>JAAUYG010072186.1_pt1 | contig 10433 bp, 10 predicted proteins | sample 7278091 | NCBI WGS metagenome assembly JAAUYG01 (sample SAMN14350201, study PRJNA611818) | marine sediment metagenome | isolation source: surface marine sediment (0.6m) | place: French Polynesia: Moorea | collected 2018-08
CTGGACGCCCAGACCCGCAGCCTCCTGCTCGAGGAGTTCGCGGCGCTCTTCGCCCGGACCCGGGCGACCGCGGTCTATGTCACCCACAACCTCTCCGAAGCCCTGCGCCTCTCCGACCGGGTGGCGGTGCTGTCCCGGCGGCCGGGCCGGCTCAAGGACCTGCTGGCGATCCCGGTGCCGGCGGCCGAGCGCGCGGCCGGCGACCACCCGGCCCTGGCCGAGATCGAAGGACGGCTCTGGGAGCTGATCCGCGACGAGGCCGCCGCCGCCGACAAGGAACTGGGCGACAGGGAGCTGGACGATGGCGCCTGAGCCGAGGCGGCTGAGCCGCGGGCCGGTGCCCTTTCGCGCCCGCGGCTTCGCCCCGCGCCTGCTGCCGCTTGCGGCCTGGGGCAGCTTCCTGGGCGCGATCCTGCTCTGGCAGGCGGGCTCGGCGGGCGGCGTGATCCCGGCCCTGGTCCTGCCCAGCCCCTGGGAAGTCCTCCAAGCGCTCTGGGCCCTGGCGGTTTCGGGCGAGCTCTGGCGCCACCTCGTGGCCTCGCTGCAGCGGCTGCTGGCCGGCTGGACCCTGGGCACCCTGGCGGGCCTTCTGGTCGGCCTCGCGGTCGGCATGTTCACCTGGGCGCGCTCGCCCGGCATCGCCTTCGTCTCGGCGCTCTTCCCGATCCCCAAGATCGCCCTGCTGCCGCTCTTCATCATCTGGTTCGGCATCGGCGAGCCCTCGAAGGTCGCGACCATCGCCTTCGGGGTCTTCTTTCCGACCGTGATCAACACCTTCGGCGGGGTCGACAACGTCTCGCGCAGCCTGATCCGGATGGGCCAGAGCTTCGACCTGCCGACCCGCTCCATCGTGCGCAAGATCGTCCTGCCGGGCGCCCTGCCGGCAATCCTGTCCGGCTTCCGGATCTCGGCCTCGATCGCGATCATCCTGCTGATCGCGGCCGAGATGATCGGTGCCGAGTACGGCATCGGCGCACTGGTCCTGGCCGCCGGCAACCTCTATCAGATCGACCAGCTGCTCGCCGGGGTGGTGATCCTGTCGCTGCTGGGGCTCTGCGTCTCTGCGGTCCTGTCGCGGCTCGAGGCCTGGCTGCTGGCCTGGCGCTGAGCCAGGGCAGCCCAAAGCGCCGGCTGGTGCTCGCAGAGCCCGGCCGGGACCCGTGTCAGGCCAGCGGGTGCGGCTTGGCCTGGCTAATAGTCGTCGGGGAGGCGCGTAGCGCTGACCGCCTGGGCCAGGAAGCCGCGCACGCGCTCCCAGGTCTCTCCGCCGAAATGGCCGACGAAGCGGTTCTGGGCCTCCTGCCACAAGGGATAGCCCTGCTTCAGCATGGTCCGGCCTTCGGCCGTCAGCGAAAGGTTGACGCTGCGCCGGCCTTCCCGGCTGACCTTCTCCACCAACCCCTGGGCTTCCAGGGGCCGGAGGTTACGCGCCAGGGTCGACGGGTCCATGACCATCTCGCGCGCCAGCCGGGCGATGCTGGTGGGTTGCATCGCTCCGACCGCGACGAGGATCACGAACTGCGTCGAGCGCAGGCCCGTGGGCTCCAGGGATTCATCGAAGAACTGTGTCACGGCCCGTGTTGCTTTCCGGAAGTTTCCGCAAGCGCATTGTGTCGCTACCTGCACCAAGTCATCCGGACTTAACTGTTCCGGTAGATCCAGCATGGTCTGATATGCCCCTCTCTGCGAGCAATCTGAACCGCTGTGATGTTCTGAGGCTTAGTCGTTTTTTGAGGCCCGGAGCATCTTGCTTCCGGACCGGCCCAGTTGCTTGCCCGCAACGTGGACCTTAGCACCCATCGCGGCCCGAAACACAGGCCAATGCAGCATTCTGCAACCGATTGCGGCCCGCGCGTGACTTCTCTGCCACGGCTGCCGCGGCGCCCCCGGTCTGCAAGGCGTTGCGGGCGGACATCAGCGGATATCAGACCGCGTTCAGCGGGATCTTGAGGTAGGCGATGCCGTTCTCTTCCGGCGGCGGGAAGCGGCCGGCGCGCAGGTTCACCTGCACCGACGGCAGGATCAGGGCCGGCATCTGAAGCGTCTTGTCGCGGTCCTCGCGCAGCGCCACGAAGGCCGCCTCGTCGATGCCGTCGTGCAGATGGACGTTCCTCTCCCGCTGGGCGGCGACCGTGGTCTCCCAGGCGTAGTGGTCGCGGCCCGGCGCCTTGTAGTCGTGGCAGAGGAACATCCGGGTCTCCGGCGGCAGGGCGAAGAGCTTCCGGATCGAGCGGTAGAGGACCGCCGCGTCGCCGCCCGGGAAGTCCGTGCGGGCGCTGCCGTAGTCGGGCATGAAGATCGTGTCTCCGACGAAGGCCGCGTCGCCGATCAGGTAGGTGACGCAGGCCGGCGTGTGCCCCGGCGTCGCCAGGACCCTGGCCTCCAGCGCGCCGATCCGGAAGCGTTCGCCGTCGGCGAAGAGGTGATCGAAGTCGGATCCGTCGGCCGCGAAGCCGGGGCCGAGGTTGAACAGCGCCTTGAAGGTCTTCTGGACCTCGGTGATCCGGGCGCCGATGCCGCTGCGTCCGCCGAGTTGCCCCTTCAGGTAGGCCGCCGCGGTCATGTGGTCGGCGTGGAGGTGGGTCTCCAGGATCCAGTCGACGCTCAGCGACTGCGCCCGAAGGTAGGCGATGATGGTGTCGGCGCTGCGGGTGCTGCTGCGCGCCGACTTGGGGTCGAAGTCGAGTACCGAATCGATGATCGCGGCGCGCCCGCCCTCGGGCTCGGAGACGACGTAGGACACCGTGAAGGTATCCTCGTCGAAAAAGGCTTTGACCCGCGGGCCCATGTCATCTCCCTTGGGGGCTCGGCCGGACCGGCCGGATGTGACCTGATAGCAGATGGCCGGCTGGGCGGCCAAGCGGGGAGGGCAGGACCATGGCCTCGGGCGACGGGCTCCGCGTTCTTGGATTCGCCGGCAGCTTGCGGCGAGGCTCGCTCAACAGGGCGCTGTTGTCGGCGGCGCAGGAGCTGGCGCCGGCCGGAATGGCCATCGAGATCTTCGACCTGGCCGGGGTCCCGCTCTATGACGAGGACCTGCGCCAGGCCGGCCTGCCGGAGGCCGTCGCCGCGCTGCGGGCTGGCATCGCCGCGGCGGACGCCGTGCTGATCGCGACCCCGGAGTACAACTTCTCCTTCTCGGGCGTGGTCAAGAACGCCATCGACTGGGCCTCCCGGCCGCCGGATCAGCCCTTCGAGGGCAAGCCGATCGCGATCCTGGGCGCCAGCCCCAGCCGGCTCGGCACGGCCCGGGCGCAATACCAGCTGCGGCAATGCTTCATCTATCTGGACGGCCGGGTCATGAACCGTCCCGAGATGATGCTCGGTGACGCCCGCCGGGCCTTCGACGACGCCGGCTACCTTGCGGACGCGAAGGCCCGCGAGCAGCTCGCAGGGTTTCTTGCCGCCCTGGCGGCCTTCTCACGCGAGGGCGCCCGGTCGTGACGGGGGCGGATCAGGACTTGGCCTTGGGGAAGGGGCGCCAACCGCGCAGGATCGCCTGGTCGTCGCTGCAGAACATGCGCTCGCCCCGGCTCGGGTCGATCTCGATGGCATCGTAGCCTTCGTCCGAGGGCACGTAGAAAACCCGCTGGTCCTTGTCGTTGATGGTGCCCTTGATCACGCAGTACTGCGTGTCCTCTGCCTCGCCGGGCAGGCGGACGCCGTCGCGCCAGGAGGCGGGCGCCACGAAGTCGCCCCGCCAGATGCCGAACTTGGCGTCCTTGGCGTTGTTCTGGGCCGCTTGCAGGGGCGACGGCGCCTCCGGAAGGGCGATGGCATAGCCTTGCTGAAGCAGCGCGACCGCGAGGTCCTTGTCGTCCACGCTGCAGCTCGCCTTGGCGGTCTTCGGCTCGGCGTCCTCGAACTCGCAGACCACCTTGCCGAAGGCGATCAGCTTGCGCAGGGCCAGGGCCGCCTCCAGCCCGCAGCGCCAGGACTTGCCGTCGTTGAAGCAGCGCTGGCCCAGCTCGGGCGCGTCGATTCCCGAGAGCTGCACCAGCTGACCGTCGACCACCAGGGTGTCGCCGTCGATCACCGGATTGGCCTCTTTCGCACGCAGTCCGGCCTCGCCGTGCGACAGCAACAGCCCTCCGGCGACCGCGACGGTCGGCAACAGCAACTTGAGCAGCGGCCTGAGCAAGGCGTTTCCTCGGTGGTTTGCGATCACTACCTATTAGCAGGTGGCGCGACCGTAAAGGAAATGTCGTGTTTTTTTTGTGATATTTATTACTCCCGTTTTCCCGGAGGCCGCGTTCAGATGGACCTTTCCTATGTGGAGCACTACCGAGAGCAGGGCTACGCCGTGGTCCGCGGGGTCTTCGGTCCGGACGACGTCGCGGCGCTGGCGGCCGCTTTCGACCGGGTCTATGCCCAGGGCCTGACCCACCACGCGAGCTACCGGGATGGCAACGTGCTGTTCCGCGTCGGCCAGGATCCGAGGCTCGGCCGGATCCTCCGGATGGTGCAGTGGCCGTCCTACTTCGAACCGGATCTGGAACGCTATCGGCGCGATCCGCGTCTGCTGCGGGTCCTGGAGCCGCTGATCGGCGGCGACCTCAAGCAGATCATCAACCAGCTGCACTGGAAGCCGCCGGGCGCGGCGGTGACCGAATTCAGCTATCACCAGGACATTCACTTCCGGCGTCCCGCGTCGGCCTACCGCGAGCCCGGCCGCTCCTACATCCAGACGGTCATCGCGGTCGATCCGCACCGCGCGGAGAACGGCGCCATCACGGTCTACCCGGGCAGCCACAAGCTGGGCAAGCTGACCTTTCCGGAGCGCGGCCGGATCATGGACGCGGCGCTCAGCGACCAGGATCTCAAGACTCTCGGTCTCGACCCGCGGCGCATCGTGCATCTGGACCTCGAACCCGGCGACCTCGCCTTCTGGGGCCTCTACATGATCCACGGCTCGGGTCCCAACGTCTCGTCGCTGGACCGGCGGACCTATGTCAACGGCTACGTCATCGGCGCCAACTGCGACCGCGGCGAATGGGCCTTCCGCGGCGGTCGAGGCGTGCCGCTGGGAGAGCCGGTGCTGGTCCACTACGAGGAGCTCCACAGCCGGCCGGGCCCCTTCTATCTGGAGGACGACTAGATCGAGCCGCGCACAATTGGAGCCAATTGTGCGCCGATAATTTGTTCTATTTCATATAGATAGAGCAGCGTATCTGCATTCAACCGAACGCAGGCTGCTTTACTGTTTGAAGGACGACCGGTGTGGTGGTTCAGTCGGCGGGCGGCACCAGCGACGGCATGGCCCGCTGCCGGCAATCGCTGCGCTCGCAGAGCCGGCAGTTGATCCCCACCGGGACCGCCGTCTCCGGCGCCTCCCACTTCAGGCCCTCGCTGTAGACGAGCTCCTCCGCATAGGAGAGATCGCAGCCGATGCCGATGACGTAGCGGGTCTCGGGCTCGCGATAGCCGCCGCTCGGCTTGGTGATGCTGCGCGCCAGGCAGAAGAAGCGGCTGCCGCCCGGCATCTCGGCAATCTGAACCAGGGTCCGGCCGGGCGAGGCGCTGGCGGCGTGCAGGTTCCAGCGCGGGCAGACGCCGCCGTAGCGGGCGATCCGCAAGCCGGACCCGCCGAAGCGCTTCGAGACGTTGCCTGCCGGATCGATGCGGACGAAGTGGAAGGGGACGCCGCGCTGGCCCGGCCGCTGCAGGGTCGTCAGGCGGTGGCACACCTGCTCGAAGCTCGCGCCGAAGCGCTGCTGCAGGCGCTCGATGTCGTAGCGCAGCTCCCGGGCCGCGGCGATGAAGGGCTCGTAGGGCAGGATCACCGCCCCGGCAAAGTAGGAGGCCAGCGCGTCCCGCAGCTTCGAGGCCGAGTCCTCCGCCGAGAGCGTCAGGCCTTCGACCAGCGGTTCGAATCTCTGCCCGCATCGCAGGGCGCCGATGCAGCGCGCCATATGGAAGGCCCGGCTGCTGGCGGACAGGGTCTCGGAGAGGACGAGGATGCCGTCGCTCCGGTCGAAGTCGGCCGGGGCGGCGACGGGCGCGATCCGCACCGCGACGCCGCAGGCCTTGTCGAGGTAGGCGGCAAGGTCGGACTCCAGGGACCGCTCCGACAGCGCCGCCTGTTCCCAGAGGGCCTCGGCGGCCGTCTCCAACTCCGGGAAGTGGTTGTTGTTGTTCTGGACGAAGTCCATCACGTCGTCGACCGCCGAGGCCAGGCCACTCAGGCCGGCCAGATCCTCGCCCTTGGCGAAGTCGACCATGCGGTCGGCGGCCTGGTTCAGACGGCCGGTCTCCTTGACCAGGATCTCGAGGAACCTCTGCCGCTGCTCCGCGTCGAGGTCTTCGTAATCGCGCAGGATCTCCGAAAAGGAGCGAATCGAGGTCAGCACGGTCCTCAACTCGTGGGTTGAGGCCGAGATCAGGGCGTCGTCGCTGAGCCGCTCGCTGACCGCGTCGAGGTCGGCCCGCAGGTTCCGGTAGCCCTGGTAGAGCGCGATCATCGCCTGGCCGAGCGCCGGCGCCGCGCCGACCGCGTCGCTCAGGTCCTTGGCGGCGAGGTCGAAGGATGCGAAGAGCGGATCGCGGAGGATCTCGACCAGGTCGGTGACGATGCGGGCGTCCTCGTCCTCGGCGAAGACCTGCAGGTCGACGTCGTAGCCCTCGGCCAGCTTCATCTGCAGCGACCGGGTCAAGGGCCTTTGGTTGTGCTCGATCAGATTGAGGTAGCTGGGCGAGATGCCCAGCCGCTTGGCCATGTCGACCTGCGTCACGCCCTGCGCGCGGCGCAGCCGTCGGACCTTGCTCCCAAGATGTGTGCGATCGCTCATAGCCCGCGCCCACGGCCGCCGATTTTTACGAAATTTACAATTTGGCCGCGGTCTCTCAAGTGTAATTTACACAATGATCGGCTGAAAACCAAGGGTCTTGTTGACTAGGTTAACGAATTGTGGGATTTTTACAAACACGACCAATAAGGATACAGCCCGCTCGAAGGGCGATTTTACCGGGGGGAGGCGACGCCGAAGGGAGACGGGAAGCTCCCGCGCGTCACGGGTGAACAGCGGTCCCCGCCGAGGTTTGGCGGAGGCGCGAAGCCACCTAGCCGCACCCCCGAATCGCAAGAGCCGGCTGTCCGGCGTCACGGTGACGTGATGCCGGGGATCCGGGTTCGGATCCGTCCTGTCGGTCGGACACTTGGGGAAGACCGCTGCGGTCCGGCGCACCTCGCCGGCCTCCCTGCGGTCAATGCTGGTCCGGACCCAATGGAGGGGAGACGGCAAAGATGGAAGCAAAAGTTGTTTGGTTGTTTGCCTTCGTCGGCATGTACTGGGCGTACTGCATCTTCTGGGGCGTCAAGGGCGCCCTCCAGGCGAAGACGGCGAGCGACTACTTCATCGCCGGGCGCCGCATGTCGATGTGGGTTTTCGTCCTGGCCGCGACGGCGACGTCATTCTCTGGATGGACCTTCATGGGCCATCCGGGGCTCGTCTATCGTGACGGGTTCCAGTACGCCTATGCGTCCTTCTACACCATCACGATCCCCTTCACGGGGGTCATGTTCCTGAAGCGGCAGTGGATCATCGGCAAGCGCTTCGGCTACGTCACGCCGGGCGAGATGCTGTCCTCCTACTTCCGCGGCGATGCGATCCGGATCCTGACGGTGATCGTGGCCCTGCTGTTCTCGATCCCCTACCTGGGCGTGCAGCTCGGCGCCTCGGGCTTCCTGTTCAACGTGCTGACCACAACCGACGCCTACCCCACGGGCCTTGTCAATGCCGATGTGGGCATGTGGATCCTTTCGGCCGTCGTGCTCATCTACGTCGCCTCAGGCGGCCTCAGGGCGGTGGCCTATGTCGACACCCTGCAGTGCATCCTGCTGGCGCTCGGCATCGTGATCACCGGCATCATCGCCCTCAACCTGATCGGCGGTTGGGGTGCCATCAACGATGGCTTCGCCATCCTCGCGGCCAGCGACGTCGGCAAGTGGGGCGTCACCGAGGATGGGCACAACGCCTACTTCGCGATCCCGGGCGTGATCCAGTTCACGGCGGGCCTGGGCAAGGAGACCCCGGTCGGCGGCCTCTGGACCGGCATCATGGTGCTGACCTACATGTTCGCCCTGATGGGCATCCAGTCGGCGCCGGCCTTCACGATGTGGTCCTTCTCCAACACCGACCCGCGGCCCTTCGCGCCGCAGCAGGTCTGGGCGTCGTCCTTCGCGATCGGCTTCATCCTGTTCTTCTTCACCGCCTTCCAGGGCATGGGCGCGCATCTTCTGGGCGCCAACCCGGCGGTGAACGAGGCCGGTCTGGCGGTCTCCCAGATCCTGGACGGTGCGGCGATCGCGGCCAAACCGGACTCGCTGGTGCCCTACTACTTCAACCAGATCGCCGACGCGGCGCCCTGGTTGGTGGGCCTGCTGGCGGTCTGCGCCCTGGCCGCGATGCAGTCGACGGGTGCCGCCTATATGTCGACGGCCGGCGCGATGCTGACCCGCGACCTCTATAAGCGCTACCTGAACCCGGGCGCGACCCACGCGACGCAGAAGCTCTTCGGTCGCCTGGGCGTGCTCTTCATCGTCCTCTCGGCGCTACTGGTCGCCACCTTCTCTCAGGACGCCCTGGTTCTATTGGGTGGCCTGGCGGTGGCCTTCGGCTTCCAGATGTGGCCGTCCCTGGCGGCGGTGTGCTGGTTCCCCTGGATCACCCGCCAGGGTGCCACCTGGGGCCTGGCAGTTGGCCTGATCGCGGTGATCTTCACCGAGACCTTCGGTCAGACCATCGCCGGCGCCGTCGGCATCGAGCTGCCCTGGGGCCGCTGGCCCTGGACGATCCACTCGGCCGGTTGGGGCATCATCTTCAACTTGGCCGTCTGCATCGGCGTTTCCGCGATGACCCAGAACACGGGCGACCGCGAGCATCGCATGAAGTTCCACAACTTCCTGCGCGAGCACGCGAGCCTGCCGGCCTCCAAGAAGGGTCTGGTCCCGGTGGCCTGGATCATCACCTTGGCATGGCTGTTCTTCGGCATCGGCCCGGGTGCGGTGATCGGCAACACGCTTTTCGGCGTTCCGGGTGACTCCACGACCTGGACCTTCGGGATGCCGTCGATCTGGGTCTGGCAGATCCTGTTCTGGATCCTGGGCGTCTTCATGATGTGGTTCCTTGCCTACAAGATGGAGATGTCGACGGTGCCGGAGCGTGAGATCGAGGCCCTGGCCGAGGATATCGGCGACGTCCATGCGCCGGCCGAACAGGCCGGTGCCGGAGGCGCCGCCGACTGATCTCGGTGCTTCGGTATCGGGCAATCGAAACTGGGGGAGGGGCTTGCCCCTCCCCCTTTTTCTTTGGATAAGACAGGGGGCGCCGAGGCGCGGTAAACTCTCGGAGGTCCGAGGTCTCAATCCGCGGGCTTCCGGTCCCGGCCTCCCGGCCAGCGGCGCGTAGAGTCGAAGGATCTGGTCTTGGCGGAACTCTTCACCCGGAAGTACGCTCTGCTTTGGGTGCTGGCCCTGGCCCTGGCGTTGTTCCACTTCGTGCGGAATTTCGTCTGGGTCCTGGCGGTCCGGCGCGCCGAGCGCGACGGCAGCCAGGACGAGGAACGCCGGATCAGGCTGAAGCGCCGCGCCGGCGCGACCTCCGCCTTGCTGTCCTTCGTGTTCTCCTACTTCTTCGTTATGCACGTGCTCGTCGGTGACGGGTCATGAACGAGAGGGTGCTCAAGCGCTTCGTAGTGCTGATGGCGGGGCTGACGGCGCTATTTGCTGTCGGATATCTCGTTCACGGCTATTTTGATGTCTCGCCCGGTGACTATCATACGCGTCAGGGCGACCAGCAGCTCTCCTCGGGCGAGTTCGAGGCGGCGCTGAAGAGCTTCAACCTGGCCTTGAGTGAGATGCCGGATCACCGGGGCGCGCTCATGGGGCGGGCCCTGGTCTTCATCCAGACCGGGCGCTACCGCGAGGCGGTCGAGGAGCTGACCTACCTGATCGGTCGCCTTGAGGAGACCCTGGAGAGCGACGACACGACGGGACGCGGCGCGCTCGCGGCCGCCTACACCAACCGTGGGGTGATTCACGACCGCGAAGCCCGCTACGAGGACGCCCTGAGGGACTACGTCAAAGCCCTGCAGGTCGACGAAGGCGTCACCGAGGGGCCGAGTATCTTCAACCAGATCCTCTATCGCTACCAGCCCTCGACGGTCCGGGACCGCGCCATCTACCTGCAGGAACAGCTGCAGCTGCCGGAGGACCAGCGGGTCATGCAGGTGCCGGAGAAGGACCAGCTGCAGCGCATGCACAAGCCCTGATCCGGGGCGAGCGGAGCGGCGGCCTTACCCCAGATCAAACCTCGTTCAATTGGACGGGGATAACTTGATCTCTTTCATACAGATAGAGCAGCTTATCCGCGTTCGAGTGAACGCGGGCCGCCCTGGGCATTACATCCGGCCAGATGGACTCGCTTCGCGATCCA
>JAAUYG010122433.1_pt1 | contig 10433 bp, 10 predicted proteins | sample 7278091 | NCBI WGS metagenome assembly JAAUYG01 (sample SAMN14350201, study PRJNA611818) | marine sediment metagenome | isolation source: surface marine sediment (0.6m) | place: French Polynesia: Moorea | collected 2018-08
CAACATCAAAAACGAAAACAACTCGAAAATGCCAGTTTTCAACTTCTTTATGTAATAAAGACCCTGTTTTACATGTAATAAACACACCGATGGTTACTGTTAAACCTGATTAACTGGTTTATAGTACAAAACTGCCCGAAAAAATGAATATTTATTTTTCGTTTCTCATATCTCGTTTCTTGTCTCTCATATCTCGTATCATGTTTTATCGCATGCCCCCCCAAACTGGACAGGGTATCCAATATCAACCTCAGTAGATAGCTTACTGCATAGGGTATATTCCACCTCATCAAAAATACTCCAGCATTGGATTGCTTGTCCCCATTTGAGGGTGTTTTCACATAGTTTAATCCAGTGGTGAGTCGTGGTCCCGGGGTAGCTGTGAAAGTTCTCGTGAACAGCCCATTATAACCGGGATACGGTCCACTCGCTCACAAGGATGACCCGCTCCAAGTTTCCAGGTTTATGCAGGATGACCCACTCCCATGATAGGCTGTACTGAGCTATGTATAACATCAGATAATAGTACTAGTATATACATGTATTATTTTCATATATGTATCGTCTGTATTCTTCTTGCAGAATCCCAAGAATGATTTCGCTAATACTTTGTATGCCGTTTTCCTGCCAATGTACGCAGTTGTCACATGTGATTGTGTATGTTTATAGATGCTTTTTTTCCGAATTCGCTGCCGAAACCAAATCCATGTGAATCTCTGAGTTGCTTTACCATTTTCCATCTCCAATAAACGAAAAGGGGCAGCCCAGTAAATTCTTATACAAAGCCTGGAGCTATACCGCGACAGAGAGAGCAGGCACAAGCCCATCTAATCTCTAATCATTGGATCGGATCGTCCTGTATGTGGGAGTGGGTCGCTCTGCAGAAACTAGGAGCGGATCGTCCATGTGAGCAAGTCCACCTGTATTCTTATAACCGATAGCTCAAGTAAGGGTATGGTAGTATAAGGTAGGCAGTCAAGTGGGGCCAGATCCTGGGGTCATGTTGCTGAATTCAACTTTTCGGGCTGCATATTATCACTGTGACTATACAGAGCCAACAGCTTTGTACAGTTGAAAAGTGTTGCCAGAGCATAAAAGTGTTGACCTCGGCTAGGGGCCATGGTGCGGGCCCCCATGAGCATCAATGGGAAAGCACGGTAATCAAGGTAATCCAATACCATGGAAAAATAGATGAAACTACTCTGGCTTGTGGGGGTCATGCTCCTTTGAGTATGCATACCGTACATACTTTCTAGCATTGTTTCCTTGGGATTTGTAGTTACATATACCGTGAATACAGCAGTGTGCGACTGTGAATGAATGTTATGTTCAACTGTAACTTACATACGCTTATCGCAGGCAACCGTAATTTCAGGAGTACCGGTAACTTTAGCTAGTTTTTTGACAACAAAGTCTTTGCTCTGAAGACACTGGCTAAAGCTCCCGGCTAAAGCTATTCCTGAAAGAGGTTGCGGAAGTCATATATTCATGGTAGAGAGCTTTCGGTCCCAGCAGCACTTGCAGCGTGTGCAAAAACCCTTGCTCTATCGGGTCTGATCGCAGCGATGTCAGTCATTAATCATGTTAATTAGAAATGTGACTGCTTAATAAATAACATTAATAAATAACATTGGTACCTATTTCCAGCTGATGCTTGAATCTATGGACATATGTAAACAAAGCATGAATGCTTGCCTTGCTGTATAAACAACTCACTTGGTACATGTTCTGGATTTCTTTTCAGGAATGTGATTCCTGTAAAAGGTGAGTCCAGAAAATTTTTATAAAAATATGTATCTTCGATGTGGCAGCTCCTTGGCCAGCTGTTAAACTGTCAATCAATTTACGTCTTATTGGTAATTTATGTGTTCTACATATTCAAAATATTTGTGTTTGCATATAATTCCTTTGTGGTTCTTGAATTTAGTGTGCACCAAGTTTACCTCGACAGGACTGATGCTAACTCATTTGTGTTCGGTTTAATAAAGATGTGCATTTGAGTATGACTACCATACCATATAATATATATTAGAAATAACTACCCCGGTATATCATGTATATATAGTGGTAAAATCAGTACATGTGGTAGATGGCGCTCAAAGTGACATTTCTATTTGTGTACATATAGATCGCTATCTCCTAAAAAATATACTATATAGATCGCTATCTCCTAAAAAATATAAGTTGGAGGGGGGGAATAAAAAATACATGCAGTAACTTTGACCACTATATTCATGATATTAGACTGGAGCATTGACTGCTTCATGTTTTCATGAAATTTAACAGGAAGATACTCTGTGGATGTGATAAAAATAAATAAAATTTTTTATTATTGTTCATTATACCAAAAATTTCTAATTTTTTTTTTCCAATAATGCAATCTATGTGCCATATGATCTGCAGCGCTCAGCATTTTCTGTGGAAATTTTCAGACGCCAGAAGAACCGGGCCTTCTGCTATTTCTGCAATGCTGTACAGAGACTTCCCATGTGTGCACAGTGTGGTAAGTTTTAAACTCTAATAAAAAAATACAAAAACTCAAGAAGTAAGTAAAATATAAATAAACAAGGCCACAGTGTCAGTGGTTGAGCCACAAGGAAACCATCTAGGTTTTATTGCAGTCTGATGTAGGTTGCATTTTCCCATATCATTTACATTGTATATTTCTTTCCACTGCTTTCCTGATGTTGAAATGTACCAGTATCTCTGAATATATGCTTTGGTTTGTTACATGTGTTAAGCTAATGGTAAACTCTGTTTAGTGTATGGTTTCCATGTTATTGAGAAGCGTTTGGTTAACATATTTAAGAAATTGGAAACAGGCACATTTGTCACTATGTCACAGTCTGAGCACTATACTAGTAGGCGGGTCCAGTCAATATAAAGCCATCAACACTGATTAATTCACACCAACTGCAAGCCAGAAAAAAAGCACTGATATTTGAGAGGAATGTTTCTGGACTCTGGATTAATAATATATGAAGAGAAACAATTCTTGGAGAGTCATGCTCTAATAGAACGTCCAAAAGCTGCCGATTTACTCTATCACATAATGAGTCATGATGTCACAATGAGTAGTATAATGGAGTTCTTTTATGCTGTTGGTAACCAAAATAATACATGACTTTGCCATTCCTTCCCAGAGTTTGGTTCCGTTTCCAACTTTGCTTGGGACTAACTTTTGATCCCTATCCAGCCCTGTCCCACAGAGATCATTCCAACTCTTGCACAGTCTCGACACAGCATGCTTAATGTGCGGGAGTCACTCTCCCTATTTGCACCTTTCTTGGTTGTAGTCCTTAAAGATGCATCGTCAGTTGATAACCTGTGCAGAACAGTGGATGCATGATGGCAAGCAGGAGAAACTTGAATGGCATTCAGTACCTGGTAGTTGCTAATATTCTGTGTACTGGTGTGAATTGTGAGTGACATCACTTCCTTTTTTGTGCGATTTCAGGTAAAACGAAATGTATGATGAAGACTGGGGACTGTGTTATAAAACACCCGGGGGTCTTCACCACAGGGGTGGCCATGGTGGTAAGCATAATATATATGTAAATGAGGGTAATAATATGATCTTTGATTATATGCTGATAGAAATATAAGTATGCCATTCAGACTACATAGAGGAAGTTGGAATTCTCTGCCACTCTTTGGCATATTTTAATGTGCCCCTCCTATTATTCCATCATGTTGATTCCTTGACATACATATCCATTGCTCCCGTCCGTTTTTAAGACCCTCCAATTTAGGACTTGCCTCTATATCAAGAGCACACATCAGAGACACCACCCATGTCTCTAACATAGATATCCTATTGTAAAAGATGCCTTCGGTTGTACGACTATATTTTACTGGTTAACAAGGTGGTCTTAAATCCAAGGACTGGAGTATATTGAATTGACTTCATGATAGTGAAGAACCACATTAGAATACAAAATGAATAGTTTTTCACAATCCACTACTACGTTTTCTGTTTCAGGGAGCCATATGTGATTTCTGCGAAGCGTGGATCTGTCACGGTCGCAAGTGTCTGTCATCTCATGCCTGCGAATGTGTCCTCCGCGATGCTGAATGTGTGGAATGCCAGCGAGGTGTATGGTCGCATGGTAAATTGAGTCAAATGCTTTCAGATTTTTCCTCACAGTTAAACAATAAAATTGCAGAGTGTAAAATTGCAGAATAATAGTAGTAATAATAAGGACAACCAGAAGAATATACAGCAAGACATTTCTTGATACTAAAAAGGATTAATAGGGGTACATGTATATATAATATATAACATTAATCCCTCAATGTTTGTCTGACTGTCCTGAAACGAAGGATAATCTGATCATAGTTGCAAGCGTTTTCATCAAACCCCAAGTTCCCCATGTAGATTCTTTGTTAGTGCTGCAGTGGTCCCTGTGATTTAAGCCCCCTCCATTTAATAATTCCCCCTTTTTTAAGACCGGCCATCCAGCAAAGTAACTTTATATCAGAATTAAGACTGCTTTGGTCTCAATGACAGGTGGTGTTAATTTATGGGTTTCGCTGTTTATGTTTCTTTCCAGGGGGTCGTGTGTACAAGTGTTCATTCTGTAACAATTTCCTATGTGAGGACGACCAGTTTGAACATCAAGCCAGCTGCCAGAGACTGGAGTCTGAGTCTTATAAATGTAAGTAGATGTTGACTCTTAAATAATTTTATTTTTTTATTTTTTTGGTGAAGTGAGTGACTTAAGTCATCACGCAAGAGACCTAACAGTCATGGTACTTGCTGCAAAAAATTGTATCCTATCCATATAGGGGTGTTCTCTATTGGACAAGTGGAGCCACTGCATTATGATGCATTGAAAACCTGGAATGTTACATAACAAGAACAGTGAGATGTAGCCCCAACCAGGCTCAAATTCAAAAGCATTTAGACCACATACACCTAAGGTTGTTAGTAAAAACGAGGAAATTGATTTAACTTTCGTCACTTATGCAGTTGCAGAAGTTGTCTTGATACATGTGAAAGACCACACTATTGGCCATAAAAATGTCTCTCATGACAGGTGGTCTTTGATGACAGATCCAGTGATATTGAAATACAGGTTGTTCTGAAAGAAATGGAGCTTATAAGGCAGGGGTCTCTCTCTCAAGACAGGTTTCACTGTATAAAAATAAAATCTGGTCTGATGATCTTTTTTTGTTTTCTGGTTAAGGTATGTCATGTAACCGTATGGGTCAGTACTCCTGCCTGAGGTGTAAGGTAAGCCTAGCACGTAATGTTCTACAGGATAATAGATAAGACTTCCTTATAGAAGCCTAGACCCTAATATACGTGCAAGCCCTGCAGCAACAAACATGCCACATCAAATTCACACAAAATGCCTCATAAAACATCGAAACATCGTCAAGAAACAAAGCGATATTCTGGTCCGTTTGGCTGCCGCACTTGCGCAAATCGCCACTTCCTTGTAAACAAAGGTCCATGTGGTTCCTGTTTACCATATATATGCGTATTGTGGGTACCGGACGATAGGCTTTATTATTGAAATTAATAGACGCGTACCCAAGACCTTGCACTCGCGTCCTGTGCTTCTGTTATGACATACAGTGTATACGATATTCCACGCTATACTGTACTAAATAACACTTTTAAGACCGTGGTAATGTTAAAAGTCTTGATACTGTAGTTGATCCTTTTCTATGGGTGTGCAGTTTGGTGTTTGCAGCACAGTCTTCTTGTCTTTAAGTCAGCTCTTTTCTTCTGTTCCTTTTCTTCGTTAATACAGGTGTGTTTCTGTGACGACCACGTTAAGAGAAAGGGCTTCAAGTATCCCAAAGGTCAGCCGATCCCCTGTCCAAAGTGTGGTCACGAGACCGGAGAGACCAAGGAACTGAGCATGTCAAGTGAGTAGAAACGACATAAGCTAGAAATTGTCACTATATGCTGTAAAAGCATGTGTATATTTATGTGCAGAACTAAAGACAGCAACATTCGTAATATATATATATGAAAGGTATATAGTAGTCCCCCTCTAATGGGGACACCCTTTCTACCAAACAAGTTTGTCCCTATTAGAGAGGTGTTCTCTGGTGAGAGGGAACATCACATGCATTCACAGTACTTGCTGCCAAGATTTTGGGTCCTTTCTAGAGAGGTGTCCTTTCTAGAGAGTGTCCTTTAAGAGGGGGACGACTGTACAGGTATATGTAAATGAGAAAAGGTTCAGAGAGCAAAGAGTCTCGACTCTCGAATATACTTTAATAATTTCTTTTTTTATGTAAATATTGGCAAAATGAGACTCGCCTTCATACTTGTTAACCATGGCATGCGTGATAACTTAGGGAAGGGTGTTCCTAACTATGAAAGCCATCTATAAAGATCTGACTGCACTATATTTAGATTATATTTGGTGACTGCGAAAAAGAAATGTACAACAAACACATAAGGCATTTTGTCCTACACATGGGATATGCTGTGTAGAGAGCAAATGGATGCATAGATTACATGTGAGAAAAGTTCAGTGAACCAAACCTGTGCTGGATCGCACATACATGTACTAGTGTTTTAGGACCACCAAATATGTTCATTGTGTCTTCTGTGAAGATATTTTTATGCCATCTGAGAAAAAGCACCGTACGTGTACCAAAAAGCCCCAATTGTTATCCCACAGCAAGGAGTTATGACTATGGCCGGCAGCGGGACGCAGATGACGATGCTGACTACGGTGCCTCCGGGGGCTACGGTGGCTATTTTAGTTTTGGCGGGAGCAGCACAAGTCGAGGGAACTATGAAGAAGAAGAAGAAGGTACAGTCTCCCCTCCAATTTAAGACCCTTTGATTTTAAGACCAGCAGTCAAGAACTACTGTAATTCCAGTAGTAAATTGATCCTTGAGTTAACCATTTGTATACGTCGCTTCGATTTTCAACAAATGTTCAATATACTGATATATTTATTGATCAGTGCACCTTTACTTTAAACCAAAAATTGTGGCCTCATTTTGAAAACACAAATTAATATTTCATGATCACATATTGCAATGTACATGTACATGGGTTCTTGTAAGTTGAGGGACCACTGCCTTTTAAGACCACCCATGGGACCATGAAAATTATGTCCTACGTATTGTAAAAGGGTTGTAAAAGTGATGGACTGCACTAGGCATGCACACATGTATATATCTCGACTAGGTATTTGCAGTAAATCCCTTTATTTTAAGACCACCCATGGGACCATGCAAATGTGGTATTATGTTGCAGGTGGTCTTAAAATAGAGGTTCAATAGTACACAAAATTGAACTTTGGGACAAAATAGATGGTCTGATAATGAAGGTGGTCTTAAAACAAGGGTTGTAAAATGGGGGAACAACTGTACTTGTACGGTTCCCACAAGGTGTGGAAAACAGGAAAAATGAATTTGGTCGGGGAAAGTCCGGGACTTTATCTTGAAAAGTCAGGGAGTTTTTAGCAAAGACCCTGATCCATTACTTCATCCAACAAAATGGCAGCGGCCTTTATACTCGACATACAAAAAAGGCATGTTAAAGTACAAGGTACTTCCTCAAATTCAAGAGCCGATGAAGCAATTTTGAGCTGAAACCGATGCATATTCATGCTACCAAATAACCTTGTCATGAAGTTGACTTTTTCTGATAGTTAATATTTTTTACAAATGGCATAATATATTTACACTTGAGTTTTCAAAATTTAGTATTTTAAACCGTATTGAACGGGGTCACTGGTAAAAATAGGTCAGAAATTTACCGCGAGGTCAGGGATTTTTTTGCGACATTTCTGTGAGAACACTGACTTGTCAACATTAATTAAATTTATCAATTTGCATGTTAACAATAATGTGAATAATAGTTTCATCACCTAATCGGTTTCAACCCATAATTCTTTGATGTTAATACTAGTGAAATTTTTCAAATCTGTACGTCATACATAGGTACATTTACTTTGGACGACTGTGCATGATAAACAACCTGCCCACATTTAATCCAAATTTATTTCCATGCTTTTCTGCAGTGCTCATAGGGTGTATTTTAAACCCCTTGGCAGGAAAATATCATGAAGGTACCCGAATGAAAACAAAATAATCTAAAATAAATGGCAGAATCTGTGTCGCCTCATGACTGGTCAAAGCCAATGCAGCCCGGATGTGATTGGCTACAGCTGCCTTGAAAGGGCGCATGATGACCAAGATTAGTTAAGCTTCCGATTTTTTTCCAAATGAAACTGACTACAGCATTTACAGTAGAACCTTTCTTGGAAAACCACCCCATTGGCCACAAAAATGTGGTATGTCAAGACAGGTGGTCTCTGGTAACAGGGTCAGTTATATTGAAATGTAGGTCCTTCTGCCAAAATTGCATGGTATGTCAAGGTGGTCTCTCATGACAGTGGTCTCTCCAGACTGACATGTTTCACTGTATTGATGTAGTGACGTTGTGGTGAGAAATACGTTCTACATATCTATAAAATTTAATATCGGATATCTTTCTGAACTTCACAGATGATGGCGGCTTCTATGGAGGTACCCATGAGGGTGGTGATAATTATGAGGAGGAGGAGGATTCTGAGGACTATGCGGAGGAGGAAGAGGATAATGATGAGGATGTCGAGGAACTGCGAAAGGAAGTGAAAGATTTGTTGAAAGACCAAAAGACGCATGGCGGCTCCTAGACATCGGTGCTGACTGTATAGGTTGGATAGACACAGGATAAACCTGGGAAGATACGGAAAATTCCTCTGTGATACTCTCAACAGTTCTGTCTAGGCCATGAGACAATAAACCAATCAGATAGCAGCTGTTCAGGTCTTGTTGATGTATACATGTATATGTAGTAGTTATGGTAGTAGCAGTAGTAGTGGTAGTAAGTATAGTACATGTAGTAGTAGTAGTAGTAGTAGTAGTAGTGGTAGTAGTAGTAGTAGTACTGTGGTAGTAGTAGTAGTAGTACATGTAGTAGTAGTACATGTAGTAGGAGTAGTAGTGGTTGCAGTAGTAGTACTAGTATAGTGCATGATGCTATGTGGCTTAAGTAATACTAAACAGTCATTGTAATGCTAGTTAGTATGTGCATGTACATGTATACAAGCAGTAATAGTAGTGGTAGCAGCAGCAATAGTGGAACAGTGGTGGTGTTAACATCAGTAGTACGGTAGCAGGAGGAGGACAAGTAGGAGTAGCAGAATTACATTTCCCTGGTGGTGCCACATTGTAAACAGTGATCCAAAGTAATGTTCCGCCATTCAGTCTGCAAAGTGTTTCAGTATATAACACACTACTTACCAGTATATGGAGCATACAATGCTCATTAAAAAGCATGAACAGCTTGAAATATGACAAAAGACATGTACACTGTTACACATGTACATGTGTATGAGCCAGTATACGTAACAGATGTCTTCTACCTAACATACGATGAGTACATGTATAACAATAATTCAGTAGTGCCCTTCTGATATGCTCATGTTATAAGGTACGTATCAGGAATTGTGTGCCACTTTAGGGAGGTGGCCTTTGATGAATTGAATACGTTGAATGTCGCAGTACATTGCACATTGTAGTACATGTAGCACCAAAGATTTTTTGGCCATGTTGGGGACTGGTATCCATTTGACCACCAAACGTATGTAAATTAATCCTTTCCTGTAAACAGGTCCATGTCTATATGTATTGGGTTGTATTTACCAGCTGACAAGTTTGTTATTACTAGCCGAGTTCCCACACCTAAGTGCACTGGCGACATTGTGTGCATATTGCATGTATTGGGATGAGTACACTACATGCACCTACATGTACATCACTCAAACACTGATTACAGCAATGCTGATTACTTAAACATGTAAATGTAATTCAGCAATGCAAAATCCGATTAGCACTGATATGGGTGAAATGTTTTAACTGGTGATAAGCTGCAGTAATGAAAAGTTACCACCAATTCCAGTAGTCCTCGAATAAGGCTGCCGTAGTTGTCAGGAAGGTGTGGCCATGCTAGAGGGGTAGCCTTTGGTAAGGGCGAGAACTAAATGTATTGATGTGTGAGTCCAAAAAATCATTGTCACATTTGCAGCCCCTGTAGAGAGTGGCCACTACTAGTGGGACCACTGTATTAATGGGGGAGGTGGGGAATTCTTTGCTTCAAACAAGCGCATTGGAATGTTCCATGAAAATTTACATCCTATCAGGTGTTAAGGGTTTGCATGTGGAATATGAGACCTCAAACATTGACATTGCTAGGCCAATGATGAAGTGAAAATAAATGATTGAACAAGAAAGAAAGACTCTTGGGACAATCAAACACACCGCCTGCCCACATAATCTACATGTATTTACAGTGGAACCTGGGAATTAGGGACACCCAAGGGACTGCAAAAAACTGTCCTGAATTCTGAGGTGGTCTTATTTCTCAGGTCCATTTCTATGTACTGGATAGGCATAGGGACTGCAG
>JAAUYG010099823.1_pt1 | contig 10432 bp, 5 predicted proteins | sample 7278091 | NCBI WGS metagenome assembly JAAUYG01 (sample SAMN14350201, study PRJNA611818) | marine sediment metagenome | isolation source: surface marine sediment (0.6m) | place: French Polynesia: Moorea | collected 2018-08
AATTTCGAAGTCCTGGGATAGAAAGAGAGTGTATGTCACTACTTTTGGAACTTTGGCCCATGGTCAAGTTGGTTGTTAAGCAGAGCGCCAAGGCCCATGGGCCTCTTGTTATTGTTTGCAATTCATCTAAACCAAGCACAGACAGCTAAGGATAAGAAACAAAAGGCTAGGTATGTGATGATTCCTTCTTCTTAAATCAGTTTTAATAGCCAATGAGCCAAATCTGCAACCCATGCACATGATACATGTTCCTCTACATATTTTGATTCACCTTGCTACTTCTGTGGTGTTTAGAAAACCATTTCCCGATACCATGATGCCTTGACTGACACGAAAATACGGGATTTTACCATGCCTGTGATACTCACTTACAGAACCTCAGAAATGAAAGTTACAAATTGCAGCGGTTTTATTTCTGAAACTATTAGTTTGAAAATGCAATCATTGGTGCTGCAGCACTACTGCCAACAAGAAACTCCGAATAAACACCACTTCAATTGGTGTTTATTCCGAGTTGCTTGCAAAGCAGGGTTCAATCATGTATGTATTCACAATTGCTCAAGTGAAGAGGAACATTTATGTTAAACCCTGTGAGGGTAGAAACTTACATCCTGCAATGCGATGCCAGCGCCTGATGTGTCTGTTTTAAAGCTTCCTCCAAGAGTTCCCTGGAAAGAATAGAACAAAGTCAAGTGAAACCTAAGCCCTATATCCAGATAATCTCAAATTCTCAAGTGCAGTTATGAACTTTAAGTTCACTATTCACCTTGACAACTATTGTCTTTGGAAGCTTAAGATCACCAGTGGACTTAAAAGGTTTTCTTTTTTTTTTTAGGAATGCCCCCTGCACATTGAGCAGTTAGTTTACCATGTACCATTATAGACATGATCTTGCAGCAACTGGATATAGACCCTCAGTTAGTTGCCTAAACCACCATGGCAACTGTAACTGTTTCCCAGACTTATGACCTATGATTTAGCAACCTTACAATATGTCAAACATGACTAAGAGAGATACTTACACCCATAGAGTTCAAAGCCTCATTAAGTGCAGCTTAAAGGGTACCTTACCTTTTCTGTTTCTTTGGTAAAGCTGTATAATCATACAAATCATCATTCCATGACATGCATTTCTTGCTGCTATGGAATAACTAATCTTCTCTGACAGACATTTTAATTGGTACAAACTACATTTGGAAGTTTCAGGGTTGAAAACACTTCAAAACAATGGTCGACTCCCTATGATATAACACCCCTTCCTTTCAAAAAATTCCCTGCATTTTAAGACTGGCCATCAGTGACACAACTCTCACATTTTCAATACAAATATCCTCCATTTTAAGACAACCTTCCAATTTAAGAGATTAGTGTACAGTGGTCCCTCTATTTTAAGACCACCCATGGGACCAAGAAAATGTGGTCTTATATTGTAGGTGGTCTTAAAATAAAGGTCATTTAACACAGAAAATCGCCCTTTGGGACCACATCAAGCGGTCTTATAATCAAGGATGGTCTTAAAATAGAGGGTTGTAAAATAGAGGGACTGTGGTTATTAAAACTCAGCTATTCAGTAGCCATTTTGCAAGCTATCCATTTATTGATAGCAATGACCGCCAAGTGTTTTGTAAGCTACTGGTATATTTTTGAAAGTGGAATGAAACGTATTGGTTCTATATCCTTCATTCATTTAGTGCCATCCAAGAAATTTATGAATAGCGTGGTAATGTACATGCAGTTACCTGTCAAATTGTTATTAGACAACTCATTTACCATTCTAGGACTAGTCCAATTGTCATTCTTTAATACGCATTGTGTGGTAAATGTTCACAACAGCCATGTATTCCCCATTGAAAATCAGTGTTTAACAAACTTTACCGCTGGTTTCTAATTCACCGTTTAATAGTAGAGTTGAAATTTCATCCAACCAGCATGAATGCATACTGACACAGACTTTGTTTTTGCACCTATTTCCTACTGGATTCTATGAGACATTCCATTTAATGGCCCTCTGTACCCTAATGGGCTGTCTTGATCTTGCAGCAGTTTTCTTAAAGCACCATTACTCTGCCCCTGTCACTGGACCACTCCACCCCACCCCCACCCCTACCGGGGGCACTCTCCAATCAGCAGGCAGATAAGCAATGCCCCATCCCGAACCCAGGTCAGGTCCCCCTTCTAAATCTCTTTTTCGATGAGGCTACTTAAATGGCAGACCCAATAGTTGGTGGCAGATTGAAGATGATCGCAATTTCAGAGGCTGTGTTTATGAAAATCGGCATCCATCCCTACAGCCTTCCGTGTCTGAATACAGATGAATCAGGAGGCTGGAGGCTCGGGTGGGGTGCGGATGGTCATCCATAAGATCCTAAGAAGAACTGGTTGTCACAATAGTGATAAAGAGGGGGAACCCAGGCGGCTGCATGCTAACGAAGTGTCAGGGAAAAGCTGGAGAATTGGGAAGGAGTGGGCTCTTGGTCAGAAGGGGGAAACTAATTTTTCATTATAGCTGATTAAACTGACACACCTTGTGCATGATAAACAGTGGCTGCGACAATACATGTAGTGTGAGTTTCTGAGCTACTGCTAGTTAGACTTAAGTCAGAATTTGGGGTAATGTGTGTTGTGTATTAAGTAGTAAAAGAAAAAAAAACATGACACTTTAAATTCTTACAGTAAAAATATATTTATACTTTTTACATTTATACCTGGAAAACTTCCTGACAGTACGGAAGTGAAGAATGAAATACCGGAATGTTTCTGTTCACCTTTAAATTGGTGAAATGGTTAAAAATATTTATCTGAAACTTTATGCGTCATGAGTTCAAATCCAATCTGGGGCACTTTCATCTTCCACAGGTGCAGAAAAGGGGCCCAAAGGAAACCATTTCATTTCCCTTGAAATACTAAACTTGGCAACAGTATATGACTGGTTCACATGAGTTCGCAGTAATTTCCACTTTGAGATATTAGCGCAAGATAATTACAAAAAAGGTTTCTTTTTACTGAAATTTTCTGCTCTGATTCTGCAGGGAAGCAATGCTTTAATAAAAATTTGAAATTATTGAACAGAATATCAAAAGTGATCTTACAAAGCTGGGTTTCAACTATTGAAAGATTAAATTTAGAACTAGGCTAGCGACTGCATGGTATCTGAAAACCAACTAGGGAAGCCAACAATCCCTGTGGTGCAATGGTTCCATCCAGTCTAGTACAATTGTACCTGCAGTTGCTGGAGTGACTAAAGAAAACCTAAAATAACCCCTGAGACTGGTCTTACAATGTTTTTCAGATAAAACATTCATCAAACAATGGTCTATTTTCCACAGCTGCATGGAATCCTGTGTGTAACTTTCTCCCAAGCTGATGTTTGGTCTCATTTCTTCTCGTTCCAGACTTGATAAGGGACCGTACGATCCGCGTGTTTCGCCAGGACGGCATCAGCGACTTTTCCAGACTCGTCATAGACATTCCACATCAGCAGATCATACTTGGCGCCAGGTAACACATGCTCAGACTAAACCTGGGGCAAATCCCCCCAAAAAACTTAAACATTCTTTTGACTTAAGTCGGAGATCTTTAAGCCAGTCAGGAGTGCTGAGATTACTGGCTTAAATCAAAATCTGGGATTAAGTTTGTTTGGTTGTTCTTTTTGTTTTTTTTTTTAAAATCCAGCCCAGCTCTTCAGTAGCTGTTTTATAGCTGTAACTAGAAGTCTGATAACTAGACCTCAGGTAGGCTGGTTGGCAGACATCACACACTAGATCTTAGTAGGTATAGGATTAGAAAATTCAGTAAAAACTCTCAGCTGCATAGAAGGGCTAGCTACTTTGGTGGTGTAATAAGTATTTAAAGTTATACTCCTCTCCCGTTAATGTAATCGTCGCAGAAAGAGAAAATTGTTTAGATCGCACAAAATTATTTCTACAAGTTGGTGTGTACTGGTATCTAGAATTAGGGTCTGTAGTATGAGTGTTAGAAGTTGTAGCTATATAGTACTCTGATTTCAAGGTTTTGATCCAAAGAAAAATTGGAGCTAGTGGACTTCAATTTATTTTAGAAATTTGTGACTAGTTCGCTGCATCACACATTTTGTAAGTGCCTATACTCCTGGTGACTGGCCGTCCATTTTGGACACAGTAAATTTGTATACCTGTAATTACACTGCTCAAAATATTTAAGGGAGCAGATTTTCAAAACCATATATTTATAAATAGATTGGGGAAAAATCCTTCCAGATTGTAGTCAGGTTTAGTTTAATCATTTTGCTTGATAGGGGAGTTGTGGCAAAAAAAATGGGCGAAACTTTATTTTTTACATAACTCAGAGGGGAATCACCGCTAAAACACAAGTGTATCAAAACCATTGCGACCATGACCTTTACTCTTTCAAAAAGGACTGTACCTATGCATTTGGTAAACAACAGAAACTTTACTCTCTTACATGAAACTTTGCTCTTTCCAGAAACTTTGCTTCCTTACTTTGCTCCCTTATGTTTACAATGTACACAACAGAAGCTTTGCTCCCTTAAATGTTTTGAGCAGTATATTTTTTATAGACAAATTATACATTTAATTGTGACTCATACACCTTAACAAAACATCAGTAATTATCACTGATGACTAGTTGATGTGTATACATATATAACCAACAGTAAAGTGACATGTCAGCCCGGATTTGCTGGGTGATAATAGGTTTCTAGTGAATTATGTTAAAATGTAAAAAATTAAAATGTAAGGCAAGTGACTATAATAAAAATAGTCTGTTTATCTGTATGTCCAATCAATAATTATTGGGCATAAACAAAACGAGAACCTGATTTCGTTAACACAGTCTTTCTCCTAGTTGTAAAGAGAATCCTGAGAATTGGGAGCAGATTTCAGAGGAAGGCAAGCATCACCTTGTGCATCATGGCAATGTTATAATTGAATCCATACTTTCACACCAATTATTTCCCTGAAGAAATTCTTCCCAGAAATAGTTTCCCGCACCTATTGTTATAGTTGGCCCAGATAAGGGATTCATGCCATTCTGTAGAGCAGTAACTTCAGGTACATAGTTATCGTGCCTGCTGCACCAGAGCAGAGAGAGAGAGAGAGAGAGAGAGAGAGAGAGAGCACATCCTGAAAGCAGAATGCATGTCTCTTCTTAGTATAAACAGAGGAAAGTGGAGCAGAGATGAAGGCAGCAGAGATTCTCAGTGGATTCCAGCTTAATACAAAGGCATTAACAGGTTGGGTTTGGGAGTAAAGAGCAAGAAATGAGAGCAACAGTTTCTGCACACTTGAGCTGCCTCGCCTGCTTGGCTGCCAAGGACAGCAAAGTGGCAACATATACCACAACAAATTGCGTGGGTCTTCCTTTTGTTTATAAATGACTACACTTTGCTCCATGCAGCAGCGCCTACATGTACGTTGTAGTTGCCTGGAGCTGAAAGAAGTCAGGCAGTGTGATGTAGCAGTGATGGTTGGGTTATTTTGGCCTCACTCAATAGCTAGGTTTACTTTATCCAGGTATGAGAGTAATACTTGCACAATACCATAGCATACTGTAGGTACCCTTATATGTATGTGTGGGTGATCATGAAGATGTCTGTGACACGGTGTCTGTGAGCACATAGCATTTCTTCTTGCAATTTCCCCGGGCAATTTCTTGCAAGCACTAAAATATCCAGGATAGCGAAAGAATTTAGCTACTGTAAGCAATTACTCAGTATGGGCGTATGGACTGCATATTACTGCTTGTTTCAGACATATGACAATGATTTGCTTGACAAGACACCTAATACAAATGCATACATGTCCATGTATTATCAATAATATATCAATGATATATATGTCTGTATCAAAAGTTCTTGTTTTTTTTTGGAGGGGGTTGCAGTTTAACTTTTCCTTTTCTTAAAACTGATCAAAACCATCCAAATTTGAATTATTACCCATATTTGAACCATATATACCTACTTTGAACCATCTGTATTTCTATTTTTATATGAGATGCTAAATAGAATTTTCCAGCTGGAATATTTGCGTGTATAAACCAGCTATTAAATCTTCAATGTTTGTATTCCCCAGGAATCACCTGTTACGCCTGGATTCCCACAGTTTGCAGCAACTGGAGCTTATCCCCTGGATGCCAGATGACATCAAAGTGAAGATCTGCCAGGCTAAAGGACAGTCATCGCAGAAATGCCAGAATTTCATCCGAGTCCTCATGCTGAAGGACGACAGTATATTTGTCTGTGGAACCAACGCATTCTCTCCCAAGTGCTCATGGAGACCGGTATGCGATACAGATAATATTAACTTTGTCAATTGTGTGTTAAACCCAATTATCTTCTTTTATCATTTTAACGGGTATTTCTTAACCCATTTCAAAAGCGAATATCTTTCCTGGACTGTTCTTAAGCTAACCAATGATCAAATGTAGGTATGTATAGTTGTACCAGTTCTTTCGAAAGACAGTCTGAGGTTATCACCCCAGAAGCAGATTAGAGACGAACAAAAGTTCCATAATTCTGAACCCTGTTGGTACTAGAGAATCTTCTCCTCTGGCTCGTCACACAGTATGATAGTCTGAGAGTAAAGAGGAATGAACTTAGTCAATACACGTATACTATTGTCTGCAATTTAATGTGTCTCCAAATGAAATATTAGACTGGTAAATGTATTATCGGCACTGCAGGTAACTACAACATTTAAATGAAGGACAATGCCATCCTAGTCACACATATGTCACATCGATATGGTGCTTCCAGTTAATGGCAGTTAAATTTAGCAGCAGCATCCGCCGTCCCTGCTAGCTTGGATAAATGGAGGCAGTTGCTAATGACATTGACTCTTGCACATGTTGAATGCTTAATGACAGGATGAGTTATACAGCTGTCAAATCAGACATGGCTAATAGATGGTCCTTGTACGATCTGTGTCAATACAGTCTGAAGTTGCAGTAAAACACCTTCAGGTGTTGTGAGACATAGACACCGTACAGGACTTGTAAATCATTTATGATAACGTCTGGATTATTGATACACCTGATTTTTTGCCTTGGCTCCACAGGCATCTGAGTTGAGTGAGGTAACAGAGTGGGTTAGCGGCATGGCGATCTGTCCGTACGATCCGGAACATAACAACACGGCCACCCTGACACCAGATGGCAGTTTGTACAGCGCCACCGTCACGGACTTCACAGCGCGAGACCCGGCCATATACCGTATGCTGGGACCAATGAAACCACTGCGTACTGTCCAGTACAATTCCCGCTGGCTCAATGGTATGGACACTTTGCACAACAAATTTGAAGCGAACTTAATTGTCATATATGATCAAAGTTTTTAATGCAACTTTCTCAGTCCATTTTCGCTGTTACATTATTGCTGCCATAGCTTTTATGACGGAACCTGCATTCCAGTCTAACCCCCCGGGACTTTGATGGTTGCCTAATGATCAGCATTTGGTGATTGCTCAATGACACATGCAACATGCGCATAGCACTGCATACATACTAGTACACTGCCTGTCACAGTCTAGTCACTGCAATTTAGACCACTTCATTTTAAGACTTACAGTACAGTACTACTTTTTTATGGTCAATTCTTAATGACACCATTTGGATATTTTGGGGTAGTCTTAAAATGCAAAGGACTACTGTGCGATACCTGTTCTTGGTTGCATATTAAACCTAATGTTATTTACATTTCAGACCCAGAGTTTGTCTCATCCTATGAAATTGGAGAATTTGTTTATTTTTTCTTCCGGGAATCTGCCATTGAGTATATCAACTGTGGAAAGGTAGGTTATACTTGCATACCAATAAACTCAAACAGTAGTAGTAGTAATAGTAGTAATAATAGTAGTAGTAGTAGTAGTAGTAGTAGTAGTAGTAGTAGTAGTAGTAGTAGTAGTAGTAGCAGTAGTAGCTTACTTTTCAAACCATACAATTGAACAATTATAATGACGACAATTTTTGGCAAATAAGGTGTACAGTTTATTTGTGGTGAATAATGATGGGTGTACAGTTTGAGGTCATCTACTTAAGTCACATTTACTGTGTAATCTGTACAACTCAGGTATACTGATAGAAATATTCCTCTGGGTATACATGTATTCACATGCAATGAAAGCTTCTACACATATACTAGACAAAGGTGTGCTTGGTGAAATTACTCCCATGTGTAGTTGATATAAGTAGCTCAATATGCATGCATTTCCAAAACACTTTTGTTGTGCTCATGCTTTATTGGTTCATTTGACTTACTATAAAGTGTTAAATGTTTTATGCATTTTCTTTCCAGAGCATTTATTCACGGGTAGCTAGAATATGTAAGGTGAGACATGTTTGTCATCCATACTTAGTATATTTCATAGCGTCGTATATAGCTCAGCCCCACACCAATGGTAATCCGTGCTGGTTAGGGAACTGGGGAGAGAAAAAAACAAGGTCAGGCGAAAGAATAAAGTTTTAATCATTACTGTGAAATATTGAGGGTTTTAAATAGTTTTATGTTCAGTGGTGCTCTGTTGTGAGGTATACCAGATACGATGTTCAGTGGAACTGGAAGGACCAACAAAATATAGTCATTGCACACAGGTGGCCTTATAATGTACAGTTTTGACAGAATGGAAGAGATCTCTGGGGATATGGCAAATGTGATTCTTATAAGCAGATGGTCTTTGTGTACAGGTGGTCTTCGGATCAGGTTAAACTACAGTGGTATTGAGCTATTTCAACAGTATTCCTTGTGGTCCTTATGAACAGGTGGCCTTTATTAGCAGGTGGTCTTTATATATAGGTGGTCATTATATACAGGTGGTCTTTAAATAAGGTGGTCTTTAGAGAGAGCAGAGTTGACTATTTTATGGATGCATTAAGTCGACATGATGACAGTTTATTATTCATCGATCCTTGCAGAAAGACACCGGGGGTAATTTCCTGCTGGAAGACAACTGGACAACATTTGTCAAAGCTCGGCTCAACTGCTCTCTGAAGGGGAATTACCCATTCTACTTCAATGAGCTCCAGGCCACATACTACGACTTTGAGCAGGGTGTGGTCTATGCTGTGTTCACAACATCCCCGTAAGTGAAGTGGAGGACTGCATGGTATTTGAAGCATCCAGGGTTAGGGATCCTAGATGGTACCGATATCTGAACATTTTGCATGAGATTTCTTATTGACTAACTTGAATCAATGATTTGACTTAAAACTATGTTTGCCTGTTGCCTGAATTCATATTGAGTACCTAAGAATGTTAGTCAAATTTAGACTTGTTATTTTTTTTAAGAATATACCCCAGATACATGTTTAGAAACCTGTTACTTTCTGTTTTTTGCAATGAAACTTGGAAGACAGACATTAAAATGTGGACTTTAGCAAAGCTGAATTGTAAACCTTAGGTGTTTTGTACACAATACGTGTGCAGTCCAAATAAGGTGTACCGGTATATAATTTTCATTTGAACAAATCATCATCTGGAATATGTATATATTGAAGCTTGCTGTTGAAGGCTGAGATACAATTGCCTACAGGAAGTTGTTTGTGTTCTGCAGGACCAGTATTTATGGCACAGCCATCTGTGCTTATAACCTGAGTGCGTTCCATGAGGCTTTTAGCGGGCCATTCAAGTACCAGGAAGGTTCCCACATGGCCTGGACCCGTGTACCCAACACCTCTCCCCTGCAGGTAAAGCTTACAGACCAGGCTTTCTAAAACTGTAGTACATTGTACTTGCATTTGAAGACCACCCAATCAGCCAAAAATATATGGTCTAAAATTGAAGGTGGTTTTTAAAATGGATGGTTACCGTATTTAGATTGAAAATATAACACTCAAATCGTTGATGAGTAGTCTTAAAATACAGTGAAGTCTTAAAATGGAGGGGTCTTAAATTGCAGACACCAGTGTATGGGATATGCATGGCTCATGCACAGACCATCGGCTGAGATTGCTTTCCATTAAAAGTTAGGTTTGTGGTTTCTGAAGTTTGCTCTAAGGGTTTTATTACCAAAGTATAGACCTGTGGTAAAATTCCTAATTTTCAAACACTGCAGCACTAGATTTGCTTCTGTATTTTTGCAGTGGCCTGTTGGGAACTTAATTGGGGCATCCCGTCCCGACGGGATCCCCGATTGGGCTGATATTTTGCAAAAACGTGCTTATGGACAGTCTACAGGGGCAGTTAAAAAGTAGTTTGGCTGAGATCATTTTTCATTGAGTTATTTGAGTAAAATTACTCAAAAGCGCTCAGTAAGTCCTAACATAGTGATGAAAAGTCTGAGTGGGCTGATATTTTGCAGAAACATGCTTATGGACAGTCTACAGGGTCAGTTAAAAAATTGTTTGGCTGAGCTCATTATTCATGGAGTTATTTGAGTAAAATTACTCAAAAAGCACTCAGTAAGTCATAACAGAGTGAAGAAAAGTCCAATTTGGCTCATAT
>JAAUYG010100589.1_pt1 | contig 10432 bp, 11 predicted proteins | sample 7278091 | NCBI WGS metagenome assembly JAAUYG01 (sample SAMN14350201, study PRJNA611818) | marine sediment metagenome | isolation source: surface marine sediment (0.6m) | place: French Polynesia: Moorea | collected 2018-08
CCTCTGACACCTACACTAGCAGCCCCGGAATCAGGAATATAGATCTGGAATCAATTACTTCCCGGGGACAACCCACATTGGGACAAATCCTGAATGGCAGAGGGCACAGACTTTGGAGACTATCGTGGAGTGGATATGGGTTGGGGAAGGGAATGAAAAGGACGTGGAGGGGGAGGGGGGGTGTCATTTCTAGGCCGAAGTCACACTTCTGTGGCCTGACCCGACATCGCGGTCAGGACATTTTTTCTACTTTTATTGTTGTGGTATTTTGTAGGTCTAGAATGTGTAGAACTGGTATGGATCAGGAGAGGGTTGGGGGCGTGTGTGGGTGTGGGGTGGGTGTGGGGGGGTGGTCGGTTCTATCCATGATAAACGAAATCGGTCGGTATATAATACTTTCTTTGCCTAATATTTAAGTAGAACTAGAAACAAATTGTGGCATTCAAGCCTAATATTTGTGCAATACTAGTACTAGAATAACATGTGACATAGAACCTAGTATTTATGTAATACTAGCAACTAAATCTAGTACACAAAACTATTATTTATTTAATACTAGAAATAAAATGTAGAGTGCAAAAATATTTTATGCGATGCTAGAAAGAAAAGAGTCCCGGGAGCCTTGACGTTCTGCTTGACCTTTTGCCATATGAAACCACGTTATGTTTATGAATAGCTGATGTAACATATGTAAACAGAGTTATGTCACCCCATCTCCTCTAAGGTGACGTAACTAATTTAATTTGGCAGATTGCCAAAAACGTAACAGCTTCTATTTTCCCCTTATTGCCATAATTTCACATTTCACTTTGCAGATATTCCAGATTTAAGGACTTATCCTTAACATCGCACTTTTTACAAAGTGCCTTGAATGACCTCAAACTTGCCTCAAACAATCGACTATAAAAATTACTCTACATATTTAGTTCTTAAGGCCCCGAGTACCAAAATTTTGTCCGTGTCGTTCTACAACGAGCCATTTTCGAGATATTCAATATGTTAGGATTCTCGCATGGGTTAGCATTTCAAAACGCCACACAGAGTTTAAAAATTGACAAATTACCAAGAAAACTGATAACCTGTATTCCACCATGGCAAGTAGTTGCCTGAGATCGGATGAAAACTGTAGGAGGAGGAGGAGGAGGAGGAGGAGCGTTTTGAAATTTCCAATCTCATATGGTCATGTGTTAAACAAAATTTCAAAGCAGATAAAATTATTATTATTATTATTTTTGGCAGATCGTCAAAAACTAATAGCTTGTCCATTGTCAGATTATTAAAATTTGCGAAAAGTTTGGTTGAAATCTGACGAAAAACTGGGAGGAGATTAGCATTTTGAAAATCGTGACAGCGGAAATTTTGCGAAGTGCACCGAATGACCCCAAACTGAACTCAAACAATCGGGCATGAAAAATACCCTACATATGTATCCGAATCACCTTCTTTCGTCCGTTTCGCTCTACGATCAGGTTTTTTTTTTCGTGTGTACGCTGTTTTCGTAATTGCTTATTTATGAATTAAAATATATATTAGTCTATCTTATTACTAGAGGTAGTAGAGGGGGATTTCTGCTACTACCCTCGCATAGCTTGCCCCAGTTTGACAGGGCTATCCCATGTATGAAAAAAGTGGGGCCTAACTCCAGATCATATCAGGCGTCATTTAATGTATCGCGGACTGCAGAAATCACGAAGATAGCATGAGGTATGTTGAGAAAATATAAGGATTTTTTTGTTAAATTTCGGCGGATCTGATCAATAAAGCAAATAACAAATAACATTAGCGATATTACCTATTATGCAACAAATGTGAGTCCAAACATGAATAAAATTGGTTGATAGTATGAATTATGAGAACTTATAATACTATTTCCACATTCTTTGCAAAACACAGGTGTGGTAGTATCTGTAGTTACACACTGATTGCCACTCCACTTTATTCGTACGAAGATGTAATGCACATACATTAATTACAGTTAAATTACAAATATTGAAGGCAGTGAAAAATATCCAAAGAGATTCATCAGTTTGGTAGGATAACAAAACGAGAGAGTTCATTTGTCACAAACAGTAGTTTTGGTTCTCCTTGTTGTGAGACTTTCGTCCACTCTGTTCAGTGAACTTCCTCAGACTGACTGTTGGCGTCTCTACCGCTAGGTGGTGCTGCAATATATTTACAATTGTCGTCTATAATGGTCTGGATCAGGAGAGGGTTGGGGTCGTGTGTGGGGGTGGGGTGGGGGTGGGGGTGGTCGGTTCTATCCATGATAAACGACATCGGTCGGTATAATACTTTCTTTGCCTAATATGTAAGTAGTACTAGAAACAAATTGTGACATTCAAACCTAATATTTGTGCCATACTAGTACTAGCGCTAATTAACTAATAATTGAAATCGTCAGTTAATTTCCCACAAGTCCTCAGATAAACGAGCCAAGGCGCTAATCTACCTGCCTGTTTTGCTGCAAAACGGCGGCTGCATGTGAGCTGAACATCAATTTTCTATCATTCTATCATGTCATCGGTGTTGTTATACATATTACCAGTACTATTCATCATATACACCAGCTCCGTTACAAGGATATTGAGCATATACGTTCCTAAAATTGATCCCTGTGGAGTTCCTTTGAGTGAAGGTAACCATTTACTTCGATATAGTCCCACCTTGACTCCCGGCCTTGACTGTTTCCTGTCCGTGAAGTAATTAGTCATGATACATACCATGCATGCCTTCCCGTGTAATAAGCCCTTAGGCGTTATGTTATGATAAATTGGCTTACTGCGATTTCATCTCTGAATTCAATCAGGAGATAATTTTTAAGAAACCTTCGTATGAACTTTTTCTGTATTATCGCTCAGTCGCATTGTTTCATACCGCCGGGAGTTTTTTTTCCGTTTCGTTTGTCCCATACATTCCTTCTCATGAATGTCCAAATCTAACAATATAGCACTTTGAAACTTCAAAGCTTATTAGAATCATGCAACCAGCTAACTGTTGCCTGGTAGCACGAAGTAGAATAACAAAAATCCAGCTGAATGTTTGGGGCCTCAACGCTCGGCACAAAAACACTAGGAAAAAAAATCTAATTGACATTAGTTTTGATGCAGCCATGCAACCGGCGGATGGAGAACTCGATGGATGGCCGAGCCATTGTTCATCCCCTGTCGTACCGCACCCAGAATCCCGGCAGCAGACATGCCAATATTTCATCCATTATGTCGCCTGCCGTGCGCGGACGCCACCCAAGGTCAGATTAAAGGCGATTCTGTGCTCTTTTCTCAGCTAATGAACTTTGGACACAGGACTGTCTCAGCGATCTGACTTTCCGTTGTTACCAAAATGATATATTACCTAATATTTTCGATGAACGCAAAAGGTATTTTAGGAGATTTTTCAGTAGGGCATGGCGTCTCATATGAGGGAGAAGCGAGTGTGCTGTTGGGTTTTCTTCTTAGCAAAGTGGCCCACATAGGTTCGTGTTTCCTTTTTTGTGGGTCTTCTAACTGCCCAGAAACTTAATATTAATGGCGCAGTTAATAATATTTTTATCATTTGGCCACAACGGCCATGTTGAGTGTGTAACCCGCAAAACCAATAACATGCAAAATAAATGGTGCAATTAGTTTAGTGCACGCTACAGGATGACTTCAAATGACCCTGCTCGCTACAGGGCCTAAGGTACCCCACACATGTTCTACAACTGGATCGAGGTCCCCAAATTCCAGTCAGTTTCGCTCCACGGCCAGCTGTTTCCCATTTACAGCCTTGCATTTACATTTATTTATTGCATAGCAACATAAGTCATACATCAGTATCGGGGGGGGGGGGTATAGGTTACTAAAAATAATATACACTCTATTCTGTTCAACCAGGATAACTTTTCTCAGTTCTTGAGAAATTTGTACACAGCTGTCCATTATGTCCTCTCAGTCTATTACTGTAACCAAAATCCTTAACATTTAACTCTACACTTTAAAAACATTGTTATGTCCGATTTAATTATTCTCTGTTCTAAAGTTTCTCTCTTCAAAAGTTCAAGCCTATCAGAAAAAGACAAATGTTCATTATATAAAAGGCGACAGGTAAAATATCTCTGTATAGTTTCAATTCTGTTTATATTTTCCTTCAAAATTTTCCTACTACTACTGCTGCTGCTGCTGCTGCTGCTACTACTACTACTACTACTACTACTACTACTACTACTACTACTGATGATGATGATGATGATGATGATGATGATGATGATGATGATAATAATAATAATAATAATAATAATAATAATAATAATAATAATAATAATAATAATAATAATAATAATATCACTACCATAACACTGCGTAGAAATCATTGGCTACAAAAGCTTTTTTAAAGTTAAGTCCGGAGCTAATACAAGACAAAGGCAAAGACAGAGATTTATAATATCATGGTGTTTAGTTCTTGTTTATTTTAATAAACCTATTGTTCCAAAGAATTTCAGCAGGTTCCACTGAATAAAATTCAAACCAGAATTTAAGTACCTGGGTGTGAAATGGAGACTTGCATCTAGGTGACTGACCCTCTCGTGCCTACACAGTAAGTAATCTTTATCCAAACTCATCAGTTTTAGAGGCAGCTCCTTCCACCTCCCCATCTTACATGATAGAATGCGTTGTAAAATCATGTTAGAGAAAGGTAACGTTCTCAGTAATCTTAAATCTAAAGTGTCACACCTTGAGCCGAACCAGCAGAAAAAGGTGATAGCATACTCAGAGAGTATCCGAGCTTTTTGTTTGGTGACAAGCCAGGCAGAACTGATTTGACGTGTCATGATGTGGATGTGGGACAGGCAAAGACTATTAAGCAACAACCTTACAGGTTGTACCCATACAAGTTGACATTTAGATATAAAGAAATCAAATGGATGTTAATCACAACGTAATGGGGCAGAGTCAGAATGAATGGAGCTCTCCTGTCATCGTGGTACCAACAGCTGGTAGACAAAGATTAAAGATTAAAGCAAAGTAAATGCGACTTGTATCCAATAGCAGGAATTGATAGTGATTTTTGCAAGATTGCCAACGCCAAATATGTGACAAAGTTTGATTTAATGAAAGGTTTTGACAGCTTTTAATATCACACCTGACGGGTTATATAATTGCATGGTCATGCGGTTTGGGATAAGAAATGCAGCACGTACCTTTCAAGGGTTGATGAACATCATTCTAGATGGTTTATAATGTATTGTGATTTACATTGAAGATGGTGTAATATACAGTGATACCTGGGAGGAGCATTTGGTTAACACGACTTGAGTTCTTTCTTTGGATGTCTTGGAATTGGTAAAATGATGCTAAACGTGACCACGACTGATTTTGCTCAATCTTATGTCACCTATTTGGGTCATGCTTTAGGTCAAAGTCAGGTCAGGCCTAAAGATGCCAAGGTCAAGTGTATACTTGAATAGTCAGTGGCTACTACTCAGAAAGAACTAATGCAGTTCTTAGGTGTGGCAGCCTATTATAGAAAGTTCTCTCAAAACTTTGCCGACATTATGTATCCTTTTTACTAACTTTTGAGAAAGAAAGCAAACTTTGAGTGTTCAACGCACTGTCATTTGACCAAATGAAAGCTGTGTTAACATATGAACCAGTGTTAATGGCATCCGGCTTTGACAAACCATTTAAGTTGGTGATCAATGCCAGTAATATTTCGTTTGGTGATGTACTGGTACAGAACGATGAGGATGAGATTGACCACCCCATGCGTTTCCACTCCAAGAAACTGAACAAATACCAGAAATCGTGTTCTGCTGTGGAAAAGGAACCATTGGCCTTGACTGTGGCTTGACAACACTTTGAGGTGTACGCACCTTCTGAACAGTCCCTGCAGAACTATTAATTTGTGGATCACAAACCTCTTTATCTTTCTGTCTCATATAAAAACACAAGAATCAGCGTTTAACCAGGTGGAGTGTTTCTGCAAGGGTACAATCTCGATGTGAAGCATATTCCTGGTAAACAGGACATGTGAGCTAGACGTTTCCAGAGCTGTCAGTATACAAACGCCGGCACGCTGAGGTGAGGAGAGTGATTTTCTCTTATGCTATACAGGTAAGGCATTTTTCTCTAAGTGATCGATAATGGTGAAGGCCATAATAGGCAAGCAATTGTAAGGAGACTTGTAAGGGTTATTAAGTATGGACTCTCTGGCATTAGCTGTGACAACTGCGGAAGAGGTCGAAATTATTGAACAAGTGTTTATGGGAATTTTCGACGACTCTCTGTCACTTTACGAGAAATTGGGGTGTGGGGAGATAATCCAGGTTGTGTTGAAACCAGACTAGTTCCTAGTTGTAGGGGGAACTGAAATCACCACGGATAAGTGTTTCGATGCCTGAGCACAAAGGTTCAAATCATTGCGTGTGATTTGTGACCTCATTGAGAACTGTCATTGAAGCCCTTTGAGGGCTTCCTGGTGTGCTAATGCGGAATACCGTTGTGGAAACCATCACTGGATCCCTGAGAAACTTGCCTGGAGTGCTGACATGGAGCACAGTCACGGAAACCGTCATTAGAGAGCACATTTTGGTACCGGAATTTGAAAATCTGAAGATTTAATGTCTTGGAATAACCACGCTATTGACATTGGGCATCAGGATACGCCATCACATCAAAAGTCTTGGCTATTGTTATGACAAATATGATAAATGTTGCGTGTACTGTAATTCACTATTCAAGACAGTTCGTGTTTATTAAGAAACAGTTTATGAAACTTATTTAAACGTGCTGGTCTTCTTGTTAGTAACTTGGTTTTGTAAAAGACCCTGGGGTTTAATATATTTGACCGTAACATATTCTATACTGATTTCGAAAGCTTGACTTCTATGTTTAGTAAAATGGCGAGATTACCAAATGACATTCTCTAAATCTTATCAGTGACACTAATTTTGTCAACCCTAGAGGTTCTAGCCTAGCCCGATCGTAGACCCAGTATCATTAGTCCCATGTTTTATGTGCACCATCCAGGTAACTGAAACTATGTTGCCCTTCTTTCGGCCACCCTGGTCTGCCACATCCTGCCAATATATTATCTAACTGGTGGTTTGTGGCTGCTGCTTAGCACCATTTAGATACATGCTATAAATATCAGTGCCACTGACCATAGCATATATTTTAGCTCGCATTTTAATCCATGCGTTAGTTTCCCACCAATGATGTTACCAGTGTGAACTGAATTGCTCTTTCTGTGATTTTGGCTTGATTGTTTGCATATATGGTACATCGCCTATCACACAATTACACCCAACCGTGTGGAAACAATAGGTAATCACCCAGGAAATAATGTGCAGAGAACTCTGCATGCCACCGTCACATAGTTTAACCCTTGTCACATCTACAGTATCTAAACCTGAGCAAAACGATTGCAAACCCATCTTGAAAACTGGCGGCTACCTTATTCAATGGTTAACAGTTAATCGGTTCTAAAGTAGGCTTAATCCCAAGTTTGCCTTTTTAGTCACAACTTGAAACTTGCACTAACTAGCATATCTATTATTTAATCTGTTCATTTCTTACTTTCGCTCTCTTTCTTTCTTTTGTGCTTTCTTTCTTTCTTTCGTTCTTTCTTTCTTTCTTGCCTGCTCGCTTCTTTCTTTCTGATTTCGTTCTTTTTCCTTCTTGCGTTTTTCTTTCCTTGCATATGTCTGCCCTTCCTTTCTTTTTTGTTTGGTTCTTGCTTTCCCTTTTCCCTAACAATTAATGTCTACCGAGGGGTATCCTGCTCCAACACGCTTTCTAACGCTTTCTGCGGAGGGGATAGAATAATAAGCAAGTATTCGTTCATATGTTGTCACGGGTGACATTTTGGTCACACTTTTTATTGTTGCCATAGTTTTGTGACGCTGCGTGACAATGACAGGCTGATACGGTCCTGGTTGGAGTCGATCCAGCTTCGGTATTCGCTCACTCGGGTGTAGCAGTTCGGAGAGGTGGTCAGGCAGTTGCCAATCACCCAGGAAGCCACGCCCACCACCATGTTGCTGCACCACATTGGACCACCACTGTCTCCCTGAAGAGGCACATAGCAGCACATTATTTATACTTCTTACAAGAGCATTCCTAAATTCTAACCATTTCACAAATAGTACTAATATTGTTCCTACAACTCCTCCTCCCTTTCCCCATTACTACTACTACTACTACTACTACTACTACTACTACTACAGTAGTAGTAGTAGTAGTAGTAGTAGTAGTAGTAGTAGTAGTAGTAGTAGTAGTAGTAGTAGTAGTAGTAGTAGTAGTACAGCCTTAGCCTGATGCACAGCAGGCATTTTCTTCTTATAATCAATTACATCGCTCTAACACTGCAGCCACCAAGTGCCTTCAGATGATCGCTGCTTCTTCGTTGTCTGTCAGTTACGCTTTGTAGGCTTATCAATACGCGTCCGTACCTTGTAACAGTGATTGGTAATGATAGCCATTAATTTCTTTGTTGTAATGTGAATAATAGCAAGAAAACCCCGAGCGATTTCAGATCAATCTGGTACCTAATCCATCACGGTTTTGTCAGGCACAAAGATGTGAATCATGGAGAAAATTGGGCCTTTTGTAAGCCAGTGGGCGATATAATGTGATATCAGTGTAACTGCAAGTGTCAAAGTACTAAGCATTTTCTTCTGGAAAAAATCAAATTGTAAACGAGAGTTGACTTGATCGCTGCCTCTGAACAAAGGCCATTTTCCCGCTACTGTTTCAGTGGTGTTTTGATTTCAACTGGCCATTGAAATGCAACATTGGTGTATAGCTATAGATTATTACAAATCAATATCAATGGATATTTGATGTAAACCTTGGAGGGTATCTTGTCTAAAAGTGCTCTCGTTTCAGTTTGTTCTGAAAAGATAAATGCCACATTATTTGTCGCATAGCCAATCGCAGGGATTTATGTTCCATGTGATGGAGCATTGTCATACTATTGTCTGTAATTTTTACTGCTAAAGATTAAAAGAGGATGACACGACAATAGCCTTGTTCGTGTGATATACCCTGGGGTAGTTCCTGCGTTTGCTGTTTCTTGTTAAAATTAAATACCCCGAGTAATTCCGTTTGTACTTCCGCAGTTTTAAGGGAAACTTTAGCGTATTCTTATGGGTGTGCTTTATACACTAATAGCAAGTAACTTTGGACAGTTATGCCACATAAGTAGACTGACAACTTGAGTCTTTTGGTAAATCAACAACATTTTATGGCGTTTTATGAGATACGTACGATTGTTGTTACGTAAGAAGGTAAAAAGGAAGGGTAAAGCCGGGAAACATATGCAAACGAAGGAAAATTTTGACAGCAGCTAAAGGAAATAAGAACTGGAATGGACAACCTTGACAGATACGCTGCAGCCATGCTTACTAAAAAGAAAAAAAAAGTTAAACTAAGTTTCTCATATTCTTTACAACCATTTTACCCTGCCTTTCTGGCTACTTATACAGCCTCGTGTTGTATCATTGGCCTCTATGTGCATCATCGGTGCACTTCACATGGTCAGTGCTTCTTTTGATGCATGTCAGTCCTTCACATTCGTGATAGTATTGGTAACGCCTGAAAAAAGTCACTACATATTGAAATCGTCTTGAAAGATGTCGTCATGCGGCAGAAAAACGCTATGAATGCATATACTGGCTGGCCTCGAGAGGGTCCCGTCAGCGCCAATGACCCGGGCAGCCGTTCGCCTTGAGAGGTCAGCTGGTAGGGGCGCCTGCTGGGCAAGAGGTCGGCCACGTCATTTCAAAACAAACCGCTTGGCGCGCCATCTTACGTCGAGCTTGTTAAGCATATTCGTCTGCTTCGCCCTCCATTTGAAAAAAGATGAACTTCCGGACCAAGAAATGTGTGGCTTCTGACCTTAATTACAGTTTGATGCAAAGCAAGTGCTTGGCACCTCATTAGCACACCCCAAGCTGCGACACAGTCGAGCACTCTAGCACAAACACAGCCCCCTGAACCGATGGAACAGGAGTGCAAAACTCTGGCAGGCTGCTTTGTTTGGGGTTTATTTGTAGGGATGGAGAATTTGTTTTTAGCTTGCACAATCAGGACGTGACAGGTAGAGTAAACGTCCCACTACAGGGGAGTCAAGGGAAAGATAGCCATCTGGATAACAGATCTCTCTCTCTATCCCCCCCCTCTCTCTCTCTCTCTCTCTCTCTCTCTTGCTCGCTCGCTCGTTCGCCTGGCATGCGTTGAATTCACTACACACTTAGTTTCCCCCATACAGAAATCAAATACAAAGGAGCTGGTGGTTTTCTTCAACTGTGCACAGCCAATTTACACTGGGTCACTGGGCCCTCGTACCATTACCCCCCCCCCCCCCCCCCATCTTTCCTGTCTTTATTACTGCCTTCGCCGCCAGTCATAGACTATTCTTTCACGCCCCTTCCACGGTTTCACACTTCAGAAGG
>JAAUYG010289765.1_pt1 | contig 10432 bp, 9 predicted proteins | sample 7278091 | NCBI WGS metagenome assembly JAAUYG01 (sample SAMN14350201, study PRJNA611818) | marine sediment metagenome | isolation source: surface marine sediment (0.6m) | place: French Polynesia: Moorea | collected 2018-08
AGTACTGGAACTCCAATGGTTTCAGGCTTGACGAGACCTTTGGTGATTTTAGCCCCCCTCCCCTCATCACTGGTCAACAGGTTAGTTACCCCCCACCCCCAAGGATGTGTTACTTCCCCCCCCCCCTGCGCAGTGCATAGCAGCGAAGTCTAGTTCTTACTTTGTCACGAAGATGCACTGCACGAGGACTGTTGTTTCTTTTCAGCCAAATCCAAGAAAGATTCTGAAGAAGCCATGCTTGAGGGTTTGGAAGAAGAATCTGACAGTGAACAAGGCAGTGAAGGTGAATAGTTCTTACAACGGTCCCTTCTAAAAGAGCACAGAGAACTGGCTAGAAAAGCAGACAATGGATTGCACAATGCTCAGTTGAAATGACGAGTGTCTTGTGACTGGAGCCTGCAGTCATTCAGTGTTGGTCATTTGGCAAAATGCTTTTGGAAAATTGTTCTTTGTTTTGTTGGTTGTGGAACCAAATAAAAAAAAAAGGTTTAACTGCTGAACAAAGTCAATTGGGTTTTGTTGTGCGAATGGGATGAGCAAATTCTTGATGTCCAACAAATATATGTCAATGTAATGGCCCTTGTAAATTTGGAACACGTTTTGCTGGTGTGAGCAGACAAGGACAAATGCATGCAGCTTCAATGTATCAAAGTTCCATTTGTGTGATCACTGCGTTGTTATGGAAACCGCAGCTTTTCCTGCTAAATTGGCTTCGGGTAAATTCTGTTGAGGTGACAATTGGTGTTTCATGTCGGTTGGAAATGTTGGGAGGGAGCGCGTAACGTCGCTTTTCAATCAGTCTGCTTTGCTCCAGTCACATTAATTGGCCCAATCATTTCGTAATCTCTGCTTTGCGCTCGAAATTTTGCACGCAACCCATTGACAGTACTTGGGCGCTAAAATTATCTGACCGTTCAAATACAATCTCCTCTCCTTCGCCTATTTTGCAGGCAACAAACGGCAAAATCTGACCAACATGTAGACATAAATCCAATCTCGTGGATCATGTCAAAAACAGGAAAAGATTTCATTGAAGTCGCCAACAGTTTTATCTCGTGAATGCTCACCAGGAAGTTGGCCGTTACAAGTGGGCTTTATCCAAAACTAGCCCGCATTGAGTTTGCATCTTATCTACGATCGCAAACTTCTGTGTGCGAGGAGTGATTGAGTCAAGAGGACCTCATGAGGACTTGACAAAAGAGTGAAAGCTCTCAACACGACAGTCGAGGTTTCGATGGCGGCACCATTACGATTATTTTTTGGGCGCATGAGAAAAGCACACACAAAAAGCGATGTTCTTCCTTTCTTTGCTGACAGTCCAATTGGGATCGTGAAAAAGCACAAAGGCGTGACCTGTGGAATTCTGGGGTTTTCTTGGTTGACAAGAATCTTGTGGGTACGATTTGAACTGGGGAAAGTGATGCAATAAGTATGATCCGTCAGAGCACAGCAATGACTTGGGGACCCCCCCCCTCCTCCCACCCTGCTACTGCTAGGGGGGAGGTCTAACCAAACAAGGACGGAGACACGTACACATGGATAGATCCGTTGCGGCTTCCAAAAAAAGAGTATCACAGTTCGTGCATCGCAGAAGTCCAAATATTTTCCAGTCAGACGGAGACTCAGAATCATGCAACACTTGTCAACAGCAAGTTTCGGGTACGCTTCTGTATTTGGCAGGAATGTCGTGCACCTCAATCACAAGGCGGTTGTTTCATTGTTCTGTTGCAATGAAAGCCCTTCTTTGAGCAGTTTGCGGTACAGAGCGATATATTTGGCTGCGTGGCTTGTGGCCGGTAGCACTTTTTGTTGACAGAAGAGAAGTCGGTCTGCGATGGCGGGATGATGCTCCTGCAAACCCATGTGCAGAAGAAACCCCAGAACGAAGTCGTAGCAGTTGTGCTTCTCCTTGTTGTACCTGCAACAGTGCGAACACAAATGCACGAACTGACCTCTGGCTTGTTTCATGCCACCAGCATGCTTTCCAGAACATTTATAACACCAGGTGGTGCACAATGCACCTTCATCAAGAATGCGGTTTGTGATTGCTACTGTTGCCTACCGTTCAGGTGCCCAGTCAGCTTGCAGCGTGAACTCGTGCAGCTTGGCGTCCCACATGTAGGCAAAGGTCGGGTCACGGGTGTGATCCTTCGCTAATGGTATCGCCACACACTGTGACCAGCCATCTCCATTCCTGTGAACTCCAGTCTCATCGTAATCGTACACGTACCCTACAAAACAAGGGCGCTTTTCAGCGTCAAAGCCGCGCTTGAACAAGCAGGTTTCACAGTTCTGTATTTTACCACAAGGTGCAGCTGACCACAATGGGGCCGCCATACTGGATTATGGGGGCAGTCATGTTGACCAGTTCCAATATTTGCTTCAAGGTACAGCTCTAATCACAATGGGGGCTGCCAAATAGGATCTTGGCGAGTGTATGACAATTGAGCATTGGGGTCCTCCTCCATGTCTACGATGACAACAATGATGACAACCACAGCACCATAACTCAGATGCGCGTGGCTTAACAAGGGTACTTATCAGCGTTGAGGCCGCACTATGTGCGTGTATGCCCAGGTTCCACGGCATCATGTTATCATGAGGAGGCGGGGTGGGGGTTGTTGTCATGTTATCACGGAGGAGGGTTATTATCAAGGGGAGTGGGTGTTATCATGATGAGGACGACGCCGTTGTGACTCAGATAGGCGGCTCCCCTCACTCAAAGTGGCGCCGCCAAAAAAGGGAAAAGACATCAGATCCACGCAGAGAAAACGGTTGTGCTGAAATGATGATCCTCAAGCTGAGAGATCTGACAGAATGTAACTAGTGTGAGTGATTGAAAAAAAAAAGAGACAAGCTTTTTACCTTTTGAGTCCGTTATTCCAATGTGCAGATCCATTGAACTTTTGTAGTCTCTACAACTCAGATATCATAGCTCATGTTAACATCATCAGGTGTTTCTTTTCTTCAAACGCACAAGACCATATTTGGCATTGCTCGGTAATTCCCGGAAAGGGTCACTGTTTTTTGTGTCCAATTTTGCACACAAAAACATTCTTCTTTGTCTTGCAGTCACAGAACACCACAATTTGTTTGAGAAAATTTATCTTGACAATCAAAAAGTTGACTGCGGTTCTTCATGTGTTCACGTGTTTTGCACCATCAAGGCCGAGCTGCCACACTGAGAGGTTGGGTGGGTGGCGGTCCCACGTCGACGATAACAACGGCAGGGTGACTCAAAAACGTCGTTGTCAACCGCGCGGCCTAAAAGTTCCATGAGAGTCCAACAGGTAACTTTGATTCTTCGAACAAGAACTATGGCCACAAAATCAAACCAGAAATTTCAGAAGGGACGATTTGAAAGTGAAAAATCTCTTTGTTAACTCTTTTGCAAGGAATTATGCACCTTTTTTCACAGTTGCTTTTAATTTTCTTTGGAACAGGCTTTCAGAATTTCTAAAACTGAAAGAGTTAAAATATCTTTGCTGAGGCAGGGAAGGCACAAAATTTCCTTTGAAAACATTCTCAATTTGACTTTTCATGTTCACAAGACAAAATTTGAAAGCGTAATTTGGCTGCCATGGCAACTGAATGTCTCTGTTGTTGCCTTTTTTCCCGCTTTTTAGGCCGCGCGCCTCCAAGCGGAGCGCCCAAACCAAATGCGTCACACTGTTACTGTGCAGCCTTGGCGACCTTATTTAATGTTTCATACCTGAGAAATGACCCCTGAGTCGGTTTAACCAGCACTGTAAAGTAGTTGTCCTTATTGTCGATAAATGGCGAGGGGAGGCGAAAGGGAGGAATTTCCATTGGGGTGTTTGCCACCAAGTCATCACATATAGGACATCTGAGGGGTAAGTCCAAGCACGTGATGTTTGCTCCTAGAAATAAATTTGTAACATCTGGAATTCAGAAACAGTTCAGGACATCAATGCATTGAAAGTCGCATTTGTTCCGGATGCCAAAAATCTTGCATCACCTCACATTTATGACTACTGTTTCACTTGAGTTTCACACGAGTTCAGTACAACGTAAAAACCAGCAAAAAAAACTTCTGACACGAAACTACGCAGCATCTGAAGGCTCGATGTGAAACGCAAATAACATTTTACCTTTTCGGCAATGCTGAAAGCAGAGTATTGGGTCGTTCTCCATTGCAAGATGTCACACCCAAGTGTTTCCTTCCTCCCAGACTGCCATAAAATGTACTTTAGTCCCCACAGAGATAAGCTTCGATTCACTTGTCATTGCAAATCACTTCGTCAGCAATCAAAACACAAGCACTGAAAGTAACAGAAACTAAAATTGACAAAGGAGCAAAATGCTTCTGTCACGAAACTACTTGCGGCATTGGGCTCAAGCGAACCCTTCCGTGCCATGTTCTGACAGAAGGGGCCAGTGGGCACAGCGCAATGAGTGAATGGACAATCACACATGGATACAGTCGATTGTTATCCTCCCGATTCATGTGGAATACTTTTTACTTCCAAAACCAACAGTAACTGCCGTTCGGATAAAGTTGACAGTGAAACTGACAACACCCAGAACCATTTTGTTGCCTTTTGGCCTTTATACATCAAGGTTTTGTGCTTGCGTGGTCAACGCAGCAGGCAGGAAAATAATTGGATTTTTTTTTCTTTTCAACTCGCTTTGAAGCAAGCGCTTTGCTGGTTTGAAAAACTGCACTGGAACATTTTTATATCTCAGTTCTTTTTCCTGCATCCCGTGTCAACATTTTACTGATGCGAAAACTCCTTTCCTCCATCGATTTGCGACTCTAAGAATGACAGAAATCATGGTCTTCAGGCCAAACGAAACGTTCGGATTCTCTTGTCAGAGCGTTCACAAAAATACACATTGGGACTGTTTCAGTTTTTCTTGCTCGGTCGGGTGGCGGGTGGTTATTTTCTCGACATGCTTAGAACACAGGTTGATCACGACTTCAAACTGAGTTGAAGTTTGATCAGACCGCCTGCACCTCGCCGATCCTTTTTCTAGCCCCCTCCAGTCCGATGTGGTTATGCTCACTTCCCCTCACTAGCAGGCTCCCTCCATTCATAGAGAGGCACCCCTTGGAGTTGGATGCTTTTTGGCGATGCATCATCGCGAACCACGCCACTTTGGGGTGTTTTCTGGGATGAAACATCCCACCACAGACCACACCTACCTGAAGACACATTTCTGACTGACAGAAACAGCAACCAAAAAAAATTAAATTATAAAAAAAAACTCTTGACAAACGAAAATCCATTTCTGATCGCAGTCAGAAAAAGAACAAGCACACTTATCAGAGTGAAGGCCACGCAGTCACCTTGATCATTGGACAGTTTAAGCAGCCAAACGTAACTCCAGGAACGGAACATAACCCAGCAAGAACAGCCAATCAAATGCATGCAATTTGCCACACCCCCCAAAATAACTCTCAGTCATTTGCTGTTCTTTCTGGGTTACGTTCCGTTCCTGGAGTTACGTTTGGTGCTTAAACTGTCTATTATATCAAGTGATCACCTGCAGCAGAATGGGCTGGGGTGGGGTCTTCCTCGGTATAATGATGACGATGCGCGTCTCCTGTGGGGCACGCTACAAGTTACAGTCTAAAAACTTCAATTTCTGATGAATGTCAGAAATGGAATGAATTATCTCCCAACAACACATCACCACAAGGACCCCTTTGACAGTTTGGAAAAGGGCTGCCTGCACATCACCTCTGACCACAAGCCACATGGGGGGAAATTACCCCATAGCTCCTGAGAGCGGATCCATCTTTTATTGTGGGGAACCAGTGGAAAGTAAGAGGGGGAGGCAACAGTCAGCATCACCACGTGTTACGGGGTGATCACTGGCTGTCACGAGAGCCTTCCCGTGAACGGCTACTTCTTAGTCACGTTGCCCCAGGAAGTACCAGTTTCGGGAAGGGGGCAAACAGACCAAGCTGTTGCATATCACAGTGCACAAGCATCCACCAAATCCTAAGCGGATAGAGATCTGGAGTCTAGAGGGGTGGTCCACCACAATCCCATTGGTCCAAATTTTGCTCTTTTCTGTCTATTCAGTTCGTTTGGTGTTCATTTGGTTTGTTACCACATAAACCCTGTCATACATTTCTCCCAAATGATAAATAGGCCCCTTTGCACCAAAATATGACAATTTTTTATCTTTCTATCTACAATTTTATGAAGTGCAACTTTACCTTTCCTGATAACGAAACTTCCCCACAGATTATGCGCGGGTCGCTAGTGCGCACGTGGCTAATTTGATGTAAAAAGTCCGGGTTTTTCACGGAAGAGATAAAAAAAAAAAAAAAAAAAGAAAAAATGTGTTCATTGTTTCTGTTTTGGGATGTTGCTTGTAAAAAATAAACGTGCAAAATGAAAATTGAAAGAACAGGACACAAAAAAAACCCAAATGAACAAAAACCGAACAGCCGCTTGAAGTAACTGCTGGGGACAGGCGTCGATGTGAACGAAGACCTGCGTACAGTGGGGCACAGATAATTTGCACACGGTCAGTGAGAAATTGTGGACAAATCCAAAAGATTTTCAAGGCTTGGAACTCTTCCTATCAACACAATGCCACATAATTCTGAAATATCGAATTGGATAATTGGAAAATTTGGATAATTCAAACAACTGACCAAAAACATGAAAAAACAAACAAACGAACCAAAAAAAAAAAAAAAAAAAACAAGAAAAAAAATAATTGGGTGGGGACGGGGGTTTAAACTCCCAACCTACCATGCCCCTGCCCCTGCCCCTACCCAGTCCCCAGCCCTACCCCCAGCTATATGCTGTTCACCCAGACTGGCCAAAATAGCCAGGGTGAATGACAAGGTCTTCTTGCTGGGTCAGAGAAGAAACCGCCCCCCAGGCCCTCAAGAACCACCAGGATGGGTGCACACGTTCCACGCATGATCTCCTGGGGGGGGGTCAATTGAATTCATGCACAAACAAAACAACAAACATCTACAACTAAGTCTGAGGTCCCAGACCCGCACTCCTGTTGTGTTCACCAATGTGCAAACTAAAAAAAGCAGAGCAGAAGCCTTAAAAAATTCCCAAAACAAATTCAAAACACCAAAATCCATGTTGAAAACTGCTCAAGGCGTGTCTGAATGGAAATAAACAAACAAAAAAGTTTTCACCTCTCTGGGCCACACGCATTGGAACCACTTGAAACATTTCTGACTGGAACCACAAAATTCTGTTTTGACGAATAAGAAACTAGAATACTTGGTGACATTGTGTGGCGCCTTGCTTCACCCGCAGCTTGGTCTTAAACCAATAGGCCTGGGGAGAACAGGGTGAAAAAAAAAATTGAGAATAAATTCAGAATGGTATGAAACATCCAGAAATGTCAAAAAAAAAAAAAAAACAAGAATGCTTGCTTGGTAGCATTGTGTCGCGACTTGCTTCACCCACAGCTAATTTAATAAAAATTTTGGGTAATTTTTTTTTTTTTTTTTTTTTTTGAGCACTCAGGATAGCATGAAACATCCAGAAATGCACAAAAAAGTGAAAGTGGGAAAATTTATTTGGAGGTGAAAAAAAGTGGGTGAAGAAATATAATTGCTTAAAATTGCCTGATCTGCCCAGAAATCAGGCAGACAACCGGAGGGACACCGCAGAGTGAGATGATGAGTCGCTCCTTGCAATGGCAAGGCGCGACTAAAAACCAACATCACCAAGGGATATACTGCACGTTCTGCATGGTTTCAGAAACTCACGCAAATCTCCCGCAGTTTTTTATTTAGTTGGACAGTTTCTGATTCTGCATGAGTTTTCATATGTCACTGGAATCCACATCTGTGTGCATGGCGCTCAACTTCTTTGAACTTTGAAATGACTGCGTACGAGAAATATATATAAACCATCGCTTTTCAATTGTTTGTTTGAAATGATTTATATATATATACATTTTGCCCGCATAAAAAGAGTCTGTGCAAGTCATAATTGTCAAAAATTCAGGAGAAACACACGGAAGGTCTCACACAAGGATCTTTTTTGGGGTGAGTATTTCCATGTCTCATTTTCACAAATGGTAGGGGGGTGCTCATGGTGCACGGTGGGTATTGCACTTGGCACTCAGGATTTGCATGCAGCCAATTAAGAGAGATGCCATGCAGCATTCATTTCCAGGAAAACAACCATTCAGCTTTTTCTGGCACACCACTAAGTTGTGCACACTAACTAATGGTGGACTAAAGGTCTTTTCACCCTCGAAGGCTTTGATTCTCCAAACACATTTGGTTAGCACAAACAATGAACAAGTGTTCCGTTTCTTGTTTCTACCAAAAAGGAAGTTCGCAAATGAACGGATTTTCACCCAGGCAGAAAACATTGTGATTAGTATTTTTCATTTAGTCTCACCTTTTCGGCGTCACTCAAGGCAAAAGAGATTTCATCGCGACCTTTTCCAACATGAAAGAGGCAGAGGCAGAAGGGAAAAAGAGACTTTCTTTTAGCATCGGAGACTGAGTGACCAAAGAGTGGTTCAGAAGGTAATCCCCTGTTTGGACCAAGGAATATTCAGCAGGAAAACTAAATGCGTACGTGAACAGCTGACTTGCGAATCGGATTCAGGTTCTGTTGTTTTGTTTTTCACAAGATTTCACCGATGATATTGCTGAATGGGAATTCTCTGATAGAAACTGAACATTGGAATGGACATGCACCAACAAGTTTACGTAGCTCTGTGCCCCCAGTTCTTTGAGCTGAATCAACCCGCTTCAACTCAAGGCTCTTCTTGACAGTAGATCTACTGTTCCTTCGGTGTCATAGTGTACGCTGGTCAAAGAGATCGGCAGTTTCCTTCCCTCATTGCATGTGAGCCTGAATATATAGGCCAGATCGTGGCTCAAACAATAATTATTGTAAAGACGTGTTTGTGGATCAATTCTGAAATGCCTCAGGCCTTCACATATTCCACTGATCCCAAAACACTCAGGATACACTGGGGAAGAAATCAGCTGCGAATCTTTCTTCAGATGAGCTGTCACGTTTTTTTCCTTCTTCATTGCTTAAATTCTATGTATGTTGTGTTTGGCATGACACAAATTTACGTGGCCCTTATTGGGCTTCTTCATTGAAAAAATCGACAATAAATTTAAATGACAGAGACAGGGAACAAGAAAGGAAATTACCTTTTCTTCTAAATCACTTGAGAGTGTCAAGTTAATGCTGGTGGTCTCAGGTTTACAGATTCAACATCATACTTCATGAAAAACAACAGCATGTGAATGAACGATTGGTCACCAAAAACACAGATGTCTTTTTCTCCGGAATTGGGTGTAAAGACCACCTGATCATTGAAACTGATTGTGTTGCTTGACAACTAGACAATGTGAACAGAAGTGTGAAACAGTGGCAAGAAATTCGGATTCAAAGAACGTGACAAACACGTTGTGCATGCAAGTAGTACAAAGGACTGTAAAGGTCAAGGGATTTTGCTTCGTAACTTTGTCGCACGGGAAAGCTGAATGACCATGCTTGGAATCAAGCCATGAAGCGAAACACTCACTGACATGATCTCTACCAAGGTTTGCTCCACCCGAGATATATACTTGGACTGTTTGCACACATTCTGCATGCACAGCTTGTCTCTCCAGGTATATATATACTCGTGAAAAACCTGTTGGTTCCAAAATCATTTGTCCAAAGTGTGGTTTGGTTTCCCGTTGGCCCTGGAGGCAACTGATCTGCCAGAAAATCACCTTCTTGCCCGAGCCGTCCAGGAATTGTCCCCAAAAGAAACGGAGAAACTGAGACAACACTGTGAAGTGTGTAAAGCAAAACGGACCGAAGAAAACAAAACAAGAAAGAAGAAAGCAAGTGTTCTTTGAGAAGATTGCAAGGATTTCATGTGCTCACAGTGCAAAGATGTTCATCAAGATATACAGATACAAAAGTCATCAGCCTGTCTGAAGGCCCGCAAGCCAAGTCTGGCCTCCTGGATTTATTCACAAGCAACAGGTGGTCGTGCCTCCGGCGCGTCTCGGATCTTCAAGTCCCCGACACGAAAGTCAGTCTCTGGTCCTGAAAAATGCCCTCATCATAAGAACGAGTTCCTGAAGCTGTTTTGTCGCTTGTGTCAGAATCCTTTTTGTGCATGGCGTAAAATCTCGGAAGAACACAGAAAATCCTTGCACGCAGCAATCAAAGAAAAATCAAAGAACACAATGAATGCAAACAGTCTGGTGGCGAAAATTTACGAGTGGCAAAGGTTGGCTGTTCGGAGGGTGGATGTTGTCTCTGAAAAGGAAACCGAGAAAGTAGAAAAGACTCAACAGCGTCAGGAATCAACAGGTACATGTATATGTATAGAGTGTGCGCCTAAACCAAGCCACTTTCTTGACCCCCACCCTCCACTCAAATACTCATGAAATACACAGTGGTTTGCTTGTTTTTCCAGTGCAACAGTACAAATAGGACAAATA
>JAAUYG010196136.1_pt1 | contig 10429 bp, 3 predicted proteins | sample 7278091 | NCBI WGS metagenome assembly JAAUYG01 (sample SAMN14350201, study PRJNA611818) | marine sediment metagenome | isolation source: surface marine sediment (0.6m) | place: French Polynesia: Moorea | collected 2018-08
AATGCTTAATGATGCCTAATGATTACATTGTTTTATTTTGTTTTATTCACCTTCCTGTTTTATGTATAATCCAACCTGTCGGTTGCAAGAAATAAACTACTACTACTACTTGAAGCCTCTGCATCTCAGAAAGTAGCAAAATTAAAGCATATTTCGCTGAACATCAATACAATAGGAAGTCATACGAATTCCAGCTGCATTGACCTGGAGTGAATTTGACAGGTCAAGCAAAGGTCACTGATAATCGAAGCCCCTATATCCCAGAAAGGAACTGAGTCAGAATATATACGGCTGGTGAAAATTTATAGAATGTCATGCGGGGAGCCGAGTCCAGGTCGCACTATTAGATTTGACCTTCAGTGACTTTGAACGGTCAAAATCATGGTCACTGATATTTGGCACCCTTACATGTATATCCCAGAAAGGGGTAGAGTTGGGCATTTAACTGGATTTTGTTACACATCCAATGAATTGTTTCAATGAATAGATTTGACCTTGTGTTACCTGATAAGGTCAAAAATAAGGTTTCTTATATGTATCACATTGTTTTCAACCACGGTGAAAATGAAGAAGGATTCCGGAATGAGCTGCCTTAGAGTTTTCCGTGGGGTTCGCGAGATTTGTCCCCAGTCCCGGCGGTCGGTCTTTCTTGTCCCAGTTCAAGTAATTAGTTCCATTCAGCATTGCAATGAATCCTGCCAGTCGCAAGTATTGCAAAACAATGTTAAAGCTTAGGTGATTACGGAATGCATAGAACAACAAAGTCAGGAAATTGATTATGAGGTTTTAGAACATGATTTGCTTCGTCAACTTGCATCGCTCTTCCTTATATCCAAATGAATACCGTGTAATTTTAAATTCCACTTACATATATCATGCGTCATATCATATAAGGGTTATGGGTATATTGTACATGTAGAACACACATCACAGAAAGTTAAATCTGCATATTAAGACTTCAGACCGTGATGTGACCTTTGACCTTCACCTTGCTTGCAAGACCTACCTCGCGCAACTTTTGTAAAAGCCTGTTTATAGCAGATCGTATCGTAAAGGTACATAACTACAACATAGCAATGCGACAAAATAGCCATTATGTCATGTGACCTGCGAGTTTAAAACAACTTTTAATTCCATATCCATGCATAAGCTGTCATAGGATATAGATTGTCACAAGGACGGTACCTCCTTATGCTTATTTGCCTCGTGGGACCATACAATTACAGTGACTTTTACATGTCATCGGGTACAATATTTGAAGTATGAAGTACAACTTTTTGGGTGTGTAAAATATAGATTAATTAATAAGCTACCTGTGTTCATGATAGTCAAGCAACCACACAATAACAAGGCAAATAATCACAATAAAATACATTATTGTAAAATACATTACAAATCTTCGTATAATGTAAGTCTTTATTCTTCAAATATTAATACATTACCTACTTCTTTAATATGATTGATACTTTTACGACGGAAAGGTTTCGGGTGATAACTTTTATTGTGTTAGAAAAGTTTGTGCGTTCTGTTTTGTTCAAGTTTTGTTTATTATTTTGCATTAGTTGCAACAGACCAAAGGGCATTTAGTTAATGTTCATCTCGGGCATTTTAAAGCACATTTCACACATACGGGCATTTTAAAGCACATTTCACACCTCGGACATTTTAAAGCACATTTCACACATACGGGCATTTTAAAGCACATTTCACACCTCGGGCATTTTAAAGCACATTCACACATACAGAACACAGTTGCACAGGTATATGATCCTATAGAAATACCATGTGCCACAACATGTTCAATTGTTCCAAGCATGATGTTATGCATAATTATATCACTATCACGCGCAAATTGAATATAATCCCATACGCTTTGAACAAAATGGCATTCCTGCAGTAAACGTGTAAATGCTTGGGTGGGTGGGGGTATTTGCAAAAAGTTGCACTGCTGCTGTCACCCTTTGGCGTGTTTATAGTTTTGTTCATACATCTCCTATGGAGGAACGAAAATATTTTGCGACTGAGGCTTTTATGACAAATTCTTAGAGATCCAGCAATACTACTCCCCAGAGTAATGTGTAGTGTATACTGCACTTTGAATGTATTTTTTATTCTAGCTGTTAGGCGTCGTTTTTCAGTCTGTATCTACTTAAACCTATCCCGCCCAAAAACTTTGGAAAAGTATTATATTCACCTCTGAGTTAATCTTCCCAAACGAATTGCCAAAATAGACACTATTCAGGTGTAAGTATATGTTTATCTATTTTGAATTCGTTATATTTCATTCCACAAAAAGAACTAACAAATATTTTTCTGGCGTAATTGAAGATAAAGGCTATAGTCCTGTCATTTCTCGATTTCACAAGAACAACAACAGCGACCCTTGAGCAGATACCTATAACACATAAGCAAGGACTGCTGAAAGAACAGCTTTCCCTTTCTTCAGCGTCTTAAAATCCAGTCCCGAAAGGATTTCAAAGAGAAAGGAAAGAACACTGGAGAAATCCAAGACTGGAGAGTAAATAATAGACTAGCTGCAATCATTTCTTGTTCCCAAAATTCCATAGTCACAGCCAATATCTGAACCGCCAAGGATGCAAGAAGAGAACTTAACTGCAAGATTCCAAACAGGAAACTTCGTTTCATAGCCTGGCGTTTCGTGGCACTGACATGTACATGCGCACGATGTGACGACGCCTTAATTATGCTGATTACCACGAATGCCAGGCATGCGCATATCCCATGCAGGACGACATCCAGGGTGATATACTGTGCTAGAATATACTGCCATCCTGGAACTGGATGGCAGACAGGGTAAATCAAACAAGCAGAGCTGATATCCAGAACACTAGAGCCTAGTGTACCAAATGGAATCATGCTTGACGCTATCAGCAGAATGAGAACGCCGGTGCTAACAGCAAGATACCGGGGAAGAGATACACCACTCCCTTCAAACGGCTTCCATACAGCCCACAGACGAATGGAACCTGCCAGTGCCTGAAAAGCGAGGGACATGTGCCTAGCCAGATAAAACAGAAAGCCTGCTCCCATGCAATGTACCTGGTCTGTGACAAATGGGCGATAAAAGGCGAAAGTCTCGCCATACATTTCATTTATTATCATGACATAGAGCGTATGGGAGCCAAAGACGCACGACGACAAACTTAGTGCAACCGCAAGAAATCTGGCTATGTTTTGACCGCTTCTTGTGGACCAGAACACAATGGACAAAGCATGGACAACTAGACTTATGGACCACACTGGCCAGGCGAAATAAGTCACAATGACATTATTCACCATCCAGCAACAAGGAATCTTGTATTTTGTTTGGAAATGACAGCGAACATGGTTTGGTACAAGAAGACAGTGTCGTTCAGAATCGGCGTGGAAATGAATTAGGCGAGGCATAGCTTCAAATACACCCCATGTAACATAATTGATAGGATTCCCAGTCAGCAGCAATTCAGTTAGTGAGCCTTGGCTACCCTGAAAACTACCAACTGATAGATAGGTTAGATAATTATGGGACATATCAAGAGACAGCGACTTGCTTCCGATGCCTAGAAATGTACCTGTCATAATTCGATCGAGGCGCAAATGGCTTATGTTGAGAGTCTCTAATCTCTCCAAACCACTAAAGGAATAGGGTTGCATAACTGATATAGGATTTCATGTGTAAATCTAAGACACGCAGATGTGCCAGTCCATAAAATTGTTTCGCTCCGAGTCTCTGGATGTTGTTCTCGGATAGAATGAGGTGAATGACATTATACAAACCCCGAATGCGAAGGGTAAAGAGTTCCTTGATGCTGTTGTTGGCCAAATTGACGTAGAGAGCAATAGGAAAGTTTAAAACGGGTAAAAACATATGTCCAACAAACACGATCTTGCGCATTTCACGTGGAAGTCTTGACATATCTGTCCAGTTTGCATTAGAACACATAACTGCATACCCAATGCAAAGGCAACCTGTTGGGCATCTGACAACGTGCAACAGTGCTTCATCATCACGTGATATTGGACAATCGGCGTCTCCATCTCCGACAGCGTTCGGGTGAACGCATACGTCATCATGCCGGCATTTTAGCAGGCCAGGGCAGGATGATGTGTTGCATTTCTGTTCGTCCTCGCCCTGGGGACAGTCAATGCGACCGTTACACACATAGTGGAAGGGAATGCAGTAACTCTGTGGGCACTTGTACATGCTGGGACAAACATGGCTCAGGCAGTTGGAAAGGTGACCCCCATTCCGGCAATATTTCATCTTATTGGCCAGGCGATCCATTTCAAACACGCAGATTTTATTTCTTGGGTAACATTTCAAGGGAAACCCATCAATGCAACTTGTGGATGTATTGGAACATCCTTGGACCTTTGATGAAAAGGTATCTGATATAGTGTTCAGCCAGTATGAATGCAAGAGTACCTCATCTTTGGGCTGTGTACCTGGGCAGTCGGGGATCAAATCATTCACCACTGATGCTGGAATCATTGTGCCATCGCTACATTTGAATCGACGATCTAAGGCTACGGCAGCAAGAGCGGCTTGTGATGCTGGGCAAACTTCTTCGTCTTCACCGTCTCGGCAGTCACGTGATCCATCACATAATTTCGAGGCAGGGACGCATCCGCCAGACAGGCGGCATTGGTGATAAAGGTCGTGACATGTGCAGTTCTCAGGAAAGCAGTCCTTGAAACATGAACGATTAATTGACGCAATTTCAGACTTGAACTTGCACACATGAAGACAATCCGCTTCATCACTTCCATCGAAACAGTCTGGAATCCCATCACATACATAGTGAGACAGTATAAAGGACACATCAGAGCACAGGAAGTGCCCGAAATGACCACCATGGCGCACTAGCATTAAGTCCTGTTCGCACAAAACTGACCCATTATTGCGTCTGTTCACCTCAGCCATAACCGGCGTCAACCTTTGCAGGATCTGCCAGGCACCGCATTCTCTCTGTTTTGTGCCTTCCCTTGCTGCAAAAATGACGGTTTCTGTGCCGTGGGACCAGCCTATGAGATGATACAGAATTCGTAAGGTGGAATCGCTTGTGACAATCCGGCTAGATAACGATGCACCATATTGTTGACATATTCCTACGAGGTCATGGCATGACAGGTTGACAGTTCCCTGGATGTCAATCATCTGATGACATACATCACCAGTGAACACCCAGTCGTGAGGGCATTCAGTGTGCTGCCGTCTGGGTAAAGTCCTCCTGTCCATCGTAAAGTGCCGATCACGATGCTGGCATATTAACAGAACGTTCGTAAATGTTTGTGAGCATGGAACAGACACCCATTCTAGCTGTAAGCTGGAATAAATCACAAAGGCCGCGCACATTCTGCTGGATATCTGTGGCTGCAAAAGAGATTCATGTTCTCCAAAGACCGAAGCTACGTTTGCTTGCCCTTTGTCAAATGCTAGAAATTGGTTTCTAGGTCTACGCCAGTTTTGAAAAGAACCTGGCGCTTCACTAATCCATCGTAGTATATTAGTAGCTGTCGAATCTTCATCCACCTGAAACACGCAGTGTGAATAATTGAGGAAGATCTACATATATAGTAATGTAATGGAATTGTGACGTATAATGTGACGTCATATGACAAAAATAATCTACATATAATATATAAACTGGTGCATTGCAGCGCAAAATAAGATCTGTCATCCTTGGGGCTAAATTAGACTATGGATATAACGGCTTTTTTGTTGCTGTTTGTTTCATGGATCGTTATGACTTACGGTTTTGACTTGCAGACCAAGATAAGCCAACTGGGCATACTGAGCCAGTAGCATCAGGTCTCTTTCTTGTGCAATCAAACTGCTGACTTGACGCCACTCGACATCAGATGGTGTAGAAACGAGATCCATGCCACGAGAGAGGCATTCATTGAAGGATGCCTGCCAGGAGAGGTTGCGTCGAACGGTGAATAGATAATAGGTGTCAGATATGCTGTAAAAATAAATGTTTCCTTGATGAGAGTTTTGAGTTGAATATTTGCTTTTCTGATGTTTCCATTGTACAGGATAGAGAGAGTGGTTGAACACGAGCTCTAGTGTGGGTTCCCCACATTGTAACACAGGGTGGCATGGTGTGGTTACATCGCGATTAATTTCAACTTCTACCATGCCGCGAAGAGCGTTCAGATAACTCCACATCCGGGATAAAGTAAGCATCTCAGTCTCAAACTCACTGGAATTTGAAGCCCCTGTCTTCAACCAATAACAGTGTGTGCCGTCTTTACAATACCAGCTTTGTGATACCATCTCCGCAGATCCACCAGTTACCAATGCTTTTTGTCTATAATGTATATGTCCGGTTGGTTCCAGCAGGTCAATATCAGACACCGATGGATAGAACGATGACGAAAGCGAAAGGGTTAATTTCAAAGCGCAACAAATATGTTTGGGGTTCTGCGATAAGGGGCGGGAAAAAACGAAGAGAAGGGACCATGCACCAGACACGTCGATCTTCGTCAAACTCAATGCCGCACAGAGCACGGAAGGAATTATGATGTAATGATCTTTGGAAAAGCTTAGGTCCATATCCTGTATCAAACGCTCTGATGACCAGCAGACTTTGGCGTCAGCGGGACCTCTCGCGGCTTCAATCAAGACCCGAAAACCATAGCGTAGGCAGTATAGATCAAAACGCGTATCCAGTGATCCGGAAGAAAGCACTGTAAACACGAACATCTCATCACCAAAAGGCAAAGTTCTATATGGATATTCTCCAAGTCCTACAACCTGCCCTGTTTTAACCACCAGATTGCAAGAATAGCTACTAAAGACTTCTAGATTGTAGACATAGGGTAAATGACTGTTCACTATACCTGTGGGAAAGGCCGATTTGTTTCGTACAGCCCTGATATTGTATACATTCTGGACCTGCCCTGTCTCCTTATTAGTCAAATTTGGCATAGCAAGACTTAAATATGGGTGTCCGCGAGACACCCATGGTTTAAATCCATCACTGTGGATGTACTGCTGACGAAGACAGCTTTTCCCATTGGATTCCTTCTTGGCGCTTGTTCGTGGAACACTAAAGGAAGGTGGAGAGTGAACAATGCCCATACAGGTATCGCTAAGAGTCGCTCTTCCCGATATACGCCCTTTTGTCAGACCCTTGTACGACTTGACAACAAACAACAGTGACTTGTGGTTAAGATACAGTCGTATGTCTCCATCAGCTTGTCTTACTGCCCCTGTCCATGTCTTGGAGGCCAAAGATGAACATATCTGACCAATGAGGGACGGAGCCTGGGCCAATTCGTATATGTAAATCCCTCCCATAGCACAAAGCAGGTGAGTAAACCCCTCGAACTGGACTGTGAGATCAGATATCACTAAACCTGAACGGTTTGTCAGCTGTGGTTCCAAAACCAGTCTCTGTTGTGTTGTAAGGCTTAGAGCTGGTACCGCAAACCTGGTAAATCTAGAGGGGAATATCTTAAGTGAAGTCATCGAACAGAATATGCCTGGACACTTCACGTAGACGTAGGTGAGGTTTGCCTCTAGCACAAATTCGATTGGTTTGTTTATGATTACCAGTAGCGTCATATCGCCAACACTGGACGTGTGTGTCTCCGATAATGCTGTGTGAGAGCACTGAAATGATATTTTCGGAGAGATATCAACCCCGTTGTAAATGGGATCCCGGGGTAAAAACGGCGCGTCATATACTATTAACTGGCCCAAATTGCCCTCATCTCTATCTCTTTCATTGATACACCTGAAGTGGCGTATCTTGAGAACTGGAGTCATCAACACTGACCCTGCACTGTACCATGCGTAGATGTCTCTCTCGCTCTGTAAAATTAGGCGAATTAAATCCGCTCCTGATTGAACTGTATTTTCGGAACAACTTCGGAGATCATCAGACCATAGTTCGTAAGAGTCTGTGTGGCTATACTGAACGTAACCAGGAGAGAACGCCTGATATGACAGCAGAAAATAAGATTGTTCACGGTATGACCGTGGGCATTGCCAAATCACAGGCTGCATGTAGTTTGGTGAGTAAAAGGTTTGCAATGGAGATTTGCCGCAGATTAGGATACTGTCCGGTGAGTATTCGATGAAAGAAGGACGCCTGCGCGTCGGCAATCTAAGAAATGGAGCAAACACACAGCCGTTACCATCCCACTCCGATGACACCCCAAGTACGGTAATATTGATGAAGAAGGGTATGGGTACGCGCAGTTCCCATCTCATCCGAAAAATGCCTTCTGACAGAGTAGAAAGTGTTCCGCATGGTGCTAAGGTGCAAATCTCGAAAGAGACATATGGCGGTACGGCTGCATGCCGGGACGAACAACATAGATGGATTTTGTCCACTCTGTAGTAAAGGTCACGAAAGAGACCAGACATACTTGGAGTGGGACCGCGAAAGGACCCAGTTCCATCGAAACCGTGATAGCGATCGACTGCATGATTGACGTATTGCTCTACCATCCAGCGTTGCTCACCCCTAGTCTTTCCAACGACCGCTGCAACGAGTACAGTTATTAATACACGTGGATGAGAAAACATTATTTTTTTACTGTTTCAGCTGACTTGTCGCTTCTGGACGACTAGGCTTGGTCATTTCGATAATGTCTCCTGAGACTTGTCACTGCTGGGCGACTAGGTTTGGTCATTTCGATAATATCTGCTGAGACTTGTCACTGCTGGGCGACTAGGCTTGGTTATTTCGATAATATCTGCTGAGACTTGTCATTGTCACTACTGGGCGACTAGGCTTGGTCATGTCGACAATGTCTGTGCTACATAGTAAAATGTGGATATAATAACTAGTGGTAAAAACATTGACGTAGTTTGCTAGAATGTTTTTTCTTCGGCGTAATTGTGTAACCAGATATCCAGGTATCCTTTTGTACACATGATATCAGTTGTTTCGTGTTTATATCAAGGGTATAATCAAGCTCATCATGCTAATAGAGGTCTGCTATGCTGGAAATCAGGGCACTGGAAGCTATGGGAGTACTTCATTTTGACTTGTCAGTTGACTTTGATTTATAATTTTGTAAGCAGATATCATTTCACAGCCAGAGCTAATGGACTGGCGAAATCTGAATCAGTTGAAATCTGATTGAAACAAGAGGTCCATGGAATACTTAGTAAGTTTACTGTGGTCATTGTTGCATTTAATCACTGCCATTGATACGTTAGAATAGCGCATCAACACTATGTGCTATGTTAAATTCATTGGACTGAAATATGTTTTAAAAACTGAGAGAGTTAATCCAGCACAAACACTTCTTTTGTTCTCCTTATTGTGAGACTTGCGTACACTCTATATTATGTGAACTTCGTCAGACTGCCTGTTGGCGTCTCTACCCCTTGGTGGTGCTGCACATGAATCTCTTTGGAGAAATACGTTTTATTTGCCAAAATAATCATTGAGCCGCGTCAAAATAGCAAGAATATCAAAAGTCAGCAATGTCCACTTATCCGACCTCAAGATTCGTATCTTTGTGCGTTGAGCTACGATGTAAACTTTAAGATGCACCTCATCCCAGTAAAGTTGCAAGTGACCTTGATGTTAACCTATTATTTAAGGTTGTTCGATGCCAAAATACCACGTCATATTTTGAATTGACATGCAAGTTCCTTTTCAAGACCGAAATCTGCAGTACCCCTGGATGAAAAAATAGTAAAATATAAGAAGCCCCTATTAGAACCTACAAAGCATTGAACCGTTTCTCCTATTCATGCTAAACTTTTTCCATTGATTGTAAAACAGGTCAATACGCCTTGACGATGGCCTAATATTCAACAGCAATTGAGTCAAAAGAGAAAGCAGAGTTAGCATAAGCAAAATAGCATTTTCAGAAAAAAAAATCTAAAAATTAATTAACATCGCTAAAATGACCTTCACACGGTCGCATTCGGGTGTGTCCTAGCCATTTTCGAGATACAGGCCATTTTCGAACAAGTGCACCGAATGACCCCAACGTGACATTAAACAAGAAAAGGTCAAAGGTACCCCATACACATATGGCATCTACCCATGACTCCCAAATTTCACTTCGTTCACTCTACGGCAAGCCGTTTTCGAGTTACAGTCAATTTGAGCCAAGTACACTGAATGACCCCAAAGTCGGGCCCCAAAATTTTCGACCCCCGTCCCTGTCACATGAATATTTAGACATCATGGTAACATCTACGTTAAAAAATAGACCAGAAATTAAGAATCTCCGTCTCTTGCCCTGCCGTGGACACAGAGAAAGTCGCTGCCGATCCAGGGCATGTACCAGATTAACACTGCATGATCAGGGGCAGGGGCATTTATCGACTTCCGCCAACCTAATACCATATATATTTTAGTTGTGCCCCCCCCCCCCCCCCGTCTCACCGTCACCCGCAACCAAACGACCTCCCCGTAGCCTAACAATATAGACATAAAAGAATTACTGG
>JAAUYG010061162.1_pt1 | contig 10427 bp, 10 predicted proteins | sample 7278091 | NCBI WGS metagenome assembly JAAUYG01 (sample SAMN14350201, study PRJNA611818) | marine sediment metagenome | isolation source: surface marine sediment (0.6m) | place: French Polynesia: Moorea | collected 2018-08
ACGTGAGAACCGCTGCAATTCCGCAGACCTAGGGTCAATTTCTTGAACATTTGGGATGGGAGTGGTTGCACATCTGCAAAGGCTCCAAACGACGTGTAAAAATGGCATTCTAGATTTGCAAGTATTCCCAAATGCATTCGCAAACCCACTCGCAAATATTCAAGAAATTGCGTGGCCCCTGGTTGAGAATTTGACAGAAGTACGTGGCCAACTTTCTTCATTCTCTGTTTCTTCCCGATGGTGTATGGGACACCGAAGGAAAAAAATCAGCAGAGGAATTGCGACAAGTCACTTCCAACACCAACTCTTCAAGAGCCCTGCGCAAAACTTGTCGTGCAACCCACTGCGTGTCGGAAAAGCTTTTTCCTGGTCAATTGCTTCTTTTGGCAACATAATTGCCACATCTATTCTTTGAAAGTTATGCAACAAATGACCAGCTTCTAGAGTGATTCGAAAGTTCCTTTTTCAGGACCACAGAGACAGCGGAAGACGAATATATACGCCCACTGGCGTGATGTGCGCGTTCCTTTGTTGTGTTTTGTGTCACCCACTTTGGGTACTGCTTTTGTGGCACAAATGAAAAAGCGAAAGAGAACTTTTGGAGAACGTTTGGCAAGGAAATTTGCCTTCAGAAACCAAAGAAATTGCGACATAATTGTCATTCTGTGTGCGAAGTGCAAAAAAAAATTGTGAAAGTTGGTTTGAACAGCTTGCGTCTGAAACCATATCATCCATAACAATTAGATGAAGCAAGATTCAAAAGAACCAATGGGCTACCCGAAGATGCTACAGAGAGCATTGATTAAGTTATCAAAGCAATAAGTATCAGTCGTACAATCAGCATATGTTCCCTCTTGGGTTATGACAATTATTATCAAGTGTTTAAAACAGTATCATCGCGTGAATGTTCCACAAAGTCATGAAATTACCTCTCGACTCCTTCTATCCAACACATTGCCTTTCCGTGTGGCTGGACAATTACCCTGACGACAGCTGAGGTAATGCCACCTTCACTTGAAAGAGACTCAATTGTCCAATAAGCTTGTTTATCGTTTCAAAAGGTGCAGGCTCCTTTGACTTTTCGTGTCTGGAAATTTTACCAGGAAAAGAAAGCATCTCCACCGCACAGTTCGGGCGCAATCTGTTGCTCCCAATTTGTGCTGTCTGTTTTTTTTTCTTCTTGGAACAAAGTGGTTCTGTGTTTGGAGCAATTTGTTTCCATGAAAGATGGCTTGTGATGCCAGTTGTCGACAGATACGCCAAGACGTGTGTCGTGAGTTGATTCAACACAATAAATCTCTTCACGTACACTGTGGAAAATAAAGGCAGTGTCTTACGAATCTGTTGTTGCAAGAAGGAAAAATGTCATTCACTTTTGAGTTTCCCAGTTTTGATCAAATTTTGACAATTCGTCGCTCCACCTAAAACGGTCTGGGAATCAGTTCACGTAATCAGAATCAGAAAAAACTCTCTCAAGGTGTGAATGACATCTATCAACGAGAATCGCATTGCACATATAATTCCTTTTTCTGCACAGGACATGGTTCAGTTTGTCACCAATTGCCCAGAGGGGAGGGCAAGTTACAGCTGGGCATTTGTGGAATCATGTCTTTTGTGGTTGGGTATTTTCCAGTTTTTTCCCCAAAATTGCAGCTGTTTGATGGCCTCAGGTGTTGGTATGGTTGGGCATTTCAGACATCTTCAGTGTAACAAATATTGCAGGAAAAAAAATGTTTCAGACAAATCCTACAGTGTCCTGCACGTTTGTGGGACAGAACAAACCCGCAGATTTGCCTGCAGGGCATCCACACCTTTGGTGTGGCTTCTAGTTTGTTGACATCATCGCAGCAACATAAGACGCTGATGTGGTTAGGTAATTTTTTTTTTTTTGCTTTTCTGTGTTCATGTAATCAAGATTTCAAGAAAAACAAAGCCTTTTAGACAAATCTGTGGGTTGCTTCAAGAAGTTGTCGGAATTTGCAGCAAGAGACTTGCGTCAGGCTGTGGAAAGTCCTGCGGGCCATCCCACAATGTGAATTCTCGTTGTTGTTGTTGCAGCACATTCTTTCTATCCCATTCAGAATTCAAAGTAAACACCAGACTTTCACAAATAAAAACATATATTTATTTTTTGATGTTGCAAACATGCTACCTGGCACGTCTGTTTTTGTTGTGGCGGGTGGAAAAGTTTCTTTCAAATGAGTTGCCACTGTGTGATCCTTGGTTCCGAGATTCTCCCTCAGTGTGATGTTAAACCCCTTTTTTAAGACTCATCTTGGGTGGTACGTGTGTGTCACATTTATTTGCGAAGACCAGGAAAGTTTGGAGGTGAAATTTTGTGGAATTGAAGGAATGGCCAACAGAGTTACTTCTTGTCCTGCTAAAGTCTTCGTTTCTTTTTTGCTAAGTTCTTGATGCAGTTCCGCGTTTTCAGCCCAGCAGAGATTGAGACGCAAAGTACCATTGAGACGTCAGCCTTACGGGCTTATTTCACCTGTTTTCCACATCAATCGCTGCTTTCTTTTCTTCTGCTGGTGTATTGCTCAGTTTGTGTCAACCAATATTATTAGCTGCCTCAATTTTCACCCACCCTCACGTGAACGACAAAATTGGCGTAATTTTGACAGAAACAAGGAAAATCCAACAACGTCGTCGTCTCTGCACTCACAGACCGTGAACCGTCTCCAAAATGACCTTCGCGGAAAATTCCCTCATTGTGTGTGTTTTTTCACAAATGACAAAATATTCTCAAAATGCATATCAAACTTTAAGACTTTTGCCCACTTCAGAGATGATTGGAAGGAAATGCCTTCAGTTGGCTGTGCGCAAAGATGAGTATCTTTTTTTGACATGAATGAATATGACAATCACTTCATATCAAATTTCCGTATGACCAAAATTTAACATGCAAAATATAATCATGCAGTCACTTCAATTCTAAACCGACCAAAAACGCGTTGCAGGGCAGGAAGGCGCACAGAATAGAAGAAGTCACAGAATGGGCATTTCCTGGGCAATTACAGCTGTACAACGCTCAACAAGACATCGGTGAAAGTTACAAATTACAAGGCTGTGGCTGATGAGAGAGAAAGGGACCTGTCTTTTGCTGAACCCTGAACCTCAGTCACTCAGTGACAGAGAAAAGTCCTAATCATTATCATTGCTTTTATCAGGTAATGTTACCGACTTGTATGAGGCTCAGGGGCTAATAGAGCAAAAGGAGAAACTTGAGACGCCTCAGTCCGGGGACTTTATTTTGTCATGGACAACCCGCTGTTGTGACACATTTATTTAGAGTCACACCTTTCTGTCAAATCACAAAAAAATCTGAATCTTTTTCTTCAGATTGAATGAATGACAAGCAATTTTTCTGTCCTTCAAAAGTGTTGGACATTTCTTCTGTCCGACAAGATATGAATGTCATTCAGATGTCTGAAACCGACAACGAAAAATATCTTTGAGTAATGAGTTTCTCTACGAGCTGATTCTGGATTTGTTCAAAAAATTGAGACCTCGAAAATCAGAAAGTATATTGGCGGCGGTGTGGGAAGTTCTTGCAATTAGAACTCCACAATGCATCCACTTTTTTCCGCTCAAAGGTAAAAAAAACAATTTCGGGAAAAGGGGATCACGATTTTTGGGAGTCTCGCAAAAAGAGAGGCTTTACGAGCACGTTGTTTTTCTGGAATTCACTGTGATTCTGTGATTTGCTCTGGTTTCTGTACATTGTAGGCCATTCCGAATGACTTTTCCTTTACTTTTCGCTTGAAAATAATTTTTGGACCCTCTCAAAATGTTTTTCCTTGCGGGTTTTTCGCACTTGCAGCCCTTTCCTTTCAGGCCAGTTTCGGACTTTTTTTCAAAAGCAATTTTTTTTTCCACTGAATTCTTTTTGTTCGCGCATTTTTTGTCGACATTCGAGCGCGTGTCGCATTGTCCAAAAAGATCGCGAAACTCAACAGAAAATTGCAGAAATTTCTCTTTCAACATTTTACTTCAATTCCAAAAATACATCTGGATTCTTTGGTATTCTGCGGCCCAGCCGAAGAAAGCGTCAGGGTTTACATACACTGCCACAATATGAGTCATTACAGAAAATTACCTTTGCATTTTGTATTTTCTGAAGTCACCAAATACATGAAAATTGTCGGCAGATCCGAAAGTTTGGAACTCCTTGTCACGCAATGAGAAGTCATGAATTCTGATAGCACAACACTGACATCAGCAGCGATTGGGAAAACTCTAAACTGCAAATTGTAACATCAGCTTTGAAAGCTTTTTTGTTTTACAAAAAAGTTTTGAAAAAGTACAAAAAGTGCCGGAAATCAAAAATGAAATGAATGCGACATTGATGCGAAAGTCATTTTCATCAGTCTAACATCACCGACCAGCGGCGACTGCGTTGCATGTATAAGTCTACGTTCTGTGGCTCTAGGAACCCGAGTCAGTGGAAAAAAAAAACAATTTTCATTCTCGTCAAACCTGAGTTTTACAATGTGGCGCAAACAAATCTGAGCACATTGCTCCTCGTCTGGAAAACACAAGCGCGGAGGGAGATGGCACGTCCAAGTGGTTCAGCAGCGTGCATCTTGGTCCAGAATTATTTGTCTTTTATGGATACAAGAGTATCCCGTCAGTTCACTTGCGTGGCGCGCTAACTTTGCTAAGCCGTGGGCTCCTTGAGAAGGTCGGACAGTGCTTGAATGTAACTCTGGGCCATCTGCAATGTTTCGTACTTTGATAGTTTGGCTCCGTTACTGAGTCCAGGCACGACCTTTCTGAGGTTATCAAAGGCGACGTTGAGGCTGTGCATTCTCTTGCGTTCTCTCGCGTTCGCTGCAACTCGCCTTTTCGTCTGCACTTCCTTGGTCACTGTTCCCGATAAGAGCTTCGGCCGGGAGTGCCGGGCGCTGCTCTTTCTCTTCTTGGTTGGTTCTGGGTCCTCTTCTGAATCCAGGTCATCGACAACTGCAGGGCTGTGGTTGCTGTTGGCGAAGCTGCCTGCTGGACTGGGCACGGGACTGTAGTCCGTCGTCACCCCGCTGGCGCTGCTCACGCTGCAGGGGGAGGCGGCCGCCATTCTGCAGGCGTCACCGTGGTAACCGTAACCTGGAGATGGACACCTCCTGGAGTCCCGGAACTCGTCTCTCCTGTGAGTCCTGACAAACCAAGGCAACACTGCCTCCCGAGCGAAGTCCCAATGACTGTCCTGGTCAGTGTTCTTCACAATAATGTCCGCTCCAAAATGCAGAGGCAAAATGCCATTGGTAGCTCGCGCCATGTGTAACGAAGACATCTCTTGACGGAGATAAGATTACGCTCTTTAGTTGTATCAACTTATTCACAGTTTCAGCACCCCTCTAGGGTTTGTCTGTGTCTCTCCACCGGGAACACGGTGTGCGTCTAAGACCCGAGGGTGTTCTGCCTTCCTTATGGAGGCTCAAGTCTAATGCGGTTCCACGCCAGGCGCCCTGGTGCTTTTATACCCACACTGCCGTGAAAAAAGCGTCCAGTGAAAGGTTACTTTGCTACAGTCATCATCTTGTCAATTTACAGGATCTTGCCAATTATTCCGTTGCTGATGTCTCACTTATTGTGAAGGCTAACTGAACGCAGCGGAGCGAGCCCAATCTGCACGCAAGCCAGTCAGCCACGAACGAACGGTCGGGGTATCATTGGTCAATTTGCGCTGTGTTTTAGGTGCTCAGGCCCTCAGACCCAACCACTGGTTGCTGGGCTTGATTGCGCTGGAAAAATCCCCTGCTTGAAGTTAGTCCCTCCACACATGTGTAATTACAGCTATGTTTAACGGTGACACGCCCAAAATTTAGTTTGGCCCAAAGAAGTTCATAAATGAAGGGTTCAAAAACGAAACCTCAAGACAGGCGATCGCTTTCCCAGGAACATCAAGTGCCGACTTGGACCTCGTCACCAGTTTGTGGTTGCGAGAAGGTCTTGATTTGGTGAACATTCCCATGCCTTCAAGTTCATGACGTTACTCATACGTCTTTTGATCTTTTGTTGAGGACAGAGTTGATTCCATACCAGTGGCTGCCCGAAGCACATTATTCTGCTTGTGAAAGGGCTTTCCCTTTCTTCTTTTGGAGATCTCTTACATTTCTGCAAGGCTTCAAGCCAAGTGCCTGGGCTTGGAAATGATTTTGAGCTTTACTTGTCTCGCTCTCCAATACAGTTTGAACAAACAAACTGCAAAATTATCATCTGTGTAACTTTCATGGGAACACTCCCAGTTTTCGGGCATGTTTTCAGATCTCTAATACTCCAAAGTATAACTCAAAAGTCCACTCGAATGAAAGCACTGTTATCTTCGAGTGACCAAAACAGATATTAGGGTTTAAAAGTCTGTGATCCTGACTTCTGACTGATTTTTAGAATGTCGTGCCGCTTGTAATCAATTCACGGGCCCCTCGGGTTATGTAGACACGATATTTGCTAATGTTATCTCCCTCATCAGGGCCCCGAGCAATGGGGAGAGATCTTCCCACATCAGTCTTGTTCTGGTTCATTTTTTGAAGGCATAATGACTGGTAATTGACTGAAGATGTTCCTCATTGATCATCCCGACTGAGGATTCTGAGCCATTATGAGCTTCTTATTTGCTATTGACAATTGCTTCAAGCCATATAACCAAACACACAACATGGGCAACTTAGGAACTTATCAGAAAGTTTCATCTCTGCAATTGGTGGACTTCAGTTGGTGATTCTTGTGCTGAGCTCCATAAATCTGCGGCATTTTACTTTCACAGCCACTGCATGCAAGGGATTGAGTTCAGAATAAAATTTCCTCAAAAGTGGTTTTCTTTTGGCACCGGAAGGGGAGAAGTGCGGAGGTACATGTATGTGCGGGTCCACGTGTGCCAGACAAAGACGCATTTATTTGAAAAGAAAACGGACTCTGGCAAAACGGTTAACCCTTCCGCAGTTGGTGTGATGCGGGATGGGCGGGCATGCAGTTGTAACAAATTGTAGCAAAAATTATTTCTAAGTGTTTGTTTGGGATTTCCACCATTTTTGCGCAAGCAGATATACAATGGAATGCAAGATCACAACTGCGGGAGTTTCGGGGTAAAATGCCCGTCAGGAACTACATGTGAATTTTTTTCAGAATTAGTGGATGGCAAACGTCAACAGCGGGGAAGATTGCCCGCCCCCATTGGAGTTGTCTCTCCAAAAACCAGGCTGAAATTTTTTAAACTTTAGCCTGCTCAAACACCAAATAAAAAGATAAAACAAAATAATTTCCTTTCTTTGCTCTCGCGAAATGTGTGTTTTTTGTGCCTGCAAATTCGTCTTTTTCCAGGTGCAAAGGGAGACTGCAACTGGGTCAGGCCCAGATCATGCCTTTTTGAAAGTGATTCTCCATCGTCGTTGGGTTTGACGCCAAAGACAGTTTTCTCCCGCGTAAAATCTGCTGAGCGTCGATTCTTTCTTCATCCTAAATATTCCCATTCTGTGATTGTGTCGTCAACACCTGCTTGTTACAGACAAGGAAAAACGGTTGCAAAGCTTCACTGCAAAAGAAAGCAACTTTTGTCAATCTTTGAATTGCTTATATACAACTCTGCCCTCCACCAGAGTTGCGGTTGTCAGCTGACTGGCTTGCGCGCGTCTTGGCCCTTCTTTTCTCTGAACAACCAAATTACATCAATGAGATCAAAGAGACTCTGATGAGGCTCAAAGACCAGAAGAGTACATGTCTGGAAGGATGTTGTTTTGTTGAACGGAAGCGAGGTAACACAGGCCAACCTATTCCTGAACCGTGATCTGTAATCACAGAAAAATCTGTCCAGTCGAAAAGTTACCACTTCTCCCAATTGACAACAATTTGGTCCTTGAGGGTTTGTTGTGAATCCAGGTGGAACTGGGGTCTTTTCACAGTCCACACACCGGACGTCAACTCGCTACTGAGACAAGGAATATGGTTTTGCTTTGAAGCGACAAATAATGACATATTCCACGGGTAATTGAGGCATTTATTTCACCATGAATTTTTCAATTCCTTGCATTTATGCTGGCCCTGGCTTATATGTCCTGAAACAAACTGACCTTTCTCGGCCGAGGTCTTTGGTGGACCCTTAGCAAGAAAGAAACGCGAAGGCAGAAACTGTGGCTTTGCAGGATCAAAAATCTGAAATCACAGGAAAATTTAAACCGCAGACCACCAAGGACATGCCAATCTCAAAAGAATCTTAACAAACAAATCTGTGCTTGAGCCAAGAATGTCACCAAGAGACAGAGAATATGCAATGTTAAATCACCTATGAACAGTGGTCTGAAGGAATGTAATTTGATCAGATGATTGGAACATTCAGACTCCAATTTAGGTAAATACAGACATACGTTGTGGTGTTGGGAAAAATAACTCACAACATATTTTTCCTGACAAACAGGAAAGGTATCCTGCAGGCATGGTCTACAGGTATCAAAATGCCAACTTGGACGAGTCAAGGAAAATGTAACCATTCTGAGCGCACTTCCGTGAAAGTACTTTTCGACATGGAGACTGCACGAAAACAGACAGACCAGGATTACATCCGAGGAAGTATTTTCTGATGCACGAAAGTAAACGTATCTTTTTGTTTGCCAATCAGAAAACAATAGGGGTAAGGAAATTTAAAAAATGCAGGATGCAAGAAACATTTGTGAGGTCAGAAGTCCTGACGAAAATGAGATTCTTGTTTTTATGCAGCAATCATTCAAGTTGTTTGATTCTATACACTCATACTCCTTTGCGTCCTTGTTTCTTTTTCTGGCTTTTGTCTCAAGAACCATGCAGGCATTGAAGCCAACTGTTTCAATTCACTTTCACCCCCCCCCCAACCACCACCATGCGACTCATGACCAACAGAGATGAAGGAACATCTCGGAAACAGTTCTTGCTTGAGACACCAGGGCCGGGTGGGGCAGGCATTGGCACTGGAACAGGCTTTGTTTCTTGAGCTTTCTTCAAAAATGAAAAATGTTGCCTCACTTTGTTATCTGTGTTCTTTATCTTCATTCCGAGCATGACAAATAGAAAAAAAAACACTGACTTCCTATCCAAGCTGTAATGATTTTGTCAAATAATTGCACGCTCTTAACACCGACGGAATTGGAGAGTATCCCAGCTGTAAATGATGGTTGTTGGCTCCTAATCAACGTGTACCATCTGAGCGACATACGATGCGGGCGGAGATACAATACTTCAACCCTACTTCAAACACGAAGCAGATCCTCGTCCCCATACATCAGACCAAATGGAGAAAACATCAGTTTTATCTGTCACGTTCCCGTCAGGAGATAAAATGCCTTAATTGGAAAGCGAAGAACGGAAGTCTGCAGTTTGATGACATTTGTGAAAAAAAATGAATGACCTGTATTAGATTGATATGCCCTTTCTGCTGCTTTGGCCAAACAATAGACAGACCCAGGCAAAAAAAAGAAAAAAAATGATGCCGCTGTTTTTACAGAACTCGAATTCTGAAAATCTGAACAACAGTTCACACAAAAAGTTTTGAATTAATTCAAATTGCAGCCAAACTGAACAGTTCACACAGAAAGTTTTGAATTAATTCAAATTGCAGCCAAACTGAACAGTTCCAGACTGAGGAGCAGAGTTCTGAAAACATCTGCTTTGCAATTTATTCATTCAACTGACCATCCAAGTATTTCGCTGACCGCAGAGTGTATTCCTTTTGTTCACAGCACACTTATTTAGAATTTAATTATCTGTTGGCTTCAATTCCCACGCCAATTTACAAATGCAGTTGACCCCTGAGGCAGCATATGGTAAGCCATGTCCCTTTCACAGCTATTATTTAACTAAAAGTATTACATTGTAAGTATCACCACAAAATGAGACGTTGTATTTAGAAGACAATGAAGGACTCACAAAATGGCAATTTTATTCTCCACACTGCTGCTTGCTCCAGCATGAAAGATTGAACACCAGTGCTGAAACACAAAGGCGCAACAAGACCTGAGATCAGGTGTTGTTAGTTTAGCAGTTCTGCAGCATTTTATTGACACAATGAGGTCGCATAACCCCCTGATAGAAACCCCACTGATAAAAGCATCATCAATTCAGAAAAATAGAGGTTTCATTCAATTTTTGGTGAAACACAAAAGAGGAAAAATTATTAGTTGTGGGAATTATACATCACGGATGTGTACATTGTACCACCCTGAAGCTAGACCCGCATTCTACAGTGTGTTCAGGTGGGGCCGTTTGCCGCACATTTCACCCTGTAGTTCTGCCATATAAATTTCAGATTTTGAGATCATTATCAAAAGTCGTGCAACATAAAAATTTCCCTGTCAGTCCATATAGGTAGCTGTTTCAAATCTACATTTTCTTTGCTTCTTTGTTGAGTCACCAACCCTTCTGCTGAAAAGAGAATTGTAGTTTGGCCACGACCAAGCCAT
>JAAUYG010016136.1_pt1 | contig 10425 bp, 7 predicted proteins | sample 7278091 | NCBI WGS metagenome assembly JAAUYG01 (sample SAMN14350201, study PRJNA611818) | marine sediment metagenome | isolation source: surface marine sediment (0.6m) | place: French Polynesia: Moorea | collected 2018-08
AGAAATCCATGCAATAACTTCAGAGATAATCGATGCCACAGACGGACGGACGGACGACAGACGAATTTTGATTTCATGAGCTCTGCTGACATAGTCAAGCAGAGCTAAAAAATGTTGAGGCTATGTATGCTGATATGGTGAAAATGCTGTGCACAGCAGTATACATTTATATAATTCAGCAGAAAACAGTAACAAATCTGGAATATTTAGTATCAAAACAACTTATTTACTCAACAGCGTGAAGCTCTAATTTTGCCATATATTTTACCTCACTCCAAGCAGCTGTGCTTTATCAATGCCTTGTGTGGAACTGGTCCATGAATAGTACGTGATTGCCTATCCACAGGTATAATGTATAACGTATCAGATATGTACAATGAATGTAGTTCTGCCATGCTAAGAGCTTCATCAGTCATGTTTAAAACACATTGCTTATTTATAACAATGCTTGCAGTACCGTCTAACCATAAAGGTTCGTGTATGCTGAAAGTTCAGTATTTTTCTACACAAAGGGCATATACATTGCCATTGCCAAGCTCTTTAGGTGATTGGTGGATATAAGTTTTGTTTCTACGGTAGAGGTAAACTGTTCCAACAATTGTCACCTAGTCCAAACAGGAAATTGGAATGCATCTATAAAAACAGGAAATTGGAATGCATCTAAAGAAACAGGGAATTGGAATGCATCTACAAAAACAGGGAATTGGAATGCATCTACAATGATCAGGAAGTCATATATAGGCATGGTATTACAGTATGCACTGGTACTTTATGTGGTAAGCTTTTTATATAGATAAGCTTTTTATATATTAAAAGTACAGTTTAAAGCAATGTTAAAATTTGTCATTGTAATTCATCAGAACACGGAAACAAATCTGGAATATGTGTATCCAGCGAAACTTTTTCGCGCAACAGCGTGAAGCTCCAATCTTTGCTTATCAATGCTTTACGCACAACCAACCAGTAAAGAAGAGGAGTTCCTCGGAAACCTACTACATGTAAAACCAGAGAAACAGGTAGTAACCTAGTTCTATAGCAATATACATACCGTATTCATGCTCACAGTAATAAAGCTAACAAGGCTGGCTGTGTGTAGCCAGGATATGTCAGTGCAGACCGGAGGGGGTGTTTACAGTGGGTGGAACAGCTCATACTGAGGTGTAGCATATGGACCATAAACCAGACCATTTACATAACAATTAAATATCACAGTAGCGCAAAGAGAGAATATAAAACGAGCATTCTATGTACAATTCACACCCACACACCACACAACTCAGAGTCTGGCAGCCTTAAGTTTTAAATCATACCTGTGATTAACTAACCCAAAGTACAACATCCTCAGTCATGTGAATGCCTCAACAATAGCATGCAAACTTGCCTTGTACCGGTCTGTTACAAGTTCCCCAGCAAATATTTTTGACATCAGCGGCATCTGTAATGGTACACTGTCTCAACAGTATTTACATCGGTAGGACAGATACACTCGCTACAAAAAGATTTTAAGTACATAGTATACTGTATTTGATATAGCGCCAAATTCATAAAAGATTATGCTCTAAGGCGCTTTAAACTAATTTTACCTACCACATATATTGCTATAGAAGATCGAGTTAAGTAATCTGCTCTGCTTTACCCTACACTGTGCATGTCAGTTGAAGTGCAAATACAATGTATACGATTCCACAAACATTACAATGTTAATGTGAACACACAAATCATAAAGAGAATTGTTTGACTTACACATAATAATTTCACAACGATAATATTAGCCTCGACGCAATAGACCCAGCAGCATATATTGCATTGTTCAAAGCAACAGATCAACAGCTTTCATAATCCATGTTGTTCACTTATAACTCAGTGACTAAATCTCTATATTATAAAAAAAAACTTAATAAATAAAAAACATGGAAAATCTCACTCAGTACATCAGAATGTTATCTGCATAAATTATGGCATCTAGTACAGACATAAACTATCACATGTCAAACAATAATAACAACAACAAAAAGATTCAACATCAACAGCAGTACCAGAGTATATACAATATCAGACATCATCCATATACAGTGGTCCCTGCGATTTAACACCTCTCTGTTTAAAAATTCCCTCTTTTTTAAGACCATCCATCAGTGGCATCACTGTTCCATTTTCAATAATGTACATGCACCTGCATTTTTTATGACCACCTGGAATTCATTCAAGACAATTTTTCTGGCTGAAGAGGTGGTCTTAAAGTACAGGGACCACTGTACATGTGTTTACAATAATTACAAAGTTCATAAAATTCTTCAGTATTTCTAGTCATCTAAGAGTATTGCTACAGGCTTACGGTCAATCTCTTCCAGGCTCAGTTTTCTTACCCTCATGTTGCGCTATAAAACACATTTCTTTATATGCATAGATGTTGTTTTCGGTCTCAGTCATGTCAGCATATACGTGAAGTTTTACCGTAGCTGAGACTGGATATTGGTAGCTGTCTCCATCACCACCCCTGAAGAAGGCTAATGACAGCTGAAAGCTTTGGAACAGCTACCAATACCAGTCTCAGCTAAGTAAAACTCAATATAGATTTCTTTATAGCCATAAATATGGCACTTTGAGTCTATATAGTCAAAAGTGTCTGAATTAAACACTCGAGCCCATCTTGTGAGGCACAGTAAATTAGAAATCTCTCTTTTTTATTTCCTCTGAATTTTAGTTTGATTCTTTTGGTGTCCAGCTGGACAGCCTACATCAGTGTCACAGTGTAGCCTATACTGGACTATGGATGACTTATATGTTTATACATGCATGTCCTAGTACATGAAAATTGCAAATAATTTATCTTCAATCTTCTGCAGATGCTACCACAACATTCACAGCCCCAAAGATCTGTCAAATAAGTACTACAGCCATTAAACTGGGATAGTCTATAGGTGTATGCAGCCTTAACAACAGGTATCCCTCCCTCTCCTGGTTACTATGGATACTGTACTATAAGCTCCACCATCTGCATTATTTCATTTAGCGTAACATTATTACCCCGGTACATGTATGATAAAACGTGATCAAAGACTTACAAATATGAGTTGTGTGTGTCCAGTATATTTTACATCTAACTGTATGGATAACATAAAGTAGATATAACATGATTTTACCCCAACAAGTGAAGGACAGGCTAGAACCCAACACCTTCGATACAGAAATACCTCTATATACACTGTATACAATAAAAGTTATACAGAGAACTACAAAAAAAATTCTTTATCTCCATCAACACAATCTGCATAGCAATGTTTCAACTTCAACTACCAGTACACGATTTTAATCTCGAGGAAACCTTAAGAATATCAGCAGTATACTTTACATACATTTTGTCTATCCCCTCTCTCTCTCTCTCTCTCTCTCTCTCTCTCTCCACACAACTATCTTGGCTATTAATAGCAGCATGTCAGTCATGTATCGCAAAGATCAATATCGCTGCCATGTACAGTCACTGGCACATGTATATGCCACCAGCTCTGTCAGCAGTATCACATTTCCCCAATTACAGGCAAGAAGACTAAATGAAAAATGACAAACTGCTTAATTATTTTTAGTAAACTGTTGCTTAAAATAGGTTTACACTTCAGTTTGCATCAATTTAAGAAGGAAGCCTGAAAGAAAGTCTGTATATATTGAGAAACACGTTTTGAATTTCACTTAACACAGGTTATATTAACAAAGAGAGTTAATTAAATATGCATCATCGCAGCATCCATAGTTTCCAACGAAGTCGGATCCTCTGTTTCCCTCATGTGCCAAACTTCATAAACAATCTCAAGCACTGGAAATTATTTTTTCACAAGGTGGCCCATTGGTGATCCTGTTTTCATAGAAGCACAGCTCTGCACCACTGAAGGCTACAAGTCTTGTGGAGTTTATTACTGATGCAGCGAGCCCATCAACAATTATCTAACGTGACATAACACTCCGGTTTTACCTCACTGGGTAACGATGAAGGGGTTGGTTGTCTGGTGTGGAAATTTGCCAAGTGAGCCTCCAGTTTGCTGGAAAAAAGACAACATATAAGTAGAGAAAACTTTACATGTATGTATAAATGCCAATATCTATAGAGAATGACAAACTGACAATGTTCTATCAAACTTGAGGCTTACAAACTATCCAATTGCAGGGCATTACATACTGGTGCAGAATTGTTTATACCTATCATACAATTAATCTGAACTAATCCAATGGAATATCTCCATGCAAACTGTTGTAATACATGTAACACATGCAAATATTTATGAAAGTGTTACCATGTTACCACAACGTGTAGGTACAATTTTCTTTTGGGATAGCTGAAACTAATATTTTAGGTTAAAAAGATCTCCTTTGTACATGCACAGTGGACCTTTATATTATATTTTAGATTGCTTATATATCTCACTATTGAACTTTTGTGGGCAGTGGACAACTTTTTTTTTGATTTTTTTTTAATACATACACTGTGGATTTGCCAATGAAGAATTTAGCAGTTACATAAGTATGTTCACTGATGCATTAACCAAACTTATCAGCTTATTGTGCATGTATCCAAATATTGCAAAAAGCTACATTTACACATTTAAGTATTGTGAGGATAAAAGTTTAACCACTGTGGCATCTATATAGTGTTAATATCTCATTTCCACATGTGTTACTATTTCCACAAGATGTTAATACATGTAAGTTGAGTCAATTAAGGTTAACCAGAGATGAGATTCCATCATTGATGTTAGTACATTAATACTGGCACACACCCTCAAGTGGAAAGTGATCTAGTAGTAATATATGTGCACATTTGTGCCACTGCTAGCATGGGCTAAGTTTGCGGCAACTTCCAATTTACCCTGTGCTACTGTGCCACACTACTCGTGAAGAAGACATGTTTATACCAGAATCTATATTAACTCATCCATCTGCATACATGTGCTTATCACCCTAAATGGCATAGTACATGTACTTTAATCATGTTAATAGACATGTACTCTGTTAGGGGTTGAAAAAAATCTGTTCATTCTGGTGATAACTTGATTACACTATATCTTCAAGCCAAAAAAATTAACTGCTTAATCCAACTGGTTATACACACTTCTTGCATGCTCTTGTTACCACTTTGTCTTGTAATGAAAATGGCAATGTTAGGTTTGTCAGACCTACTACCCCCCCAGAAATTGTGTGCAGCATGTGTTATATATATGAGAATGAAGCACTTTGTGTTATATGAAAATGAAGATTTCATGTGTCAGTGAACTTGCCAGACTAGGGCTACAATATCCTGACACCAGACCATGTCTACAATATGTTAGTATACCGGTAACTGTGTTAATTTGAAAAGAGACACAAATAAAAGAGAACCCTCATAGTTATACTGCATTATAAGCGTTCTACAGCCCGTCACACACATACATGTAGTCTGTACAGCGCAGTGGACAGCCACATTTTAAAATGTCTCTGCGATATTTCTTCTGTAGCCATAACCGGATGAAATACATTAACAAAATCTACATCTTGGGGGGAGGGGGTCAACCATAACAGCTATACCATAACATTTTGACTGGTTATAATTAATATGTCGTAGTGTACTGCCATGGTTACCATGGTTACTGGTATCGGCTTTACTAACCTGACAGGTGAGATAAAGATTCAATATTGCAAGTCATTTTAAGCCAGTGACCACTCTGCCTCTAGTAAGGGAACAGTCTGCAATAAGAATTTAAATAGTGTGTGGTACATTTCAGAGGTCTACTGGCTGATAAACAAAAAAAGTTTCCTATCTTTGTCACCTTCTTTTATTTAGAAATTAAGAGAATTTAAGAACAAGCGGGACAGAAATTAGTGTATCAACCAACAGCTAGAAAGTAAAGCAAGAAATGAGCGTCTGCATACATGTACCAGTACACGGGATTAGTATATATACATTGTACATTATACACTTTATTACACTGCAATACATTATACAGTGTATTCCTCTATTTAACAATTCCCTCCATTTTAAGACCAGCCATCAGTGACACCACTCTGATATTTCCATATATACATATCCCTCCATTTTAAGACCACCTCCACTTTAAGACCATATTTTTCTGGCTTGGGTGAGTGGTCTTAAAATGCAGGGACGATTTTAGTGGTATGTATATAGATTCTAAAACATGCATATCCATGACACATATTGTACATGTAGGGCCAACAGGATTAATTATTGCAATAATTTGTACTTGAACAAAGAGATGTGCAAAATTCTTTTCCTTGTGTATTATTTTGTTTTAGCATCATGGCCCTAACTTGTGGAAGTGACACTTTATTATGTTTATATTCTCCATAACTCTTCAGCCGCTGGGTTTACAGACAACAGAGAAATACACGTAGATACACAAGCACTAACAAGTGGATCTAACATATTGTCGGAATGGACCAATATTTTAACATGTGAGATGCGGATTAAGATCTCCAAGTAAAATACCAAAATGAATTCCTTGATGCGGCGAGTCTTTAACTGGTGAGACTTATACTTTAGCCATGACTGGCTGAGGGTCAAATTGTCTAGAGTTGCCTGCATGAAGAAACATGAATTTTCATATTACACTTTTAAAAGCTGCTAAAATCTTAAAATATGATGACTACCAGTATGTGACAAGAACCTAAATAAAAATTTCCAGATGCCGAAACATACACGTACTTCGTAGGAGACACAGATAAAAAAGCCGGAGCAATGGTTCAGTTACACAGAATCCCTGTGGTTTAAGACTTCCCTCTATTTTAAGACTACTTCTCAATAACTCTTTTGTTATTATTTTCAATCTAAACATCCCTCACCCATATTAAAGAAAGTATTTTTCTGGTAAAGCAGCTTATCAATGTTTAATCATGTACGAGGGGTGGGGGGGTGGGGGTGGGAGGGGGGTGATTCCAACAGGGAGGGTGTATCAACACCAATATGGATGTGACTCAACATGGTGAAACATTCTTCAATATAAGGAAAGTGTGAAGCTCTCTTGAAGTTACATATGGTACACGAAAAAGAAGTCCTACTGTCAGCAGAAAGCCTAGCTGTGGGGTTCGGATGAAGTGCTTCCCACCACAGTTCACTATGGGTTAGGATACAGTGCTTACCGGTACAGTTCCACTGTCTGTTCTAGGTTCCGAGGTGCCGGGGCCGGGATAGCTAGGGGGACCACCGTCGTAACCAGCGTTTCTGTACCCGCTGGCGTGGGTTGAGGGGGGTGCCGGGGCATAACTCTGGCAGGGGAAAATACATGACAGGATATAATGACTGATGGTGGGACACCCAGAAAGAAACGAAATAAGTAATAACTTGGAAAACAAGGCATACAGCTCAAGGCACAATGGATATGCCAAGATAACAGGCCCATAACTTAAACACAGCTGCTCAACTGTCTACGACAAAGATGACACCTGTTATGATGAGGTAGTATAGTATTTCCATTAAAACTATTACCTGTTCAGAAAGTTTGGGCTTTTATACTTGGATCCAAATATATAATGTCTAATTCTCTAACTGTGGCAGAAGTTAGCCATACAACTACAGTACACTGTATATATTGTCTCTTAATTTGTCTCGTCGATCTTATTCAGACAAATATATGTCAAAGATGGCTTCTATATTCCCAGAGTATATTTATACAGTGGAACCCTGCAATTAAGACCACCCATGGTGGAGGCCAAAGTGGTCTTAATTCCTAGGTGCTCTCAAGTTTGAAACAATATAACTCTGGTATGTAAGCTTGGGTCACCCAATAAATGGTGCTAATTCTGGCGTGGCCCTACATACATGTACAGCATCAGGTCTTATAGCAGAAATCTGCTGTACATGTAGATAATTTTGCTTCTATCTTGAGTAATTTACTGCTATAGTATGTTGTTGTGATCGTCCAGCCTCCCAGCGCCCTGCCTTACCGGATTGTTACTGCGGGTGTTCGACACGGTAAACAGGTCCGTGAAGTTAGGTCCACCTTCAGTCGTATACTCGGGTTGAGCGGGCGTGTACGGGTGGCTACCGAAGTTGTCCAAGCCTTTTTCCCCTCCATTTAGAGGAATACCGTTCTGCTGCTGTGCAGCCTGGGTTGTCATGACGCCAATCTGGGGGGGGGGGGGGGGATAAATACAGTCAATATGACACAGAAAAACAGAGTGATAATCATATAGTACACACTACATCTCACAAACTGGGGTATCAATAAAGGAAGGCCAGGGGGCAGTCAAGGGGTGGGGACAGCTTTTCAGTAAAATTTCACACAATAACACTGAAATACATTGAAAGCTGTACCAATATGTTCTGTTAAAGAGTTCCTTACCAATATCTATGCACTTCATGAAAATTTTGATCTGCCCCACCAATCCCCAATGTACTCTAAATTCATTAATGTTTGCATGCAATTTATTTAGCATATTTTGCTAAATAAAAATTACAAAAGTACAATGCAAATACCTGCGAACATAATTCATGTACCTACAAAATTAGGTCTGAGCTAACTATGAATATTAATCCCAATGAACATGGTTTTGGTTCACAAACCCAAAACTATTATTAATCCCAACGAACATTAATGAATTTACAGTGCATTCACAAATGTAGGCCATTACTCAATAGTAAGGCTTAAAACTTTGAATCAAACGCCTTTTAAATGTTTTGCAGAGATGAGCCTTACCTGGGAGGTCCTGACATGGTAGGGGAAGTTAGAGTTGGCAGCCGAAGGTCTGGTCAGAATCTGGATGGTGGAGAATAGATCCAGATTAATGACATCGCTAGGATGTATTGCAATCTATGTATATCGCTCACTATAATTACATAACCTCTAAAACATAACTCAACTGTGTCATTTGTAGTCTCAAATTTTAGAAGTCAAATATATAATAAAATTTTATTGACTTGCACATCTATATCAAATCAAGCATTACATTGATTTAGTTCTGATAATATGTAAAATTCTTCTTTCTCTATTAAGCAGGCTATCAAGTTATTACAGAGATACTATGCTGCTGAATTTCAGGTACTTTAGATATATATCAAGCTGGCAAAGTGTAATATATATTCCACCTTTCACTGCAGAGTTTACTGTCATAATTTCCTTGTATCACTATGAAGCAGAGCACATAGTATGCTACTATTAGGAGGGTTTACAATTGTATTACCGCTAATAGCAAGTTATAGGATTATAGGCAACTTGATAAAGTGAGCTGAGCATGATTGACATGTCTCAATACAGATAGAGATTACTTTCACTCTTTGCCTAATAGATACATTTCTACGATAAAGTTCACAGAAAAAAAGAGCAGACAGAATGTACCATTAGTATACAAATGTAATACTATATATACTGCACAAGTATTAGTGAACAATTTCTACATTGACAAATAATGGAACAGAACTAAGTGGTAGATGAAACATGGTTTCAGCTAACACGATGAAAATCCTGAAAGTGACAGTGTGCATCAGACTGATAAACATGTACATGTACAGAGCTGTATCAACTGTACAAGACCATACAATGCAGGTGAAGAGAAGATGACAAAGATCATTAATTATGCAAACAAAAGTCAGCGTCAGTTACACTGAGAAAATAATATGCAACTTTATATATTAATTACTATGTACCGGTGCTGTGCTTGCTATTTTGGTATAATTTTACATTTATATATACCAGTATGATCTCTAGAAAATACATAACAGGCATTACAGGGGTTATGAAGGTCAGAGACATTATCTACATTTCTATTTTTAAATGAAAGTCATGCAGTCACCTTTTTCACCTAAAGCATATTTTAATGCCATTTTTTAAGTGTTTATTTATGTGTTGTGTGTGTGTGGGGGGGGTGGATTGTCAGTTCAGCTAATAGCAGTTCACTGGCTGCTTTCCCAATAATCCAGGAAACATATCCCAGAAAATCTAAAGTCCAAAGTCTCATGTAAGTCCATTGATCACCTTGGTGAATACATTTGTAGTATATTTTCCATGCTTAAGACAACTGCTCTACTGCAGATTTAGTAAGAAATCGCAGGCGATTACACATGTATCTAAGCCAGTGCTCATGTAATATTAACACTGTGGTCATGGTCTTGATCTTCTTGTAGTTGTGTGCATAAAAGGTAGCGATACAGTATGTACCGGGTTATACATGTGTGTATAATTATTTAATGAAAAGAAAAAAGAAGGAAAACTCTGTGAAGGATTCTTGATAAATAACCCAACAAAGACTCCCCATGGCAACTTATACAGAGCTAATACAATATGTACTTGTACATTATGTAGCCTCTCACAGAAATCTGTATTGACCTTCTTTGTCAGGTCAGTCCATGTAGCTGAGCGGGGGGGGGGGGGGGGGGGGGGGGGGGGGGGGGGGGGGGGGGGGGGGGGGGGGGGGGGGGGGGGGGGGGGGGGGGGGGGGGGGGGGGGG
>JAAUYG010062645.1_pt1 | contig 10425 bp, 4 predicted proteins | sample 7278091 | NCBI WGS metagenome assembly JAAUYG01 (sample SAMN14350201, study PRJNA611818) | marine sediment metagenome | isolation source: surface marine sediment (0.6m) | place: French Polynesia: Moorea | collected 2018-08
ATTGATTTTTTTAATGAAATTTCCATAGATTTTTGCGAATTTCAGCCTGTAGCCAAAAAATAAGAACGGTGACCTATAGATTTTTTTACTTTATATTGACAAACTGACTTCAAGCTTCAACATATGTAAAAATTAGAAAAATGTCATTTCTATTTCCTTATGATATTGGGTATAAACTGCGTTGTCTTCTTGGAATTCCCATAGGGTACCATGTTAATTCTCGTCTAGAAAATGCTGAAAGTGACCGGAACGTTTGAGGGCATATCTTTTTTTAGACAACGGTGACCCCATTTTTTTATTGCATTTATCAACATTACAAAAAATTTGCATTCTGAAAATGTTAATTTCAGAAATTTCTTAAATATTTTTAAAAGTGTGTCAAACCTCCTTAAGACAGAAATAGCAGTTGTTGCAGCTGCCAAGCAAATAATTTTCTTGGGACCTAAAGATATTACAATGACACTAAATCTGTGCCACTAGTACCAAGAATATGCCTGTACATGATGATCTGTACTTATTGATATGCTACATGTAATTAGCACATAAATTACATCAGACATATCATACCTTCCAGAGCCAAGGGGTTTCCTTGGATCTTTGCTGTATTGTTAGTGTTGGGTCTACCCATCTGGTATGAAGAATACCTCAACATCGTCACTGATCATGGCCCTTGCATGATTGATATGATAATTAGCCATAAATTATCACCCACTGTAGCCTTGAAGAAGGCGATGTCTTTTTTTTTTTTTTTTTGCTGCTCAAAAGATTTTGTTGTGGAAGAGATGAAAGCGATCAAGTTTTGGGATAAGGCACTTGAGGAAAGCTGTGGATACTGATACATACGGTGATCGCGGGTGACTGACTGCACTCATTAAACCCCGACCTAGATTATTGATGGTGACTGTTAATTATGCATGACTTTGTACTGAAGAAAACAATTTGTCATCTGTTAATAACAATTCCAGATGACTTTGCCCCACCACGAAATGTCGTGGTCATGCCATCAGGTACTGACAGATATGATGGCAACATCACCATTAGCTGGGACCCAGCCTGCCTAGAGGACGAACTCATCATTGGGCTGGTAAGTTAATGGCTGGGGAGAAATATTGGTTGTTCTGAAAATGGTCACGTCATCATCATATCATCTTCATCATCATCAGATCAGCAGCAGCGCCAGGATGACAACTGGATTACTTTGGAAAATTAACTATGCTTTCCTGGCTAGCTTCCAAGCAGTATACATGTATATATACCCATCGGACTATCGTCCTCAGAGATTCCTTCATTGGACTAAATATGTGGTCACTCAAAGCAGGTAGCCATTACTGATACGTTCTATTACACTGTGGTATCTAACACCAATATGTGGTCTATCAAGACAGGTGATCTGTTCTGACTGTGGGTGGGGACTGTCAAAGGTAGGTAGGTTTCCATGTATAGCGTTGCTTACCCCGGCATGGTGTTCCAGAGATATGAGATATCGGTGATGGAACTGTATGAGAATGGATCTCTGAAGATACTGAAAGGAGGCGTAGCCACGCAGGAGAAAGACAATCAGCCGATGGCCTTCACCTTCACCCACTTGTCTCGTGGCGCCACCTACAACATTAGCGTCAGAAGGTACATCAGGAACGCCCGCCACAGCTCTCCCGTGAAAATTGTGTTTGGTGAGTACAGGTGGTGTGTTGAGGCAGTTCCTATGGTAATAGCACAAGGTAACAGACAGAAAATTTAAAAACTGGCTGCTGCATTAATTTCTCAACAAACAGGGAGGTTTGGTGTGAACAGATTGTGCGGAAAGTAGTGGAATAGTTGTAGTTGTAGTTTCATGTCATTAATAGTAGAACCATCTTACAAAACCAGCTTCTTATATGGTATTATTCACCATCAGTAAAAGCAGGTTGCCTGGTTTAGCATTACAACCTGAGACTTTGTACATTAGCACAGTGGTCTCTGCATTGTAGGCCCACCCACTCAGTCAGAAGAATGTGGTCTTCAATTAAAGGTGGTCTTAGCATGGAGGTATATTTGCACTGAAAATATAGGAGTGGGGACGCTTTTGGCTGGGCTTAAAATAGAGGGAAGTTGTAAAATGGAGGGGGTCTTAAATTGCAGTGACTACTCTACTGGCAATCCTAATTCTGTCTTCTCAATTTTTAGATTAAAGTTCAAACGTTCTATAATAAATCTTATTAGGATAAGTGAACTTTAATCTAAAAATTGAAAAGATAGAATATTAGGAATAGTCATCTTAAACATGACTCTTGTACGGCCTCCCAAAACAACGCTTGTGAATTGTTCCGACTACCTTTGACGGTACCATGTGTAGTCTTTAACATGGAGCTTCTTATGTGTATATATTAGACAGTGTTACCAGAACTGTTAAAGGATGGCATCTGTCTGGATCCGCTGTCAATATCTGCGCTGTGTGACATTCCAGAACCATACCCCGCCCCCAGAGACTTCAAGCTTATCTTTGACCACGATGACTTCGAGTATGGATTATCATGGAACCCAGTGAAAAATCCACCCGACAGTTTTGTGAGTGCTCTTCAGCTGATTGGTTGTTCGATTAGTTAAACCCTTCATTACATAATCACAAGATCAGTAGCAGCTAGATTAGATTAATTTAGATGACATCATGACATTAGAAAACCCTTAGGCCGAGCTGCTTGACTTTTGTTCTACTAATCAAGTGATTAGTATTTCTTTCTTTTATGGAGTTTGATTTATAGCGTATACCAATATACACAGTTTTGTATTTTAAAAAAAAAAATGGAAAAAAAAAGGATAATTAAAGGCTGTAGATATAGGGTATGCTTGTCTAATTCTCTCAATTTTCTATGTCAGAATTATGCGATCTACCATGCTGAGGACAACGGGACATTTAAGGTGATGGGGAAGCTGGGTCCCCAGGACAGGAAATACACGTACAGTCAGGCCGGTCTAGATACAGACAAGGATCATCACTTCAAACTGCGTATGGAGAACATCCACGGCTACCCGGGCAGGTTCACCCCAGTGGAGACCATACGCGCTCTTACACGAGGTATGGGGTCACTGGGGAATAGGAAACTTACAGTTCGTTCTGGAACTGTTTGAGACACTCCATCCAGGATATGAAATCCATTGATCTGGCTTCTATTTCTGTACATGTGATGGCAAACTGAGCTAAACAAACAGCCCATAGACAATGAGATGATGTACAGTAGTCCCTATCTTAGTGGCCATTCTCAACAGAGGTTACCCTCTCTGATGTATCAAAAAAAATTTGACCCTTCTACTACTATAAATACATTTATGTCACCCTCTCGCCAAAGGATACTTCTAATGTGGCCACTGTATCTTGGCAAATAGGGTGGCCTCATTAGAGAGGGACTGCTGTATATACATTGACATATCAGAAAGCTACCTATTCAACAGCTTGAAAGTAGTAAGTCCTATTTCGCTGTTTTGCCTGTGGGATGTGGAGTTACAATGGCAGCGGTATTCTTTATATAAGTCTGAGACATAACAACACAGTAGGAGTGTTGGGGAGCTTGTTGATTGAGTCGTTATGGCACTGGACTCTTTTTTTAATGCAAGAAATCATGGGTTTGAGCCCGCCATGTGCTTGACTTTCCTTACCTGAGATAGATTTTCATACACAAAATACAAATGAAATAAGTGCCCTTTGATGGAGAGAGAATATTGCACTCACCACTGCTCACCACTGTGCTTATCTATGGTGCCTTGTAGAATCTATCCAGGTGTAGGCTTAAGTGAAGAGTTGGGTGGGTGATCATGGTGGTGTCAGAAAAAAGTCTTGCAAAGTGGTTTGATAAATAAAGGCTAATGTAAGAACAGCATATCAGACCTGTAAAATCGTTGTCTATCTCCATGCAGTGGCACTCCTGTTGTATTGTATTTCCAGCGGAGCTGGGTTATACGACAGGCAGCACTGTGATCAGTGGCCCAATCCTGGCAGCTATCATAGTCCCTCTGGCTGTCATTGTCATCATCATGGCTGCCGTGTTGACAGTCTACGTTGTCAAACATCGCCGCCTCCAGAGCAGCTTCCTGTCCTTCGCCAACAGTCATTACGATACACGGTCTGGCCGGACTCGCTTCAGCACGTCAGACGACCTAGGTCAGTATAACACTGCTACCAAAATATAACTCATCAGGGGCCAGGGCCCGTATTCATAATGCAAGGTCTAGCTGCTATAAAGAATGTAGGTAAGAACAGGCTTACAGCAGCTAGTTAGTAAAGTAATACTTTAAAACAGTCATCGATAGTTGCTGGTTACAAACAGTTTATCTCGTGCAGCTTGAACTGTTTATTAGCCTGTGTTCTTAGCTACATCTTTCGCAGTGATTAATCCTTGCTTAACCATTGCACGGTTTATGAATATTGGCCCTGGGCATACAAAAATCTTAAGCCTAGTAGTAGTAGTAGTAGTAGTAGTAGTAATCTTAAGCATGGAAAAGACAAAGGTTGGCAACTAGAAGGTGGTTCGTGAACTTCAGCTATTTTCTAGACTTAAGATTTTTTGTGAAACTGGTGCCAGGGACCCACTACCTCTCCCAATGTTTAATACAGAACTATAAGTGAACTTAAATATGTGCTAAAGACTGATTTGGCGTTTAACACATTAATTTCAGAAAGTAGATTCTGTAGGCAATCTGCTAATAAACATTGCTACTCTTCATTGGCCAGTGGGTTATGTGAATAATATTCTTTGCTAGATATCATTTCGGTGAATCATTGCTGTGCTAATGCAATGTGACGTCCTGATAGGAAGATAGATGGGGGTAAAAACGTTGTTTGTGACACTTCCTGCGAAACTTCACGCTTTACTGTCTAATGAGAGCTGATATTATTTCCGTCCCATTCCCTGTAACATACCAGGGGGTGACTGTGTCTGGTTGGCTTTGTTTTCAGAAGGGGAAGAGGAGCAGCCGATGCAGATTCAGGGCTTTGCTGATGACGAGCCTTTAATCGTTGCCTAGAAACACAAGCTTCTGCCTAGCAATGGCCTGTTGTCATGGCAACATTCCCGGGACCAATGTGTTGAATCTGTCTTGCCTTACGTCAATGTTGAGTTATGTGTTGACTGTGTGTGTGTGTCCTATGAGGTGTTTGTGTATGTATCGCGAGGCTGTGTGGAGGAATTCTCTCTACCGGTGTGGTTTTAAATACTCGCCTTTCGCTTGTATGTTTAGAATATTTTCCATGTTAAAAATGTTATTTTACACATATCCCAGAAAGAACCGATATACCAGATGTGGTTAAATAAGACATTAAGGCATTTATTTGCCTTCAGTGTGTCAAACATGGAACCTGTATATTACAGAACCTCCACATGGTCTTAAGAAGATCGTGAGAATCATAGTTAAGTGTCAAATTTATCTTAAATCCAGAATCGTCCAATCTGTCAACGTGGCATTTTTGAGCAATGACCAGTATTCTTTTAATAGATTGTTAATTTACTACAGCAATAGGCCAGAGCCAAACGGAAACTGCCAAACCGAAACAAAAAATAACTTTTGATCTTGGTTGGAAAGAGTAAATTTGATTGTGAACAATGTTCACAATGACAGAGTGGAGTAAGGAACCCCTTAGTTTGTTTACCTGTTGGAATAAGACCTGAAACCAAGTATCAGCTGGTCTGATACATATTACCTGTTCATTGGTGGCATTTAGAACACTGTGCTGTTACAGTGCTTTCAGTTATAAAGAGATAATGCTAGATGATATCATGGGAAATTCTATACTATAGACTACCTTTATGTCTTCAAATGAATATTGTATTTTGACAATGAATATTGTATTTTGACAAGAAATGGAGAGAAGAATGAATTGTTATATGTGTGCTATAAACTTGTTCTTTCCCATTTAGGGCTGAACTGATTGCTGAGCAAGCCGATATGTGCTACTCATTATAAATATTTTGTATGAATGTTTTATTTGATGAGCATTACTGGCATTATATAATACATGTACAGGCACTATAAGGCAACAATTAGTCCCAGATGCTTGTGCCATTTCATTTAGAATGTTTAATTATTGTTTTATCTGCCGTATTCCCAATATTCAAACTTACTATTCATCGTTAAAACTCCCAACATAGCTTGACTTGTTTGATATTTGGGCAGTTTTGTGTAGAGACACGCGAGCCGGAGAACTGGATTTTCCATTTGATCAGACAGGCATCTGCTAGCTGGACTCCCGGCTAACACATAGACTTGATATTGTTGTGTTCGCAATGAAAATGTTATGTGTTTGCTTCTCGATCAAGACGGAGGGACAAAATCATAATGTCCCCCAAACTGTTACTATTCTATTTTAGCGTTAGTGGTGCATGGCAGTTATCATTATTACTTTTGTCCGTGACACAATGTATATCTGATGTCAGACTACCGTAGAATCCCAAATTTAAGCCCACCCTGGAAATAAAACCCCCCAAAATAAGACCATTTATTTGACGACTGGAATTTTATACACACCAGTGATACCGGGGTATATTGTTTCACAATTAAGCCCATTTCATAATTAAGACCACATTTGTCTTTGCCGTGGGTGGTCTTAATTCTGGGCTTCCACGGGGATTGTATTTTTTGGCAAACAAAATTTTGCATTCGGCTGTGTTGTATTTCCGATCCAATGTATTTTCTGTGTGATGAACTTTATATTATTCCAGCTGTACAAAAGATATCTGTATATATATATTATATGGCATCTGATGATATGTTATTTTTATCGAATGCCTGCAGTTCTGAATTGAGAGACATTTACTAGGAACGTTTACTGTGAGAGTGTGTGATGTGATACCTCGTAAGAAAATGTTTGCAGTACTGCCGTCCAGAATTTGTTAAAAAAAGTACTTGTAGTCCCTGAAGAAAGTTTGGTTTTGACGAAAGATTTGTAGGAAGTCCCATTTGGGCAGAATAGGAGAAGGAAAGCAGTTCATGTATTGTAGAGAAGGATCTTGCATGTTAGCAGTGGAGTAGTTAGTGGTACGACATTCCTTGAGTAAAGATCTGACTGTTGTTCTTGTTACTGCGTCAGACCACTTCGAATGGTGCCCCGGAGTGGATGCTTTTCATTGGTGAAAGTTGGATTATAATATATCATTTTAGCGTTGATATACCAGTATTATCAGTTCACTTCAATTCAAATTTCAGCAAAACGCTGTCTTCAAACAACCCTGGAGTTTGGAAGGAAATTGGAACACACAATCCGACTTATAATAAAAGCCAATCTCGGCTTTACTGAAATATTGTCATTACTTTTACAGCGTAGAATTATAGTGTCATCCATATCTGGTTCTGTCAGAGTAGACTACCATGTATAGCCTTAAACCAGTGATTAAGCTGTAATTGTCTTTGACTGAATGCAAATCATCACTTAATCTTGCCATATAACATGTATAACATGTACCAATGTAATGGTTCTGCGCAGCACAAAATTTATTTGAAATTGCCCGATATACAGTCTGTGGTCCCTGCATTTTAAGACAACCTTTCTGCCCAGAAAATGTGGCTTTAAATGGAAGGTGGTCCTAAAGTGGAGGGATAGGTGCATTAGAAATATAAGGGTGATGTCAATGATGACCGGTCTTAAAATAGAGGGAAGCCTTAAAAGGAAGGGGTCTTAGGATGTAGGGATCACTGTCTGGGATGATCAAGCCTGTAACCGTAGGGGGAGTTGGGAGTGAATGTTTTTGGACTCTGGAAACATAATTTCTGATCACACATTCTACGCACAGAGTCAGATTATGGTGGAAACGTTCCCGAATTTTTGAAAGAATCTCTCTGCCTTCGGATCAGAAAAAAGGTTTCAGAATATTACTACACTCTTGAGCAGTGGCCTAACTACTTACAGGCTGTGCGCTATTAGGAATAGGGGGTGGGGGTGGGGGTTATGTCAGGTAATCAAACACATCTTGTGTTGCTGAGAACCATTTACATTTGTGTGGCTTATGCTTTTGTGCAACAAATATATCTTCAGTAAATATTTATAAATATTTTCGATGTCCCATGTACAGGAAGGGATGCGAAATCATGGCTAATCACAGAATTGAGAAACTGGGCAGGGTGGTTGTTGGTTACCATGGCAACTAAGCCATTATTCTGGTCCCACGTGTTACAATCATGGTGATTCCTTGTATACATATTATGATTGAGGTGGACAACATCACACACGACTTGCAGTGAAATGTCTGACCGTGCAGGATATTTTACTTTGAATACTTTGCTATGGTTGATGTTATTTCCTACATGTATTTATATTATTCCAGAGATCTATTTATGGAGTTGGGTTGCTTGTTTTATGCAGATGCATGCTTTATGCATGGCAGGCTCTTCCCACATTTCACTCGTTGTGATATTGCAGTAGCTTAAAGACATCACGGAACCTCTCTGTAATGATAATCCTACCATAGCTCCACTATGGTTACTCAGAGTAACCCAAGATGACAATGGGTTAACCTACAGGCTGGCCTCCAAAGGTGACAATCAAGACGCGGATGGCTACAAAATTTCAGGGTCCAATTTGAGTTTCTGATTTCTCATTGGTTGTTTTTCTGCATGAAAATTGTTCTGATAATGTAAACCGTGTCACCAAGATCACCTGTCACCAGATAAAGATATGAAGTGACAGCCTGTGGTTTAGATAACTCTGGCGTGGCTGCCGCACACGCAGTGCCATGTCTCTGGCAATATCTAAGTATATTCACCTTTACACATGATTTATTGGAATTTTTTCGTTTAAATGCTTACTGAAATAAACTATTCTGTGTACTTCTTGTGTTTTGATAATTTTAAAGGAACTGTGGTGCAACACCAAATGATTGCCGGTTCATATTTTGTGCAAACATTTTTTAGATAGAGAACTGGGAAATGGCCCCATCGCTCACCTCTGGGTTTCAAAGTGATGTGGCTGTAACCTTGAACACAAACCAAACCCTAACACTTACGGATTATGGGAAAACTTTTGAGAATTTAAAAGTCCCGCTTCACTCTTGGCGAACCTTACAATATGGACTATTTTAAGGTTTTTGCAAGAAAATATTCTGAATGCACCCAATTGAAAGTCCCAGAAACTAGATTCGGCTTGATGAGTCACATTAAGGGACATTTAGAAGAAACAGCTTAACCCATTACACGCTCATGACTGGTGGTTTTCCCCTTTTCATACTGTACAACAATGTACGGTATGAAAAGGATCTGTTTTTCATGAATATTCATAAACCTACATCATGTAACTGTGAATCGATTTTTTGGTGATAATCTTAAGAAATCGGAAGTGGAAACATGCCTCGTACAACTCTAAACTACAAATTTCAAACCTTCACCATCCAATGAGTCTAGAATTCACTTACAAAATGTTGAGTTTTGGAACAAAGGCTATGTGTCCTCAATTTCAAATGTTTGCTTCAATTTGTCTATCACAGTTGATTACAAAGCAAAGCATAACAGGAGAGGAATTTGAAAGATTTGCTTCATGCTGCGAACCCTTGCATCACATGGTACAGTTGCTAACTTGCATGGCATGACGGTCTATTCAGGAAGTTAAAAAGAGGTTTCATTTTGCCTGACCATACATCTTCATAAATGCGCACAAATTTATATATTCTCACTGTGAGGTGTCAAACTGTAACTCTATGCCATGGCTCCTGGCCACGGACCCCTAGCCATCTGAAAGCGAAATGACCCAGCCACCCTGGTCATCAAGTACCCATGTAATGCCTGAAATGGGACCTCCAAAGGGTGTCCAATGACAGAAATCTGCACGGCACCTTTGAGCTTCCATATGGGGTGTGTGTCCCAAATGAAAGGTGGCCAAGCATAACTTGGAACAGCCAGGAACAATAGGCATTGTTGTAGGCTAATACTGCAGTTTTAAACGAAGATCCAGACAAGCTGGACAGTAAATTGAGGACCCTATCCACGGAACTCGGGGAGAGAGGGAAGAGGCCTTACTAAGCCGAGGGTCGAGTTACAGTTTGACACCTCACAGTGAGAATAGATAAATTTGTGCGAATTTGTGAAATTCATCACCTAATTCTGTGTCAAACCGTAACTCTATGCCGAATCTCAAGCAGTACTTGCGGGATAGGGGCCATCCATCCAGCTGGAGAACTGGATCCTCGCTCGGGAGAAAAACAACCCAGGGGAAAGAAAGGCACAGCATAGCGTGCCGCTCCTGCTCAGCTGGCGTCCCTAGGACCTGGCAGGTGGCAAGCACCACCCCATGGTAAAGCACAGAAAGAGAATGCGGAATGGATGGCTGCTAGCAAAGTTTAAGACGAAAGGCAGACTGGGAAAAACTCGGGAAGAGTCCCAGGCTGATGGTCAAAAGAGCGGAGCGACACCGACCCTCCCTCCTCCAGAGCCCAGTGTACCCATCTACCACACAGACATTACTCTGAAGGGGGG
>JAAUYG010088539.1_pt1 | contig 10424 bp, 10 predicted proteins | sample 7278091 | NCBI WGS metagenome assembly JAAUYG01 (sample SAMN14350201, study PRJNA611818) | marine sediment metagenome | isolation source: surface marine sediment (0.6m) | place: French Polynesia: Moorea | collected 2018-08
AAAGCTTCATGCGCGGTCCCACCACATCGCAATCAGCAGTCAGAAGACCTTTTCTTCTTTGGTAGCACCAGGGAAATACAAAACCGCTAGTCTCGGGTTTGGTACATTCGGTTGTGACACTGGCTGCTTCGGATTTAGATCCACAGAAGGCAATCTCTTGAAAGGTTTGTGTTTTTGTGTTTTGCTAAGAAAAATAATTTTTAAAACTGACAAAAACAACTGTGCGAAATATTTTCTTTGAAATTACAACTAAGATTCACAGCGCTGCTCCAGAACAAATTGCAATGCTGCGAATGAAAATGTAAGTTTTTGTCAGGAAGTTAATGGACTTTTATGGACCTTGAAGGAAAGTCCGTTATGCGAGCAACACCTTTCGAATCTGTATTGCGCTGTTTGACAAGACACCATGGAGTTATTTTTGCCTGAAATGTTGTCCGTTGTTTCAAACCCAACGTGTACTTGTGGGACAAAGATACATAGATCTACAATGGCGAATAGCAGAAAATGGAGACCACAAAACACAAAACATTTTTATGTCAAATTCAAGCAGGATGAAAGCAGAATTAACCGTCATCAGCTTTCGACATGCAGATGTTTTCTCACATTTATGTCATTGTGCAATAGTTCTGGCACGCCAAAGCAGAAATTGTCTCAATGTTCAAAAGCTGAGTTGTGATGGAACAAAGTTTTCAGGACAAAATAAAATTATTTAGCCAAATTGCATTCACCAAGCAGATGCCTCATTTCGCTTAATTTTTTTTTCTTTGAAGCTGGATCAGCCATGCAGCTGTCTATTGCTTGGAACTTGCTGCTAAACTCGGCAACCACCAGGGCTCTAACTTACCCCCCAGTGACGATCCTTTTAGCCAGTATCTGGCTCTCTAACCAGGTCTCAGCATTCCTCTACGACAGACAAATTAGAGCTCTGGGTATAGATCTCTCGGAACCACAGATCAGAGCCCGCCAACCCGAACAGCTGCCCTTCGACTTCTCGCCCCAAGGAGCTGCATTTGATGATGACCAAATAGCGACTGAAGTTCTTCTGTCTGATTATGGCCAACCAGTTCCAGCCCAAGGTGAGATCAATTTCCGTTTAGGCGATATTCTTTTTTTGACCACTGCATGGGGTGTGTTTTCTTGTCTGTCTCCAAAGAAGGTTTAAATGGAAATATTGTCTGTCTCTGGAAAGTAAAACAGTGCCTCGAGAGGAAAGCACTTAAAGACTTCCGCCATGTTGTCATTTCGGACTTTCAGCAATGAGAGTCCCTGAAGGCAATAAAAACGAAGGGGCGTTTGTCTTTGAAATTGCGTTGGCATTCCAGCAGCTTTTTATGGTGTGAAAAGATCAGAGCTGACCAGGAAGTTGCCGGATCTCAGCGCAATGTCAAAGGAAAAGTTAATTACCATTTGGAAACACAAAGCCTGATCATCCTAAAAAGCGATGATGTTCATTGCGCCGACGCAAGCTCAGCTGTGTCCAAACTGGTCAGCCCTGTCACACAACGATTATTCTTCTGTCTCAGTTCATGAGATAGGCTTGTTGCCGTTATTTGTTGCCTGTCGAGATGTATAAGTTTTCAATGCGGGCAAGCATTTGTTTTCGCTGCAATGTTTTCTGGTCACAAAAACGCCGCTCGCGTGCATGACACACCAGCCAAAATATAATGCCCAGGCGTTCGCGGATGTGACAACACATTTGGCCGAGCGTTGAAACATCGTCCTGGCCCCAGACCACTGAGACAGTTTCTTTTGTTCTTTTGACTCTTGAGAGCACTTCGTCGCAAAAAATACACCATTCGCTGAAGAGAAATGTGCGACCATGTGTATCAAATATTCATAAAATAATCGGGAGGCTGTTTTGTTTCACAACCGCAACAGGTCGAGAGCAAATTAGGATGGGTCGACTGATAGGTAGACGAAGCAATTGCTGCATGGCTTATCACACTGCTCATCGATGCTCTGGCAAATTTTGTGACCACGGCGATAGGCTCAATGCAAAACAAAAAGTTGAAAAAGGCAGAATGCTACGTAATAGATATTGCACGAGTTCAGGACAGATGTCTTCGGAGAACAGGTTGTTCACTTTTCGTGTCGTGCAAAAGAAGTTGGCGATACTGCAGGCTGTAGGTGCGAACATCCACAGAAATACTGTACACATTTCTCATTCGTTTTGCAGTTTTTAGTGTGGTCTAAGTCTCCCAACAGAAAACCAATAAACTGACTCATTGTCTGGAATTCAGTTTCTCTTCATCCTCCGCCAGTTTGTATTTCTGTTCTCATGAACATCAAAAATAAAATCCTTCCTTTGACCACAAGAAAAAAAACCTATCCAATCTTGCACCACAGAGTTGCGAGCCACAGCCTCCCACAACTTCCTGTGGCAGCCCACAATTTTTTTCTGAAATCTTAATTACACAGAAGAATAGGCATCCCTCACCAACATCTGAGTCAGCTACAATTGTGTGAAAAAAGTTTTGCAAAATCTACAATTGTGTGAAAAAAGTTTTGCAAAATCTACAATGACAAAAGAGAAATCAGTGAAAAACTGACGAGCCTAGGAGTTCTGGCAGCAGAACTGTGCCCTGCAGGTGATGCATAAATACAACAGGATGCGAAAACACAACACAAGCTGATCTCCCTGATGACTTGAATGTCACTTCAATGAAGGCTTTGATATTTGGTCTCGTGTTTTGCTCCAACTTCAAAGGCTAAAACGGTTGAAACGCTTGAAACACCAAAACAGGGGGATGAATCTTGCCTCCATTTTCCTGTTTTTGGTCTTTTTAATCACGGTCTTGGATGCATTGAGCACTCACGAAACTAGAAAGACAGGTTAAAAAGACTATTTCAGGGCCTTAGCTCTGAAGGTATTCCTACAGCTACGAGAATCCTGCAGGCCCGCTGGAAACCTCAACTTCCTACACGGCAGATTTGTTTTTCCTGAAATCTTAGTTCCACAGAACAATGACGAAGCCAACATTTGAGCTCCACGGCCTAACACAGCTTCTGTTGGGAAAAGAAATTTCTGGGATAGACTCAAAATCACAAATGAGGAAGCAATGAAAGCATGAAGTTACCAGCACATATCGCAGCACCAACATGCCCTCCGGGCAAGAAGTGTATATACATATCCGTGGTCAAGTCCAGAAGGCCAGCCTTGTGTTCCTGTTCGCTGCCTTGCCGGGGTCTTGCAGTTTTATAGATTTTATTCAGCCCACCATCTTTCCGATGCTGCAAATTTTAAACACTTCTGTTATCAGTAATTTTGCCACACAGTGTCTATGCGCAAAGTTCAGTTTAGATTCAGTGTGCCTGTAAACGAATCCTGGGCGTTTTGTAGACGTATACTCTCTCCTGGATGCTTTGAAAGAATCAAACCAAAGCATTCTTCACGTTCGTAATTAGGCAGCTTTGTAAACAGAGACATTTATGAAGGTGCATTATCTGATTCTACCCAAAGTTCCCTGTTGTGCATCGGTGATGGCAAGGTCTCAGGACCTCGTTAATATTCCAAGAGTATCTTCAAGAAGGATATCTGGACCTAACAGAGCATTATTGTTGTGCTATCTTCAGAATACTTACAGGAATAAATCAACCTGCCCAGTGCATAAGATTTCCGGAATCATGGGATTAAGAACAGAGGGAATTGAGACGGGGGATGCTTGCCAAAGCAGATGACACATTTTGTTGCAGATGACTGGACTGCTTCAGTCTTCATAGTAATGTCAGGCCAAAAATCTACACAGTTCAATTGTTTGTGCTGTCAAGGACACCACTCGCTTTTCACCCAAATTCCAATGAAACCCAACTGAACTCGGAAACTGAATTCCCGCTTTCTCAGAACACAACCTTCCGGTTTGGAATCACAAACGAGGTGAACGGGATAAATTTTCCTTCGGCTCCCGCAGAGAATAGATTTCCGCAACTGTCCCTTTGTGGCATTGCCATGGTGAAAAACGGGGTCCGATTTATCAAACGTTAAATGATTCGCAACCGCAGACATTGTTCACACCATGCTTCTGTCTGAGTTGCAAAGGTGCCAAATGCTTGTCACAGAACCCAGAGAAAAAAAAATGTGGTTTCAAAATACATTTGAGAGGAACATTTGTGCTGACAGATGAAGCAATAAAAAGCTTGACACTTTGATGCAAGTCTTAATTTGATTGGGTGAAAACAACAAAACCATGCACCCACTGAAATCCATTTGGAAATCATATGTTGTGGAGACATGATGGACATTTGCTGATTAGTTCTTTCTAATTAAGCAATCCCGGATGGCAAACATGAAATCAGGCTATTGAAAAGCAAATCATAGACCTAATGTGATGGTTTCCTGATGCAAAGGTTGCGTGCTGTGAAGTGAACTTGATGAAAAATACATTAATGTGTTGGATTAATTGATAGGATTCCGAATTCCTGAACTCCAACTCTTGTTGTTCATTTTGCAACCAAAAAAAAAAACCAGAAAAAAGAGGAGAGACAAAAAAGGAAAACATGCTGGGGCAGGAGTGCATGTGTGGGTCGTGTAGTTTCTAACATATTTGCATACAGCTGTAAAATGCAAAAATTAAGTATGCGCAAATGAGCCTCATGAAGTACGTGGGCATTACTCTCTCTCAGGAGTGACGACGTCCATGAGGGTGGGACACACATTCAGTTTCATTAGATAAGTCTGGGAGACCAAGGCAAGTCACAAAGGTGCGACTCTTGAGTTGTGGGATCACACACCTTCTCAACGAGTACCAAGTGTGCTGGCCTGGAATTTTTTTTTGGACAATTTGTCAAGAGATTTTCAGTTCTTCCATGGGATAAAAAAAACTTTCAGTTCTTGCTCTGAGGTACTTTTGGTTTTCAAACCACCCTAAGATGATTCTCGATTCATGACAAATATGAAATCGGCTTTATGCTACTTGCTGTCCATTTCAAGCTGGAATGTCTAGGGCCTAAATGTTCATGCTGCGTTTGGTTGCATGGTTGTCGGGTGGAGACGGTTTTGTTCAACAGGATACTGTTTTTGTGACTCACGAAGAGCAAACACAAGGCGGATCCACCGAATTGGATGACTGTTGCTGTCATGCTCCATTGAAAGAACTGCCGTTCCATAATCATAGATCTATGTTGCATGTTTATACTGAGGCTTTCGTAATTGATCTTCCCATTTTGCTTTCACATATTGTATTTTTATAATGGCGTAATATGAGGATTGCTAAGCTCAGAAAAGTACTCATTTGATGCTTCCGGACAAATAGCTGTGACAATGCATACGTCTTACCTGCATGTTTTTGTGTGTATGAAGGTTGCAAAATTCTTGAATAGAAAATCCATTCAGAAGAAATTATGACGAAGAAGAAAGTTTTTGCAAAAGTGCAAAAAAAAAAAAAAAGATTCCAAATGAAAACTACAAGCCACACGAAAGGTAGCCACATGCTCTGCGGCCACATCTGCAGTATCCTGCAGAATACTGCCCAATCCCACACATTTGTCTGAAACATTTTCATTTTTCCTGAAATGCTACTTACAATGATGACTTAGAAAATGATACCAACACCTGAGGCCCTCAAGCCATTTCTGTCGAGGGAAAACTCTAGAAAACCCCCAACCACAAAAGAGACATGGCCAAAGGTTGTCCATTCTGCAAATTCCCAGCCGCAACATACGGGCAGTGATAACTGAAACGGAACGGAAAAAACGGAACCACGAACTCTTGGAGCCAACCCAGGGATACCAGACCAGCGGGGGGGGTGGCTGTTTGTTGTGCAGAATCCGGAGTCCACGCAAGAAATAATGAGCTCTGCTGTCAACCTTGTTTTTTGTCCAGTGTTGTCTCCCGGAAGTTCCCAGATCTGAGCAGGGAGTACGGAACAACCCTGACGCATGGACCTTGAGAAGATCCATCCAAAAAAGTTTGATGCAAACGAAAACCATCGCAATGCAAACAAGAGCGTGAGACTATCGTGACAGAAGTCTGAAACAAAACAGTCTGAATATTTCCCTGCAGTTTCAGCCTCGGCTCGGCCGCATAAGCAAATTGACTGCTTGGTGGCTGGGATACATCCATGTTATGTCTCGTAACAAGTTAATTTTCTCACTCTGCTGTACCTTCCACCCAACAAAAACAAAATCGGGAGATAGAATTTCGCGGAAAGTGACCATCAAAATGCAACATGCTTGGACCATTTAGTATTCAGTTAAGTGAATATTTAGTGGCAACATTTCCCTTGCGAGAGCGTTTCTGAGCCAACTATGGAAGCTAAAGACTCTTGACTCTGTACTTAAGAATGAGCAGGGGACCAAATAAAGGGCATTTTTTCATGAACATTGTGCGCTTGGAACTGTCAGCTTTGGAGAACCTAGAAACTGAACTGTCACTCGGAGGTTTTCAGGAGAAACTTGGATTCTGTTTTCCTGCATCGAGGGAAATTGATAAATGAGTTGTTTCCGTTCATGTCAGCAAAAAAAAGGAAGACCTGTGCAGGAAAGGAATCTATCGAAGTTCAAAATGCATTTGACTGCTCAATCATCGGTGTTCCTTGGTAAGCCCTGGCAGGTTTGTTCCACAAACGACAAAGGTGTCTGATGTCACAAAGGTATCAGATCAAAAACAATTTACAACCAAATGCAGCTTCGTGCAAAGACAGTTGCCAAATTCCAGTCCCTTATGGAAGTCCAAAATTCAAAAGATTTTATGACAGCTCTTGAGATGTGTAATTTTACTGCGTTGGGTCATGAAATGACTTTCATAACCACCAAGTGAAAAAGCATGCAGGAGTCTAGCCCTGCAAAAAATGGTTAGAGGTCATTCATAGGCTGATTATCAGGGAATTCTGAGCAAATAATTTCTGAGTATGCATCTTCCAATTTTTAAACTTGTGATTTCAAGATCTAAATACAATTTTTTACCAAGCAATGTCCTGACCATTTAAAATATCATAAGGGGGTGTTTCTTCTGGAATTAGAAAAACAGGGATAATTTCCCTGTAATTCCTTGAAAACCACCCTTATGGCAATCATAATTTGGATTTACCATTTTGAGAGTACAAAAGGTGGACCCAGGAAGAGGGCCCATCAACCAAAAAGATTTTCTTGATCATATTCGTTTAATTTCAAGATCTTGTGAGGCCGGAATAGCAACCTGCTCAATGTTCTGTCTGCCAGTTCGGGTGAGAATGTCTTTGGCAGATGGCCACATTTCAGGTGTACAAGATCTTATCTACAGAAGGCGATGGCGGAGGCAATAAATGCGAGCACCGGGATCATGCATCCCTAAGACCAACCGCTTTGACTGCAAAAAGGTCAAAAAGACCATCTGTTATCGAGTCTCTCTTACAAACAAGTCAATTGATCTGCAGCTTGATGAAAGTGCACGTCCAAAAAGAAGCAGTGAAAGGTTCCTTCTGCTTTTGCTGAAAATATTTTTCTGCGCTTACATTCCAGAAAATGCCGTTGACGCTGAGAAACGAGGAGACAAGCTTCTGCCGGTAGCGTTCCAGTGCGGCAAAAAGACGGCGGTGTGCAGGAACCACGGACGTGGCCCCAAAGTGACCATGTCCCGCAAGCGTCGAGGAACAGCCATGTGCGTGTGCCTGTGCCCTCCCGGCTACACCCGCCCGCAGTGCGCCCGCAACAACAAGCCGGCGCGATGACTACCAGGGACGGGAGGGTGGATTCCAATGAGACGTCGCAAGTTCCATTTCCGAGGTTAAACAGTCACCATCCGTCACGACCAGCTTCGCTGTTGAAAATTCTTACATCTGGGTTTCAGTGAGCACAACAAAGCACAGTATCCGTGTTGTCTTTGTTGTTGCTATTCTTTGCAGTGGCTGTTCTCTGTATCCAAATCTCCAGTAAAAACTGTACCATTTTTGGAAAGAACTGAAGCTGGTGTTAAAAGTGACAGATGGAGACAAACTGACACTTGGTCTTTTGAAATCTGAAAACTTCTTTCCTTCTTCCTTTTGCTTTTTTCTTTCTTTTTTCATGAACAGCACAAGTCGACACGGGATTCACTTTTCCGACATCAAAATTTCATGGCAAATTGTGTAAATACAAGTGAAGTAACAAAACAATTGAGCAAGCAGATAACTTTACCGTTGTACAGAAAAAGCATACAGTTTACAAAAAACATAAACAAACGACGCAGAGACTCGTCTAATTGGGCACAGGTTCTTCTCAGACGAATGTTGTGTTAATTTGAAGTTCAAAATGAATTCAATTATGTTTTTGCCTCGACAAGAAAAAATACAAATATCTGTCACTTCTGAATGTCTAATAAAATATGAGCAAACTCTGAATTTATGTCATTGTTTCGCCAAACAGTGAAGAAGCTGTAGACTTAAAACCTGGACCTCAGATTCCTCATGCCAGTCTTGGTTTGGATACAGGGATGTGCGAGTGGATGGAGCGTTCCACACGAAGATATCGCCTTTTTGGTATCAGCTCAATATTTGAAAACGCCCAGGTTTTTTACCGAAAGTGGCATTTGTTCAACAAACGGGCTAAAATGCGAAAATTTGAGAAAATCCAGGCTGCAAGGCTCTGTTTTTGAGGCCTGACCGCAAAACCAGTCAAACGTCAAAGCGGAAATGCAGCGCATGTTTGACCCAACTAGCGCAGCAAATTTCTTTTTGTTCTCGTTCGCATGACCGGATACACAAAACAAGAAAAACTCAGATCTCATTACGCTAAATGGAAAGGTGAACACAGAACAATTGGAAGCGTTCCAATTCTGACAGGAAATTCCATTTGCAGCACAAAAGAACACTGGCCTTCATGCGCCCATTTTTCATGTCGGTGCATGGGCACGGGTTGTCCAACATCCAAATGCTCCCAGAAGTGACAGATTAAGTGTTCGAACTTTCATTGTATCCCATAAAGTTATCATTCCGAGAGGCCCAGCGAGCTGATGTAATGCACTTACCTTTTGTGCGGGTTTGCGAATGGCCATTATAACTTTGACCCTGGGATGCATTTGACTTCCTTTTTTTGGGTGCACGTTGCAAAAACACACTGGAAAACGTTCTGTTTGTTTCCATTGGGAAACAATTTACTTTGTTTTGGCAGACAATTTTTGGGCCACTGCTTTCTTTCCCGAATCCCTGAAAAAGGAGCGAACACAGCGTGGAAGCCCACAGAAAACGACAAATGCAGCAGCCCTGAGATCCTCAGATTTGGCTGAAACACAACCGTTTTCTTGAAATTGTGGTCCCACAAACGAGTTTAAAAATGTCCAATCATACCAGCTTCTAAGATCCATGCTGGGTGATTATTTCGTGAAGAAAGAAACAGAGAAACAGAGAAAGTAGTGAAAAAGTGATGAGTACACATGTCGAAAATGTTCTTTTGCTGAGTTGGTGCTGAAAATGAAGTGTTGCAGACCATTTTTGTTTCTTTTCTGGCCAAAATGGCCAGTTTGAATCTTGCGAGGAGTTTCTCGTTTCACCTCCTTTTTAGGGTTTCTCAATAAGGCCTCAGTGAGGAAAGCAGAGCAATTTCTCCAGAAAAGGGGAAGCAAATTTCCTTCAGAATTACAAATGTACTGCACCTAATTTTGCTGAGCATCAAGAGGTTTTTCAAACTGCAACTTGATTCTTCATTTGTCACAACATGAAAGACAAATGAATATTGAAATACTAAACACTGCACACACCAGGGTTCCAAACCAAGCGTTAACTGGTCAGGGGGAAAAGCATGTTCCGGTGGGGACATAGACCATCAATCTGATTCCAATGATTCAGGCCGTGTAGTGGTTGTGGTTGTGTTTCTTTTTGGAAGTGAAGAAAGTTTTCTTTCACCTATGTAAATGGAGCACAAAAGGGCCGGCAAAACTTGAACCTTGGTTTCATTGAGATTCGGGAAAGCAGAATCGTGGCGCCGAAATCACGTCTCTTCACGCTTCCGTGGGACTTACTCACACAGGGAATTGGCGCCCAGTCTCCTGGGTTCCGACAAACACATAGAGATCTGAAGCACAATGGGTCGGTGTTCATAACGCCTCCATAAACTCGCTAGGTTCCCAAATTTAGTTTGCAGCATTACAACGACCTCCTGCGCTTTTGCGCGGTGATTTTCAGGTAAGAGTAAAATTTGCCTTATCAATTAGAAATACGAACCCGCGACTGAGTAGTTTCCATTATGATGTTAATAAATCAAGCCAAATGAGATGCTTTATGTCACAGGAAAACGATCATGAAGGCAATATCACCGCAAGTTGCCTTCAATATGTGTTCAACTGGATAACTCAGTTATGAATTAATTAAGACCAGCAGGTAAGGATTTTTTACCCAGATCAAAGTTGTTCCAGAGAAACACAACACACATGCATGATCATTCATGCCACCGACGCACAGGGAATGGTCCATTGCCACCATTGCATTTTCAAAAAAGAATTGTTTCCGTGGGGGGGAGGTGTTCGTTGGGAGAGTCTA
>JAAUYG010188023.1_pt1 | contig 10424 bp, 8 predicted proteins | sample 7278091 | NCBI WGS metagenome assembly JAAUYG01 (sample SAMN14350201, study PRJNA611818) | marine sediment metagenome | isolation source: surface marine sediment (0.6m) | place: French Polynesia: Moorea | collected 2018-08
AGTAGTAGTAGTAGTAGTAGTAGTAGTAGTAGTAGTAGTAGTAGTAGTAGTAGTAGTAGTAGTAGTAGTAGTAGTAGTAGTAGTAGTAGTAGTAGTAGTAGTAGTATAATCTTGCCCCAGTAATCTAGTGAGCAGAGAGTTCGCTCAGGGTGCGGGAGGAACAAATCGCGACAGCACAAAGATGTAAAAACTGGGAGGTTTGCGCCTCTCACCTTGGCACTTGGCATTAATGAGCTAGGCAACCGATTCGCCGACTCGGAGTCAGTGCAATGGTCCGAGTGATTCCTCTCTGCTCACCTTTGGCGGAATTAAGTCGGTGGCTTGGCACCCCAAACCTGTCGGGCGTAGATAGTTCGGCCCAAAAAAGACAGGTTCAAATTAACTCACCACACCAGCATCCGCATACACCTCCATACACCACCGAATCGAATCCAACTTGCAGTCGGTGATAAGACCTTGAGAGGTGGAAAGCCGACTTTAAGCCTTTGACACCCCCACCCCACAACCCTCTCCCATTCGTAATCTTCCCAATCATCCCTACTATGCTTCCAATGGAGACATTTAATGTATTTTCATCAGGCAGATCGCCTGCTGAAAATAAACAAGTGATGCATTTTTTCATGAGCACCTGCACATACAAATAACAACACAAAGGCAGACACTGACCGAGTACGTGGTGGTTTCGAGGGAATGGCGTGTAAAAATGGACACAGACTAAAACCAGCGCTTGCTTCGTCAAGGTCGAACGGGAATAGAATTTAGCCATAAGCTGCCCGACGATGTCCGCACGCAACTTAAGAAGATTTGCAATAAAACTCGAAGTAGGTTCCTCAGGGCAGATGCAGCAGCTGTGTTCTATGGGGCCAAGTTTTAAATAAACGTTTGCATCAAAAGTCCCTTGCCTTTCTGTTCCACCCTGAGGTGCTACCAGACAACGGCACTGGAATTACAAGAATCCCAGATGCCACTAAAAGCGCGTGGTACCTAAATAGGTTTGGCCTAGTTCCTTTATCCCATCCGTCGATGAGGCTTTAAGCACTCAAGTGCCCTTGGCATTCTTGAAAGAATAGACAGAATATTGCCCAGCCGCTCATGTCACAGCTGCGTATCAAATGGAAAGGGTGTTATTTTGTGGTGTGAGTCCTCCAACAGCCGTCGAATACGTTCATCTGTTTAGTATATGTCATCACAGCTGTGTTCTTGTATTCCACATGTGGCAAATCAGTGCATGTTAATTTTACAACTCCCAGCAACAGTTCCTTCCCTTGTGGCATTAATTACATGTGTTAGATCCTACGCACAATTCTTCAGCGCACTGTAATGACAATATTAGATTCTAAGCACACTGTAATGAAATTCTAAGCACATTGTGGTTACAATAATACATTCTGAATACATTGCAACGAAATTCCATGGAAACTGTGGTGACAATATTATATCCTGAACACATTGTAATGAAACTCTAAGCACACTGTGGTGACAATAGTAGATTCTAAGCACTTACTAATGAAAGTGTAAGCACGGTTTAATCATAACATTGATTTCTAAGCGCAGTATAGCCCACCCCTATCACTACACCAAAGGCTTGTGTTGAAAGCCCAAATTTCTTCGAAATGTGTAGTAGTGATTGTTTAAAAAGAATGATGTGAAAATTGTTCGATAAATATTATTTATTTAAGAATCTAGTTTAGTCATATTAGTAGAGTGGAACGACATCAAGACGGGCATAGGATTACAACAAGCTTGGTACATCAGCTACTGACCAAGGAACGTAAGGTGAAAATTCACACGTTTATATATGCACTGTAACATTTAAAAAAGAGAGACGGGGTTAGGCAGAAATCGATTTGTTGCAACAGCTACAGACAACTCTCCGGTACTCTTCCGTCTACTTTGAAATCTTGTCATTGCTGCAAGCAGCACACGTGGAACAACCCAGCCGCGGATTGGGATAACCGCGATAAGCCCAACTCGTGGGGCCTTGATTAACACGAGCCATCGCGCAGAGAACGACTTAGGCGTGGCCTCCAGCTACCAGGCTTTGCCGTGATTAGGGGCTAACGAAGCTAATGCGTCTGAAACCCAAGCGGCCAGCTTTAATTTTTATCGCTCTGATAACGCCGAAGAGATTCAGCGAACGCAAGCACAATTCCGCAAGTCTTTTGGGTCTTGTTGCTAAGAGCTAGGAGGAGGTTTATTAAAAACCACGGGCGACTTTGCGACCACACCGAGCGTCGCCTCCTAGAAAAAAAGATCTTCCGTCATTTTGCAACGTCGCCGTTCTTTTGATGGATTATCCTTCAGGGGAAATGAACGAAAAGCTGTTGCTAGTTTGCCTAATATGCTGTGTCTCTAGGACTGAGAAGGCCCTAAAGAAAATAGTGATGGATATGTACCCATTTCTAATAGATTAATGCCCGGGTTGTGCGGGCAATAGAGATGCCGGAGGGGGCTGGATTAAATAAATTCTCGGCACAAGGAAGACAAATTAGTGCCGTGTTTATGGTATTTTCGACCTCTAAGAGTGTAGGAAAAGTAGTCCCGGCCAGGTAAAGGGGGGGGGGGGTTAATTGCTGCACAATTTTTCGTTTTATGAAACAGAAAAAATACAGGTGAACTGCACAACAAAAATACCTACGTAAATAATGGCATATACATGTAGAAGAATACTTATTTTTAAAAAGGCTTTTTATAGCACGGAACAACCCTTGACCATGCAGCTTTTTACTGTGAAATTACCGGAAATTACTAACCCCTCTCCTCATCATGCCCCGGGTCTTGTAGTATCTGAATAGATAGCGGATATGCGACTTGAGTGCATGATTTAGTATCGGTACTATAGTTAATGTGCACTGTCGGCCAAATGATTATCACCCACCCACACAAATGGCAGTTTTTTTTCTTAAAACTCAAAGAAAAATCCTCTGAACATCTCAACATTCAAAAGCAACGTATGTGAGTCCCTGAGTGCATGGAGTGGCCATGTTTGAGTTGATTGTCTGACCAGACAGCTACTGGATTATGACGGACCTTCCATCCCCCAAATAGCACATTTAACATGTTTAAATGAACATGAAAGCCATTTTCAAATTGGCCAATAGAACATAGGTTAAGTACTTCGATGGTACAAAATCTCCCTTTTATAGTCCATTAATAATTTGGGATATGGAAATTTCAAAAGATTGTATTTGTTTGAAAATCGATCTGTAAATCACAAAATACGAATCTCAGAGCACCCATTTTGAACATAAACCATTCTGTTGAGTGGCATTTGGGTTAAGCTGGAGGTCGAGCTCAGCTAGTCTTTTTCTCACAGGTACTCTACAGTTTACAGGCAAATAAGGTACTGTACTGTTTACAGGCAAATGTAGGGCAATAGGGTGGATTAAACCTCTGAGTCGGACGTACCGGGTATCTTTAGTCACCTGTGGTCTTTTATAACAGAGGCATTTTGGGGGCCGGGCTTCGGTGCAATTTTCAGACCCATGCACGGCGCTAGTATATATACACCATCAATGCTTTTACATATATAATATACTTGGGTGATCAAAAGTAGCATTGCATGGAATATAGCCTGTTGCCTGACCCTTTATTCTATCACATGTATGAGCATGATGGATTACCCGAACATAATAGACCACCTTTGGAGCAGAACAGATCAAAAGGCCACCTCAGGCAATTTCTGGGAGCGCTATATGGACCCGCCATTCCCCATATACATCTGAGTGTCTAGACTTAAAAGTGATTGTCCAACGTCTCATGTGATTTGAAGATCGACATGATGTTGTCTGGCCTGTGCATGATGAGAAATATTAGCGCTTTGATGGTCTCTTCTTAATACATACTGTATATTAAGTAGTTGTAGAGTGCTTCTGACGTTAGTTACGTGGTGTTGCGGATTTAGAATTGGATTAAAGCAGGACGCAGGTGCTGGGAAATCATACACCAATTGATGGATTAGAGAGCCCACCTTCTATTGTCGTCATCCGTAGCATTGCCTTGGCGCTGTTGCAGTTGGCAACGCTGACGAATAATACATGTACAGACTTATACGGAGTTCAATATCGCGGTTTGGGATTTGACTTTTAGTGGCATTGGAATGTCAAGTGATAAGAGTTTAAATTGATTTGAATATCCCTGCATGTAGGAAGTGTGGCGTGTTGTCCCTTGGCCCTTACAGGTCTAGGGGAACTGGATGGAGGGACAATGAGTACAGTGTACTCATTGTCCCTCCGGTAGCATCTCCGGTAGCCGGTATGCATCTCTGGTGCATGTACTGAGTACATGCACCAGAGATGCATACCGGCTAGACTAAACTAACCTAGTTGGCTTCCGGTTCTCGGCCAGGTCCCCGTCTGAGTTCATCGCGCCCTGTCCCGTGGGTGATGATGATGATGATGATGATATCAAAGTTTAACGGCACATCAACACCAAAAGGGTCATACAGTGCCAAAACAGGTGTAAACTACCATATGAGTCTAAATAGTCTAAGAACTGCACTGTGTGAGAGCATTCGCTATCAGGCCAAGTCTGAACAAAATGTCCGACAAGACCTGATACCCAGGGTGCACCACGGAGAGGTTGTTCTCATGCACCCCCACCCCCACCCTCCGGCCCGTGGGAAGGGAGGGTGAATCCCGCACCAACGGAAACTAGACTCAGCTATATCCTAAGTCTAAACTAAAGAAGTGTGGGTCCTGCTTGCTCAGCCAACCCGAGAAGCAGACCAGCACAATACACTGAACTAACCTGGGGGTCCAAGACGCCATACGGTCCATCTCCGAGACCCGGCAGGAACTCCAGGGAGTTTGGGGATGAGAGGCAGGCCTCAGGTTTGTCGGTTACTGGCAGAGGTTGGTCTGGTGCCGACCCTGACTGAGGCAGAACCCTAACCCTAAAGACAGCAAGACAAACAAGAGCCCGTCTGGTTTGACGGACTTTATCAGACACACAATGGTGATCCCAGCAGCACAATCACTCACACACAGACATGGCAAAGACAGTGTAGTTACAATGAACGTTACGAGTTAAATAGTGACACCAGACAGGCCAGATTCAGCCTGTCTGCCTGTATAAAAATTACCAAGACATACAAGTTACCAGGTATACCGAACCAGAGGGCAGAAATTCGTTGCTATCAAATAGCAACAACGACACACAGTCGTCAAAGACGTGAAGGTGAGGTCACTTTAAAGTTACATATATAAAAACACCACTAAGAACTTGGCGCTCGGCCCCAAAATTATTTATACAGGTAAAAACAACTAGAGCACATTTGTGAATGGAGTTTGCATTCACGTAATTACTTGATAACGATAACTTCAGCGACGAATTCCAGAGACTTTAGTGATATGGCTTATCGTTGCAAGGTTGCATCCAGAATTCTGCATTTGCTTTTCAAATGTATTTTAACTGAAAACCATCACTAAAGAGACGGCGCCTTTGATCTAACAATAATCCAGTGCTAGATTATGATATTGGAAAGCGCTAATACCATAAAATGCTCATAACGCTGTTAATATTTTGTTGACTGGTTTAGACAATCTACGGCTCACTGTGACCTGTGGAACACTGGCTGTTCCACAGGGCACAACGAGACCAATTAAAGTCTAAGATGATAACCTAAATGTGGGCCTAAAGTATTATATCAATCTGCCCCTTCTTATGGCCTGATGTCCTCATACATAAAAGTGTGCTTTAAACACAGTTACATGGAGGACATTAACACGACTGTACAGGGCAGCTGGGCTAGAGGGTGCTGGGCAGGAGATGTATCAAAACATACTTTTGCCAGGCTATTGGAAATTGCAGAAACATGAAAACAATTACATGTATAGATGCTGCTTTTGGTCTCAGCCATGTTAAATAACATGAAGTTTTTCAACAGCTGAGATTGGATATTGGAGCTCTTCCCCAGCTTTCGGCCATCACTGTCCTTCTTCAGGGCAGTGATGTCAGGGTTTTGATGTCTACACCTTCCAGGTCCTTAAAATTTGAAAGGCAGGTTAAGCTGGCATGGTCTGTGACATCTGCAAGTGCCTACCCAGTTTAAGCTTCAATTGTGCCTCTCTTATACACTGCCAAACTAGTTTTAGCCTGTCCAATGTGCCATAGCAGTTCCCACCATAGACGATAACATCGTCTAGATAGATGAGAGAAATCTTCAAATCAAAGAAAATCACAACTAACTGCATGAGCCATTTGAATGTGGTCGGGGTTTTACAAAGACCAACGGGCATTAATGCAAACCAAAATAGGCCCTGGCATGCAAAACACCATTTGGTCAAAGTCCTTGGGCTCCACCTTGACCTGCCAACCTGTCGTCTATCCGTGGTAGTGGATAGGCATCTTTGCATATTACATCATTAACGTTATGATCAGTTATGCAAAATCTGGTAGAGCCATCTATCTTAGTAACTAGAACAGTAGGGTTAGCCTAGTTGCTCTGGCATGGCGCAATGACGTCTCTGTCCAGCATTTTATGGATAATCATCGACTTTTTCCATATCTTGCTTAGTGATGGAAAGTCACCTCAATGGAAGGCTAATAGGCCTATGCTCCCCAGTATCTATTGAAGGAGTGACCAGGTCCGTTGGGTCCATATCGGCTGGACCACTACTGAATTACATATGTGTATTCATAGTTCGTAGCCACCAGGTCCTCACACTTACGTGAGGTACGGTCATCAGCTAGCACATCAATTAACTGCTGTAGGTACTCAGACAGATCCTTTGGATCCATGTGTGTGACCACTCGCATGTTAGAACGGGACTGTTTCCCATTTGGACCCACAGGTGTGGGTGTGGGCATATCCAGTAACTCATCATCGTCAGTTCCAGTCAGACAGCCAGGGGTCTGCCTGAAGTACCTCCTGGGCCTGTTTCAGAGACATGATAGGAAACACATCCTTAATACGGGCCCCTGGATATAGAGTGCACGGCACATCTGGCATATTCATCACTGGTACATGGTGAGTCTCAGGGTCGGGCACCGCCAGTGACAACCAAATAACGAGGCCGTCTTCAGTGTAACGCCAACTGTTATCAATGTGTTGTGCATGTGGCATGCCAAGATATTTAACCTCTTTTGCTTGCTACGCAGCTTACCAATACTCAGTATGAGGTGCCAGCTCAACCCGCCTTGCTAACTTGAGTTTGGCATGGCTAAGTCTAGCCTTCACAGGGTCACAGTCTATTTTATTTTGTCCCTCAATCAGGAATGGTTTGTGATGCAGTGACAAGTCACAATCATGTGTGTATAAGAAATCAGTCTCCATGATAAAATTGGGCCTCTCCCTATGTGCTCTAAACATGACAGTGGCCTTTTACATGTGACAGTCAATCTCTATCCCTACCTCGACAATACCCAAAGTAGACACTGCATTGCCTTCAACTGGAGACGAGGTCGAGATGAGGCATTTATTGCGTCTTGAGGCACTAACTTCTGTATCTTCCCATACAGAGGACGGCCCGTCATAGTCACTGAGGCCCCAGTGTCTATCAGCGCCATGGTTTTGATGCCTTCAACAGCAACCAGAATCAACAAATAGCCAGGGTGACTGACGGCTTCATCACTATGGTCACTTAAATGTCAGAGTCTGAGCCCGACGCTAAGTTCCAGGTCTGATGTCTGGATTTGCCAGAATTGTCTCTAAACCTAGATTCTAAGCGAAGAGTGCACAGGGGTTGGCGGAGTCTGTGAGGTCTCTATGAAGTCTTTTCGCCCAGCTGTATTATTTGGGTCACTCCGATGGCTCTTTGGGCAACCCCGTTAAGTTTAAAGACTTATATTTGTTCTGCTTATTGTATGAGGGAGGATCCCTCGATGAATCCTTAGCCCTGACAGGCAGGCCATTGGGTCCTATATTATATAGAACCACTCCAGCGGAAACATACTAGCAAAAGGTCCATAACCTTTACATGTAATAATCTAATAATACTGTGGAGGGCTGTCTCGACTCTAAGAATATTTGTCTTCCAACACAGAACGTCCCCAGTGGCTATTCCTGGACATAGTCCTAGAGAAGGGTTTGTTCTCTCTCCTATGAGCACTCCTCACCCTCTTGGAGCAAGAGGTAGACATTCTGGCTTACAAGAGCTATATGCAAGACAGCACGCAAGGCTCTGGCTTCTTTGGCCACTAGACCCGTTTATCATGTTATCGCCTTTCTTATATAGTAAAGCAACGGAATACTTCTCAAAAGTATAGCCACCCTTTAGCATCGTCTATATGACGCATTCTGTAAAATGCTCTGAGAAGTGCCCGAATCTTATTCAATGAACGCAGGCAAGCAATTAGGACTAGATGGCCATTGTTTGAATGCAGAACCACTTCGCTATCACAGTAATGACAAGGCGAAACATTTGTATGATAGTTTGGGGTGGCTGACCAGAACTGCTTTTGATTGACACAAACAACTTGGGACGCCACTGCAAGCACAGCTACTTCCAATGTGAGTAGTAGATGTGGTTATAGGACAGTGGGGTAGGCAGCCAGCAGCAAACTTCTCTGACACTGGTGTGTGACCTATTGACTGAGTTGTGCCAATACCTCCATGACCAAATGTTCATGGTACTCAGAACTGGGACGCACATCTGCAATGAAGCATGCCTGGGTGGTAGGCTTACGTCCATGGGAGTTATAGTTTTCCTCCTCATGGACAGCATCTAAGGAGTGCGCTACGTGCAGCATGTCTTCTAGGTGGCGATACCCATTAGCCGCTACTTAAACACTTAACTTGTTGCTGTCCATTCCATTGAGGAATTGATTCATGACTAATTCCTCCTTTCTGTGGCACACCATGAAGGCCACGCCATATCACCAAAGTGTTAGAATGCCTCTGCAAAAAGAGCATATCTCCCCTGATTGACGGTGACACCTAGATCAGAACTGAGCCTTGTAAGTGGTCGTCAGGTCCCATGGCTAGCATGTTTTCAGCAGAAGAGCCTTCAAGTCCTCCCACGAACGAGGCTGGAATGTACACACATCATGTAGAACAGTGCCGTCTTTCTGGGGTGAGCACGTGCCTCTCCACATGTCTCTTGCTCATCCAGCCATAGAAGGCCATGTATTATTCGATTTGGTTGAAGAAGGCCTTCTATTGCTGGTCTCTTTGCCCTCTATAGCCATCCATCTTGGCAAGGCATTGTGTGGGGTTAGGGTGGTAGCGCAGCTCTGCCTCAACAGCATGCCTGAACACAGTCAGCTGCTGCCATGTAAGGCATCTTATACTTATCATGGCGAGACATGCACTCGCCTGCAACCCACTCCTCAGTCCTAACTGGCTGCGGGTGGAATGCAGCAGGTTCGGGATGATACTCCTCATCATCCGTAGTCCCGCCACCAAAGGGAGTGATCCCTGGAAGATGGCCATCCCCAGCTCTATGGTGCGGGAGATCATAAACATTCTGGGTGTCAGGATCTTAGCACATGTGAATACACCTCATTAAGCACCTTCACCTCTGCAGTATCAGACATTCTTTGGGCTCTCTGATGATACTGAGTCCGGAGACTCTCTGGCCTGTCAGAGGCCAAAGGCCAGGTTGTCTAGCCGTGTCTGGATAGGGGACACAGCCATGGCCAGCACCTCAAAGAATGTCAGCCCCACTAGAGCATCTATCTGCATCATGGACTTGTTCCAGATGCATAACCGGTGCACCAGTGTCTGGCCTCATAACAGGTCAATCATTCAACTCTAAGATGAGTTGTGCCTGGCTCCTCAGAGCACAGAGTGGCTGATGGATCTCGGGGGCTGCATATCAGCCATAGGCGCAACAAAGTGAGCCTTGTCACCACTGGTTGCACAGCTGATACAGTGCTATGCATTCCCAGCAAGTTCGTGATGCCCGTTGGAAGCCACAGAGTCTCAACGACATGAACTGTCATCCAGACCACTATAGGCCATGGGCCGCTTCATGTACTGTGTCTGAAAGGCAGCCTGTGAGTGACCATGATAAGAACCAAGAAGGTTGGCTGACACATAGCAGCGCGGCGCCATTGGTGTCAAAAGCACCAGCATTACCAACTATGCTGGCATTACCAAGAATGCCATCTGCAAGAAGTTAGGTGAAGGTAACCTCTCGAGATGGTGTAGCGGACTCCTAATTCTCAACAGGACAAAGACATCCTTCTTTGATTAAGGAACCGAACCACTGTCTGTCATCCTGAAGATTCACTATACATTCAAGACAACTTCAGTTAGTGATAAAAAAGTCTTCATATAATTCTTAGGTAATAGAGGACGTCCAATCACTCTTAGTCATCTACCTGGTCTCTAGATATCAGAAACCAGCACCTGATACATGATTTCATACCTTGTCTGATTCGGATTCGATCAGACATCTAAATACCCAGACCAACAGCGGCAGATTGTTCATAAACCTTCGTTACTTAGTGTACTGATTTACCAAGTAACACTGCTGGCA
>JAAUYG010110126.1_pt1 | contig 10423 bp, 5 predicted proteins | sample 7278091 | NCBI WGS metagenome assembly JAAUYG01 (sample SAMN14350201, study PRJNA611818) | marine sediment metagenome | isolation source: surface marine sediment (0.6m) | place: French Polynesia: Moorea | collected 2018-08
GGGAGTATCTACTGGGGTTTCACACAGTACATACTAGGGCTAGTCTGCCGTTTGCCAAGGCGAAACGGCAACAAGTGATAACTGAAGTTCCGATATAGGTGACCAATATTCTAAGGTCACCTGCACTGTGAGGTTGGATCATTTTCTTGAAACCAAAAGTTCAAATATTGGTCCACACTGTCATTTTAACTGTCGCCAACCATCATAAACTTCTACTATGACAAACATATTCTTGGATGCCGGTTCTCTTGTTTGAATGTTGCTAGGAGCAATTGCAATGGAGCCATGAAAATGTAATCTTGAAATGGAATTCAATCTTGAAATTGAAAGTAGATTTTTACACTGAAACTATGAAGCACCTTTGTCACATGTAGGAGTACCACCGGTACTCTGTTTAAATTCCATCAAACACTACATGTACAGTAGTTCCCCTCTAATATGGCCACCCTAATTGCCAAGAAATTATGGCCACATTAGAGAGATGGCCTTTCGCGAGAGGGAGAAGTGAATGCATTCATAGTAGCAGCACCAAAAATTTGTGGCTACATTAGAGAGGGTGGCCTCTGTTAAGAGCGGACACTAAGAGAGGGACTACTGTATATTGATGTGATATACAGCAACATTGCCGCTACATTGTATTGAATAGAGTAAAATCATTAAATGATTGCAGGAACAGGATAGAATTGAGCAGAAAGTTCACCCTTAGCTGTACAGACTTACTAGCACATAATATGCAACTGCTTAGGATTAACTGCTTAATAATAATACACTGAAGACCAAGAGTGTTTGTTCTACATGGGAAATAAAAAGTTTCAAATATCAGTGTAGTTCTTTAACAAGTCACACACCTGTTTTAGGATTATATCGCACATCATGATGATGCACGCAGTATTAGGTATCTGTCCTTCGCCCTCGTCCTTATCGGCTCCGTCGTAGATGAAAACGTTTCGTGCTCCTGGGGACAGCGGGGAACCTAGCGGGAAATCATCCATGGAGCTATCCTGAGAAGAACGCTTGGGCAGTCTCTGGATCGTTGGGCGTGGTTTAGGCTGATCTGGCGGGAGGCTGGGAACATTTGTCAGGGCATCCACTCCGGTGCGGAACATCTTCAGAAGGACGGACATCGGGATGAAAATTTCCAGGGATGTCAGGATCTGTAAGGACGGGAGTTTCACTTACTGCATAAAAATATCAAAATATTACCGGTATTAAAACAGCTCTCAGTTACATGTACATGACTGTATGTCTGGAAAGTTTGCAGCAGCAGATTCTTCTAAAAACGTTTTCTAATAAAAATACTAACATTTCAAAACTTGTAAGGGTATGGATTATTTAGATTTCACTGCAACTAATTATTTCTACAGGGTAATCAAATTAAACTAAGGGTAACATATTTATTGGCCTTGAGTTAACTTTGCTCCAAGTAAAAGAAATTCTGAAATTACCGTAACCGTAAATAACAACCTTCAATGCCTCACCTGCATTTTAGTTCTCAGGAAAACCAGGTAGCGAAACATTTTACAACAGTCTGTATAAGTTTTGAGACAAATCATCTTTCATGACTGTAAGACGATCGTGGAAAGTTACAATTTTTTCAGGGCTGAAATATGATTTGAACCTTGGACTTTTCCATTATTTTGTCAATATGCCAGCATTTCCGCTACTCACTCTCATTGTATCAATATGGTAATAAGCTAAGATGGTGATGGGCTCAGATCAATTTCTGCAATAAATGACTTACATGGAGGAACTATCTGTGAGACTCATTATTCTCCTCCCCCCCCCCCCAACACACACACACACACACTTACCTGGAGCCAGACAAGATTCTGCTCCTGTACCGGCGCTGGCGTGTTCTCAAACCTCTCCTGGAGGAAGTGGTAAACAAGGTCGGAGGAGAATGGCAGAGGACTCATATCAACATCGAACAGTTTGCTGAAATCCAACAGAAAACGACAAAATCAAATTGGTGCAGGACATATTTCCTATCAGCATTGATAACATTAGATCGTATTTAAGTTTGAATCTTTATTTTATACCAGTGATAGTATATAGTGGTACAAGGAGCTTTGTATGTTATATCTGGGAAAACATGGGTTTATATGTACGGGTATAGGTGTACCTGAATATATCCAATACATATTTACATTGAAAATATAAGACTAGTGTCAATGAAGGCCTAAAAATAGAGGAATCTCTTAATGAAAGGGCCTTGAATCACAGGGGTCACTGTAGAGGAAGCAGCATGTAGACAATGAGATGAGAGGTTAAACACTATACAGGAACTCCCAACCCAAAAAGCTGCAATCAAATATTCTAGAGCTTACCAGAGAAGAACTTTGAGTTCCTGTCTCTCCTCCTGCGGAACCTCCATCCGGATCGCCTCCAGCCAAAATGGCATCACATAATCCCACACCTGGATAATGCGATCCAGAGTAATTAAACAGGATTTTCCCAAAAGACTCTCTTGCCTTTCTGTTTATTTTTCTTTCTTTTTTCTAATCTTTCAGCTATATATGGAAAGCTACAACATGACATCATACATATGGTACCATTCTGGCCAATGTGTTACAACTAGCCTGGTCAAGATTTGGCAAAAGTTAGCCACAGCGCAAACCATCTGTAAATGGCCAGCCAGAATTAGCCAGGGCTCCAGCCATTTTCAACTGGCTAGCCAACTCAGATGTGCTTCCGCCACAACTGGCTAGAGCCATACGAGCCTGTCCTCAGCCAAGATTGCACCAATTTGAGCATAGGTGGTCAGCATCATTTGGTTTCCTTGTCTCTGGCCATAGGTAGTTTGCATCGGTGGCCACCAGTTTTGAAAGGTGCTGGTTGTCACTGGTTGGCCAGCGCCTAGGCTCTTGCTTTGCTGGGATGGTCAGCCAAATTTGCCTTGTAAGTTGCCTAGAGCCCTTGGGATTAGGTAATAATCAGGGCAGCCACATTCATGCACACAATCATAATGTTGCTGTAATACTTTTGGCCAGAGCAGTACTGTGCACCTGTTACAGGTAGCAACTGATTATCACAACACAGTTTCACAGTTTACTACCTGGCACAAATTAACACAGTCATGAAAATCAAAAGTGCGCAGTGACCCCCTAGCCCTCGCCATAATTAAAACCTTCAGTTTTTTTTAAACTGAGGGCGACTTACTTTCACTACAAGACACATGAGCAGGGTACGTACCTTATAGGTAACTATGTCATAGGGTATAAGGCAGGCAAGCCTGTTGATGCCTTCCTTGATCTGACTAGTACGGCTGACAAGAGTGTCCCTAAAAGGCATCAGACAATGCGTATCATGAATATTCATATAGTCATTATGAATAAATATACGTAACAGGTTCACTTTGACGTGCCCTGGTATTCCATAAAATTCTTAAATCAAAAAGCGTGATTGTTCCCTAACCATAAAATGTACTTCCTAAGGTCAAAAATTGGGATTAGCATAGGCACAAGCATATTAGAGTAGTACCTTATGCATTGCTGTAAGAGTTCATTCTCTTGAACACACTTTGAAAACATCCCACGTGTAGCTGCACTCATATGATGAGAAACAAGATTCTCAGATGACAATTAATGCCATTACGGGAGATTCATGTTTAAGACTTACTAGTACAGTTGTCCCCCTCTAATAGGGCATCTACTCTACCAAAATAATTCTGTCCTCATCAGAAAGGTGTCCTTTGCTGAGAGTGAGGATTAAATGCAGTCATGGTACTACTGTCTTGCTTCCAATATTTCTTGCCCTCTCTAGAGAGGGTGTCTTGTGTAGAGAGTATCCTCTACGTACACAGAGCGACTATAGTCTCTCTCGTTTTTGACGTTCTCATCCCCAAGAGGGACTACTCTATTATGTACTTCCAGTTTAAGATCTCTAGTGGGTAGATTATCATTTAGTGAAGAAGAGTGTTTCAAGCGAACCCACCAGTATCCCCCAACCCTGGCATACTCTGGAGGATGAGGCAGCAAACAACACAGAATCACTTCAAAGTGCAGCCGACTCATCTCCACAAGCCATTTGCGCAGATACTACAAGGTGCAGAAAAAGACAAAATTAAAAAAAATTAATTTACAAACTTTAAGGTACAAAACAAACTTTGCACCATCCTTCACATCTGCCACATTTCACAACTACATGTACAGAATTATTTTTGTACAGAATTATTTTTTCAAAGAAACAATCTCATTAAAGTACCTAGTAGCTACTAGAATCTCATAATTAGCTATTGAAAGTTGTTGATAATAAAAAGATGAAATCCATATTAAACCGAGCGTTTTTGCAATCTGTGGTGATGTTGTGGCAATAGAAAGTCGAATTATACATCTTAAAATATGTGAACATGGGCATGTATGATTACAATTGTTGCAAAGAAATTCTGGCAAAGAAAGCCATCGTAACTCACCTCTGGTTTCAACCTTTCCAAGGCATTGCCAATATTGTCTGCAAATAAAGAGAACATAAGAACGATGGAAGGTACCTTAATTTAAAGTAAAGTATTTCACCAGGCTACTTTACATACAAAGTTGCAGATTCTGTATTTGTCACGATATTGGAGATTTACGTTTGGCAATGCTTTTCTTGCACAGTTAGCTCAAAAACATGTATTGGAACAAAATAATTACGCTGGGATCCCTTTATCCTGCCATCAAGAATACTGTAGTGCAGTAAAATGCCAATTTATGAAATGTGAACACATGAAACTTTTTTCAATGTTTTTTCCTGTGAGAAAATTTGGGATTATCATAATATCACATATTTCAGGAAAGCCATGGAACAAGACGCCCCAACTATGTCATTTCCCAGGTGTCATTTGAATAGGTTATTGTGCAATTTTTTTTATTGCACAATTACAATCCACGAAAATAACATACCATCAGGCAGATAAGCTGTAGCGTCAAACCACTGGAAGACCATGGCCAGCAGACGTCCCAGGACTTCCTACAAAGCACAATGTGGCGCCAGGTGGTAACGAAAATTGTAAGACATTACGTGATAAACATAATAATGTCAGGGGTCTGTAATTTGTAGTGGGGGTAAAATATACCAGAAATAAGCTTAATCATGCATAATAATGAGTGCATAGATCAATGCAAAAAAATACAGTAAATGTTACATAAGATTGGTATACTGACTCAGATCATCTTCTATTACCAATGATGATGATGATTAAGAGAGCGAATAAGTTACTATCATTTAGTGCTTTGGCCATGAATCCTCACTATTGCCACATCCTCTTTCGGTGTACAGAGTTCCACCAAGAGCCAGATCCCATAGCGACTCAAGAGTTTACGTTCGTCTGCGACCTCTCCCTCCACTGACTCGTCCTCCTCATAGTGTAGTCTCTCCTCCCCCATTTCTACTGTACGCTTCTCTTCCAGGGGCTGAGCTTCCTTTAAAAGGCTGCAAATATGGCAGAATATTTAGTTGTTTGGTGGGAGGGAGGATCACATGCATACACACTATTTGTTGCCAAGTAGCTGTGTCCTTTCTGCAAGGTTGTCTTTTCTATAGGGTTTCCTTTTACAGTGAAACCTGTCTTGGCAGAATATTTAGTTGTTTGGTGTGAGGGAGGATCACATGCACACACAGTACAGTGAAACTTGTAGGTAAAGATCACCCTAGGGACCAACATAATGTGGTCCTTCTACACAGGTGGTCTTTCTCTGCAGGTTCAGCAGCACTGAAAGTATATTCTCCCGGGGACCTGCAAAATGTGGTCTTTATAAGCAGGTGGTCTTTATATACAGGTGGTCTTTAGAGCAGGTTAGACTGTATTTGCCGCCAAGCACCTGTGTCCTTTCTGCAAGGATGTCTGTTCTATTTCCTTTAAGAGAGAAAGCACTGTAATAATTTTATTGTAATTCAGCAAACCAACCTGACTATAGTTTCCACAAGGTAGCCCTGCAGCTCTGTCCCACAGGACCAGATGTCAGGTAAGCTCAGGTGGTAGACGTGTTTCTCTCCGGAATCTTCGTTATGACGCAGTTCGTGACACATGCGGCAAAAACGCATGGGACGAAATCCATTGAGACTGGCGCACTCAATGGAGAAACAGGTACAAACAGCTTCATGCTGCTCAGATGGACAGTTCTGCAGACAAAGAAAAACACAGATGATTATGGAAAGATACTTAAACATTGTGTTAACCAAGGAGGCCCCTTTCTGCAAGTATCCAAGTTTCAAATTCACTAGTAATACTAGTAGTACTAGTAGTCCAATTCAACAGTAACAATTCATCCAGCCAGGTCCATGAGAAAATAAAGACTCCCCGCTTTGCTGCAGAAGCCTACAAACCGCAGCGCACAAGAAGTCATGGTTGAGTTTGGAATTTTGGTGCCGACAATTGGGTACCTATCACACCCTTGCCAACTTTATTAAGAACATAACAGGTTGTGTTTTGCAACACTATCAGGTACTAAAGTATGTACTAGTAGCCTTACAATCTACAATATCTGCACCACCTTAAAGTTCAGAGTATTTCTCAATTGATTTCAATGATTCTGCATTGAAAACACCACAGAGTATTACATGCCTTGTTTTCGCAAACCAACGACACATGGTCCAATGGCTGTAAAATATCAACCAAGAACTGGGCGTGATTACGCCGCAGGTCATCCACGCAGTCTACGCATATATAGAGAGGTGGAGGTTGTTCCGAACTGTCAATAGCCACAGCTGGGTCCAAACACATCTGAAAATGCAAAATCCAGGCTGCTTAATATCACATTGTCATACATGTTCAACAGAAGGCATGGACAGCATCACATGTTTAGCTATAGACATTTTGAACGATTTTGCAATACACCGGGAACAAATAACACAATTCTCACTTGAAGAAACAAAGAATGAAAAAATTGTATTTTTGTCGCATGTAGAATCATGGGAACAAGGTCATTTTTGCAAAGTATCTTCATAAATACAAAATCCAGTTTGATGATAAAATTAATGATGTTTGAAAACTTGCAGAATGCAATGTGATACCAATATATAGGTACATAGATAGAGCCCTGGATCAGCATTCTCAAAACTACTTAAGTTTAATTTTTTTTTTAAATCCTTAATCTACATGATCGAAGCAATGTGATTGGCTAAGAATCTGAATTAAGTAAAAACATATTAGACTTAAGAAGTTTTGAGAACTTCGGGCCTGAAAACCTTAACAGCCTTGGTGTTTCCTTTGTTTGGGCAGTGTTTTCTCTGGCAGGTGATGGGATTCCACCCTGAAAACAGAACATTCGGACACCACAATAGCAGAAGGTATCACCCTTCGAATATTGCATACATGTACCTTGATTTTCATTAAAAGGAATAAAATTTTAATTCTAAAACATGTCATACCAGGTAAAGTCATCCACTGCAATTTTCAAGGATTTACTTTACGACAGTAGTTCCTATGACCTTTAGGTAACCCATGCATATCAATCATACCATATATACATTACACATCTACATTGGTATTAAAAGTAAAAAGAATACCACGAGGTTCACTTGGATTTTGACATATTTATATTTATGAATACTGAAAGATAACCTATGTGTAATCAAATGATGATGAGCCTAGTATTTCCAGTATCACAAGTATCAGTACAGAGTATCTCAAAGTATTTCATTCCACACAGCACATTTTCAAGTATCGGTACTACCAGTAATCATTTTGAAGTATTTATTTACATTTAATGAATAATATGTGGTAGGAAAAGTATTTCTCTCAAGTTATTATTCAATTACATGTATATATGTATGTACAGTGGTGCTATTTTCTCAGTATAATGCTTCAAGTGCAAGTCAACATCATTGGATAGTAGATATGGCAGCCATAAAATGTGCGGCAGTAAATTGTAATCATGGTAATGATAAAATGTTAGCAATAAAAAATATACCAGTACATGCATCTAACATACAAAGAATGTTAGTAACATAGAAAGGGAGTGCTAAAGGTTAAAATCTTTGCAGCACAAGCCAAGAGTAAACATGAAATAATAGATATTAAATATACATCTTTGTCATAAACGGAGCCAAAAATTTACTTCACATACACATGAAAAGCAGGCATCCAGCTTCAGCTACTTAGGTGTGAGGGCATCCATCTTGTTAGCTATATTGCTATCTGGATTGACTTCACTTTCATGCATGAATAAACTCTTATATCAATCATCGGTTGTATGGACTTTACAGCTATCATTGACTTGGTTCATGGAAGTGTTAATAAAGTATCAAAACAATGGGGGGAAAGGGGAATTTATATATGTATAAACTGATATAGTGACACACTTTTTGACACCAGATATCAGGGTTATGTTACACCGTGCAAATTTCAAGTCATAAACTTTTGAATATTTAAGCATACAAAAGCATTGCATGGCATTTGGACTTTCAAGTAAAGCCAACAGTGGCTACTTTTTAATATCACTACTAACAATTTTTAAATTGTGACATCTTAAAGTGACAGCACTCTGATACGTCTGCACATCCATCTTTTAGTAACCATGGCAACCCAACAAGCTGCTATCATTATGTTCTGAGGGACATAAGCTTGGCTTGTGCTGACAAACAACTCAACCTACATATTCTACCCCCCTTAAAAGTTAAAATCTAATGCTCAAAATCACAACTATATAAGCAACAGTGAAATCAGTGGAATGATGTTGAAATTACCAAATGGTATGTGACAGGATCAGTGTGATTTCAATATTTTTTTTTACAGCAACGAGAAATCTATTTGATCACCACAACATCCATTATCATAATATAGGCCACCACTGGAGAACAATATACATATACAGAGCAGTCTATACGTGGTTAATTAAGCGATTGCCTGTGCATAAAAACTGATGTGTACATGATGTGATAGCAGAAGCATTAGGTTTTAGTGCATTCTATCGTCCAGCTAAATACCAAATCTTACCAACAAATTCAAATCCTATATTTGGAAGGAAAAAGTGTAAACTGCATGGTAACTAGTCAAGCAAATATTTCATTACTCAGAAAAGAAAAGGTGTAAGATTTGTTTTTTTTTTTAACTTTCAAACTCGCAAAAAAATCACATGGATTTTCAGTGACTATAAAAAAAGAAGTAAAAACTGCTTCTAGACAAATCTAGCTTTAATCATGTTAATGGATAGGCATTGTTACAGGTAGGGGGTACCAAGAAAAAATTCAACATGGAACAGTTCAGTAAGTGCATGTAGCATCACATAAGATTAGTAGAGAGCCTGTTCTAATTGTACTGGGGTCAAAGCTACAGTCTCCAATTTTCTTTTGCCACAATCTTTTTTCGGAGTTAAAGTGATTACTACATTACACTCATCATGGTGACCTGTAATAATTACGGTAACTAATTCAAAGCGACAGCAACAAAATGCACTTTCTGGTGCATGACAGATGATTGTGCCTCATAATCAAATTTGCCAAGAACTGTGTGGTGATATATGACCAGCAAAATTACACATTCAATGTGTGACTAATTTCATAACCAGTCAGTGACACAGCAAAACTACAAAATTAATACTGCATCAAAAAATTGTATAATCCCAAAAAATCTGTTTTCTCTTTACACAAATATTATCCAGCAGCGCCTCTAGAAATACTTCTACATAAGTGTTAAAAGATTTAAATTTGAATTTCTTTGAGGAAAGAAGTTAGTTTTAGAATAACAGCATTCTACATCTCCTAAATGTAATCATGCCTGTTTCTACTTTTTACTAAATTTCGTGCTCTGCTTATCGTTTGCAGAGATGCTGTATTACATGTGTTAATACCTGTGTATTTGTAGTGGATGCCTCGTCTGTCTGTGAGGGCGGGGTTTAGCTGGGGCCAGTAGTAGAACAGATGATTGACAGCTGGAGCCTTGGCAGCGGGAGGACCATAGGCTATAACACTCAGCAAATCCTAAATCAACAAATACAAGACTAAACTGTCGAATCCATAAAGGTGTCTAGTACTGTCCACTCAAACATAGGATACAGTACATGTTACATCAAATGCCAAGATACAATAATAGATATTATACATACCTGAATTATTTCCCAATACTTTACCATTAAGGGTGAGCGCGCAGTTAATTCTTGAACTTGAACATGCAAGCTCAGCCTTCATGCACTACTGAGTCAGCTATACCACAATTAATTCTTGAACTCGCTCAATAACCCTTAATAACAACTGTTACACAATTTATAACAAAGCAATACCTTTCACAATTTTTCACCCATGGGGAGAAGATATAGTATGCACAATCAAAGTGGAACGCATGTACTGACAAACTCTTACACAAAATATCTAAAATTTAGATATCTAGACATTAATAATGTCTAGATAGCAGCCATAACATTCCAAGACCGCAGTTATAACAATCCAAGATCATGTGTGAGTCATAACAATCTAAGATAGCAGCCATAACAATCCGAGATGGCAGTCA
>JAAUYG010000680.1_pt1 | contig 10422 bp, 11 predicted proteins | sample 7278091 | NCBI WGS metagenome assembly JAAUYG01 (sample SAMN14350201, study PRJNA611818) | marine sediment metagenome | isolation source: surface marine sediment (0.6m) | place: French Polynesia: Moorea | collected 2018-08
GAGGCTTGATACGGGATTTTATTTCTTATAGGGACGATGTATCACATGAAGACAACCTTAAGATAATAATAGACTTTTTATGTACAGAGTGACTGTAGTTTCACTCTAAAACTTGCTTCCCTGTATATATATTCACCCGAGTTACAATTTGTTTTTCCTTGTATATGTGTAATTTGTTAAAATGTATCCCGAGTACGAAATAAAGATGATGTATATGAAGACTGCCATCTGATGCTGAACGACGACTATTTAGCAGAACGACAGGCGACTGCGGCTGCGTTCAGCTGGGCACACAGTACAAGCTGTAGCGTTGTGCACGGCCAAGAGACAAATTTCCTCAACCCCCACAAACGAGTGTGGTGTCTCGTTTCATATGCCTTGATGGCACAACGCCTGTCGTCGTGTTTGTGCCAGGCACTTCAGCCCGGTCTCGTTCCTTTGGTGGGTGGCACCTGTATTTTTTCTCCGGATCTTTCATCTTCAAGGTCACAGGAGCCTGGCCGGCATAACCTATTGGAAAATTCACAAGAGTACCACTAGGACAGCGTAACTTGCCACATGGCGGAGAGACAACGACCCCCTCTCCTAGCTATGGCCTGGGTGGACTGGTCCTGTTTTTATTCTTGACCGGTCCCAATAGTCTCAGTAAGGAGTATTGTAAACCCCTTGGCGGGAAAATTTTCCGAAGATTTCCCGAGAGAAGGATAAAGGCGCGAACACTGGGGCATCTCGCGATTGGCGGAGCTTTTATTTGTCGCAATATGATTGGCTAAAGGATAGTCATATGACCAAGGTAGTTTGGCTTCCGAATGAAACCGATTATTCATACTGCGAATTTGGGGCGCCAAATACTCCCCATTCAGCTTAGATGGTCTCCTTTCAGCCCAACGGACTTCGGAACTCTATATCTCTGTCCGGCTCTGGATTGTGGCCCTCTATGGTCTCCCATTGACTCTGTAGGTCTCCCGGGGTAGGTCTAAACCCGGTCCTTTTACCCTCCTCAGGTCCTCCTTTCTCTTCTCCCTATTTTTAGATGTTTTCATATTTTTATGGAGCTTTAGTACGCTATATAGCACCAGTTTAGCACCTGGACCATATATTGGGCCTGAATGTATGCCATTTGTTCTTCTATTATTTGATTCGCTGTCTGATATATAGTTTGCCAAATTGTTGAAGTGTAAGGCTTAGTCTCCTGATATAATTGGTACAGTTGATAATGGTCATTCATAAGTTATTTTATTGCTTGTTGGAAAGTGGGCAATTGTCAGAGTATTGTGTGACTCCTGGGATTTAGTGGCATAACATAATAGGTCGTTTTCGTTTTTATCCACAATTCTTGCACAGAATTTGAGTGCTCCAATGACCATGCCGGTGGTGATGGGGATCATACCAAATTCGCCCCTACTACCACATATACATGTTTTTGCTCTTTGCCTTCAAGTGCGATTTTATAAACAGTCGTACGCTCGACAAGTGCTGCCTGGCCCGTACATTATACTTCAAAAAGCACCACACCTTGGTAATTTGCCCAATTTTGAAATAAAATAAAAAAGCAAGCACGTTAGTTATCATAAGAGGTGAAACAACAAATCTTTTAGCAAATATTTTGAGTGGCCATAGATGCAGGCATGCAACCAAGCATCCTAACTGTATATCCTAACTTGTTTCATCGATCATATTGTGGGGTTCCCACCACCGACCTATCACAGCGCTTAATTTGTTTTTCAGAGGTAAACTTTAATATGCTCCATGCGTGTTGTAAACCTCTATAAAGAAATAAATGTTTATATAAAAAAACTGTATATCGCCATTGTGTGGTATTGTTATGGAGAAATAAAGCTTCTACTATAATTTTAAAATAGTCCAGTTGGCAAACTCTGATAGATGATACGCATTTTTAAGGAAGGCCATACAGTGGCTGTTTGTTATTATTTATTTTATTTTATTTCTTAACTTTATATGACTGTGTCAGCAGAACGTCTGAACTCGAATTCCGTCTGTTTGGAATTATCAGCCATTATCATCTGAATTTTCATCTTAATCAATTATGGTGCTTTTTTGATTTGTAAAATGCTTCTATTATTCCGATACTAAAACTCTGGGACATTAGTAAGTAACACATATGTAGGGTACCCTTTACCTGGTAGTGTTCCGAGTTATTGCGGAGTCACTCTGCGCACTTGTCTCGAAATGGCATGTGACGTTGTAGAGCGAAGCGGAGCGCAATTTGATACTTTTGTGACACTAGTGACAAATATATACTGTACTTTTAATAATAACTGTGCATTGGTCAAGATCATTATGTGATCATTATGTGATGGTCTGGTAAGACCTTCCACAGCTTAGGTCCGGCAGCACCGATCGACCTGTCAGCAGGATATAGGATATCTTTGACCGTGTAGTGTTCAAGGCCATATGGTGGTCATTCGGTGCATTTGTCTCAAAGTGGCCTGTAACTCGAAAAATAGGTTGGTCTTAGAGCGAAACAGATTGAAATTTAGGCCTCCGGAACACCTATGACCTTGTAGTGGTCGCTTTGGGCTCCTATAGTGCTTCGTCTCAAAATTGGTATGACGGAGCATTGGTGTGGTGTTTCAACTGTCGTACGTACTCCATTTCGAAAACAGAGCGTAATGCTCATGTGCTTCTTCTTTTTAGTTTCTTTGATCTGATATTCTATGGAGCTACATTTCAGGCTCTTGCTCTGCCCTCTGGGTAGCAATAACTCGTAGTTTGTTATTATATTCCATATATAACTTGACCTCTGGGTAGCAATAACTCGTAGTTGTAATTATATTCGAATTCCACATATTAATTTGACCTCTGCGTAGCAATAACTCGTAGTTTGTAATTATAATTCACAACATCCACAATTCGCCTGGCTCTTCTGCATGACTTTTAGCGTAGGTGATAGCACCTACCTTATCACACAATTTGTCCCTTACAGTGTGACGTCACATAATATGCCAAGGGATTGTTTATTATAATAAGTAGGTAGTTAATAGTCGCCTACGGTCATTTATCTCTATTTACCGCCAGTTAAAGAAATTTAATTCAAGAAACTCCTGTCTTGAGAAAGTTTGGATGTGGTTTTAATGTTTATCCGTTTCCACTGTTTCGTGGCTCGTAGACCAATGTATCCAACTGTAGTTTGAGTCAATGATTCAATAAAATCGATTCCTGACACCCAAAGCCTGAAAATGGTGGGGAAAAAGGTTTTGCATACTGAAACGGGAGCTACTGATATTGACCGTGAGTTGTGGATCTTGGCTGATGTGAAAAGGTCAAAAGCGACTCCCTGTATTGGAGCAACTAAATATTGATAGGCAAGCGGAAACAATGCTCAACGATATTGGGATTTGGGGCACGTCCTCAGACGAATGCTATCTCCATGTACAAATCATTCTTTTTATCTTTAATAGGGAATCGTGAATCAAAACCCGTCTAAGCTTGGATACTCGACATTTACACCGATGCCTGAAGCAAAGCGGGAGCTTCAGTCTGTATAATTAAAGCGCATCACAGCAGCAACATGAGCAACAAAACTATTCAATACGCCGTCGGACTGACTATATTCCTGGTAGCTTGTCTGATTTCTGTTTATGTTTCCTTGCTGGGAGGTGTGAAAAGACGAGAGCAGGTCATCCAGTTTCTGCGGGACATTCCTAAAACAGGTTAGTGTTAAAGTTTAAGGTATCACCTTTTTACGCATTTCACACGCTTAACTATTTGTAGTTATACGCCAGTGGGGATCACAGCGACCGCCGTGCACACATTATGATTTTTACGTGTGTTATGATGACTCGATTTTCAGATCACATTTTGGTAAACAACCATGCCGGGGCGTGTCGTTATCCCGGGGTCGTTCATGCCACTTTTTCATATAGGTTACATGCAGCCTGGGTAGGATGTTTTTCCTTCATAGGGTACAGGTGTCTCTACAATTTAGAGACTACTACTACTACTACTACTACTACTACTACTACTACTACTACTACTACTACTACTACTACTACCACTTCTTTTTCTTCTTCTTCTTCGTCTTCTTCTTCTTGGTCCGCTATAACTGAGCACTATATCAATCGGTCTTTTCACTGTCTGTTCCCAGCTTGATTTCTGGGAAGAACCCCGGCGGGTCGGGCAGCGGGTCCGCCTCATGGCCCATAATAAGCACCTCAGCACAGTGGTCAGTAAGGCTCTAGCCACCGTGGATCTGGGATACTTCGTGCATGACAGCAACCCACAGAGGTGAAGCCATATAACTGCAATACACTGTCTGTACATCCTTTTCAATATACTGTGCCCTGTCCTCGGTGACGCAGATACAGCAGAATGGAAGAGAATATTTAACGTTGGCAGGAGGTCACAACACAAACATATGTAAATTCACTATTAGCTGGCGGACGATGAATGGTAGTAAATGGGTATAATCACAAAAGACGAGGCACGACCAATCAAGTTACCACTGGCATTGCCCTATTGAGATATAATAGTTTACTGGTGAAAGGCTAAGCAACCAAAGAGAATAAAAATAGTTAACTTTAGTATTTACACTGAGTATGGACTGAATGATCAAAGACTGATGTGATGGTAAACCAGAGCAATCCCTACAATCCTGTCTGTCTGTCTGTCTCAGGACCTTTGAGGAGGACATGGCAGCCATCCTGGCGAGGAGGGAAGCCAGAGGCCGGGAGTTTGATCTGGACGATTACAACACGCTGGATGATGTAAGTACAATCTCTCTTATATATCTAAGTCAGGTGGCTGTCGAGTGGATGTTGCAAGATATTTTTCCAAGGTTTTTAAATGTCTCAACTAGTATAAGCTTTTTATTCGGGATATTTGAAATATGAAACGTTAGTGTAAACGGTATGGAACGCACCACAGAAGCTACAAAATGTGTAATTAACCCGTCAATAGTGCAGTGACCTTATAAAGACCCTGAGAAAATGTTTCCGGCGATAAGAATGTATCCACTTATAGAATGCCGAGTATATTCCATAGCAAGTGTATTTTGAACGCTAGCCTGTTTTTGCGACTACTTAAATCTATTCTCATTACCGTTCTTGATTAATTTCATGATTATTTTATTCGCATTCTCCTATAACGTATGTATTTAAGTAAATTAATTCTAATGACCCACTTCTAATCACCTTTAAACCACCCATATGCAGCAATAGGTTTCTGCTATGTAAGTATACGTTTGGCCTGGTGTGTACTTCTAGTAGTCCTTCTTTTCCTTCTTTTATTCCATTCTTGCTCTGTGCTTTCTCGACGTTCAGATTAACGCCTGGCTTGTGGAGATGACAGAAGCCTGCAACCCTGGATTATCCTGTAACATGTTCAGTATAGGAACCAGTGTGGAGGGACGGGACATCTTTGTGCTGGAGGTACTACATAGGGCAGACTGCTTTGTGACACATACACCCCTGTAGAAGCATCGCGTTGGTTTGACCCGTAATTAGAATTACAGTCAACCCTGCTGTAAAGAACATCTGTGTCTAAAGACCACCTCTAATAAAGACACATTTACAGATCCCCAGGGATATACTTTCCGCGGTATTGAACCTGTATGTAAAGACCACCTGTGTATAAGGACCACCTTCGTGGTCAATACGGTGGTCTTTATATACAAGTTTCACTGTACACAAATCTACGCAAATAGTTATTATTAGAATTATCATTACTGAATTATATGTTCTTCTTGAACTAGTAGCCTTCTTTTTTTAAATTTTCTCAGATTTCCAGCGGGGAAGGGAAACAGGCGCATTACATTGATTCCACGACACATGCCCGAGAATGGCTGACCCCTGCTACAACCTGCAAGATAATTGACCACGTAAGCTTATAATGGCGCCAAGGCAAGCGACTGTTAATTAGACCCTTTAACGTATACTTTTATACGCCATTATCGGTGTCCTTTGTGAATTGAAAGCTCCAAGGCCTGATTTTGCGGATGAATTATACACACGTTTATTGTTACCTGGCTGTCAGGAAGTGTGTTTTGTTTTGCATTCGTAATTTATTTGACACCATTAAACAGCCCTTTATCGGGTGTATTTTCTTCTCTGAAAATATTATTCTTACCCAAGCAAAAATCCTTCAAGGGTTCACATGATACCGCGTTCGTTGGTATTGATTGATATTTCCACACGAGGTCCACCCTGTTGTATAACCTATAATGTAATGTTATAATTTACGATCGATGTGGTTTGTAACACTTCCAGATTTATCGATCGATGTGGTTGGTAACACTTTCCAGATTTATCGATCGATGTGGTTTGTAACACTTTCCAGATTTATCGATCGATGTGGTTTGTAACACTTTCCAGATTTTAGTCAACTATGGAAGCGACGACGAGGTAACGGACATGGTAGATCGTTATGATTGGCACTTCATCGTTGTGCAGAACCCGGACGGTTATGAATACAGTTGGAGCCCAGGCGTGAGTGGATATATATCCCACCACCACCCACCACCACCCACCACCACCACAAATCGTATTAACTAATTGACCGTGTTCAGTTAAATGTATCTGTCGCGTAATGTCCCGGTCAGAATGAAATGCGTCTGGTCTAAAACTACTTAAAGACTTACATGTAAGCATGCAAGCGTGATTGCGATTTACATGGTTAATAAATAATTTCCTTGACTTAAGCTTTGTCCAAATGCTAAATTAAAGTGCCGGGCAGTTTAGCGGCATGCCTTTAACGGGTTAACCTGTGGTGTGTAATAACACCCGATTTGTATAAGACAATAACAATATTTAACAGATTACTTACTACTTAATAAATAATAGTGTTGTATATCATTATCAGAACGATTTAGATGCCTTTGGCCTAAGTGGCCAATATCACCAAGTATCGCAAGTAAAAGGCGTTATATTTAAGCCTGCTGTTAGTGCCTTTTAAATACATGTGTCGCATGCTCTATTCTCATTTGAAGTGCCGTGTGTTCTTATTAAGTGGGTCCTATATTGCTTCTTGCGCTTCGTAATCTAGTGCAGCAGCAGCAGCAGCAGCAGCAGCAGCAGCAGCAGCAGGCAACAAGCAAAGACAGCAGCAGCCGACTTACTATACATGTAGTTCTAGCATAAGTTTCATAATATAGAATACATCCATCCAGACAAGAAAATTGCTCCATAAACCTGGGAATCTAATTTCGTTGTTATTTGGTTATTGATACGTTGCTCTTGAAAATTTCTGTCCAAAGCATTTCGAGAATCGTTTAATATTTTCGACAAAGACGGGAATGGCCACATCACAACCCAGGAGCTAGGGTCAGTCATGCGGAACCTCGGACATCGGCCAACCGAAACGGAACTGGAGTGTATGATCGGGGAGCTGGATGCTGACGGTATGTGTGTGTGGACAGGAGGTGAGAGGAGTGAAGTCGATGATCACCGGTGGTTTTGGAGAAAGTAGCATGGTGATACCAGGGCTGCGTTCAGATCAGCAAACGGAGCAAACGTTTACTCCGTTTGCTCTACTGAACGACCGTTTGCAGTAAACGTTTGCTAAACGGAATCAAACGATACATTGAGGCGTTTGCTGTAGCGACCAAAGATGGCGGCGCCCATAGGGCTTTTTTCGTAACGCAAAAGTACCTTATATCGCCCAAGGCATGGGCGATAAGCGAAGTATTGGAACATGTCGCCGACACTTGACCGTTTACTAAAAGGTCGTCGTTCAACGACAGAACAGTTTGCTGTTGCTGTTGCAGACAGAAAATGAAACGTCGCTTGTTTGAACGCAGCCCTGATATACACCGCAGGGAATGAGTTGCTTGAGAACAGATCAAGACGCGTACACTACTATATTCGCTGTGCCCAAGCAGCTCATTCCTGTGAATAATATTAGCCGCCATGAGGAAATTATCACTACGTTTTAGTCACTCCATAGTGTTTTCGTGACTTAGAAAAAAAACCGAATTGTTCTAAATAACTCTAGAATATTTTAGGCACTCCAACGTGAAACAATTAATATTTTGCATGGTATTAATTCTGTACTTCCATAGTTAACGCATTGAACATTAGACATTGGAGATTCAGGTTTTGAAAACTGCCTGGGGGTTGGCTGGGCCGCCAGCATCACCACACCCAGGGGAGTTTCCTCGGCCTTGTCACTTTTGATAGCATCCAAGATGGATGGCAATTTCTGGTTTTGCTGATCCGGTGTTCTATACCTGACGTAAACACAATATTCACAGCTGTACATGCCAGTACCTCTTAAAGGTATACACTACAGAAAAACGTTAAGGATATTTGTCAATATCTGGATTTAAATACTAAAATTAAGGCCAATTCACCAAACTGCACAGAAGTAACATCTAGAAAATTTCAACATGTCCTTAACTTTTTTTTGTGTAGTGTATATGAATATTCCAGCCCACCTTTCAAATGTCAGGAAACGTATTTAATATGTTAAACATACCTCACTGATCGGTGGCCGCTTTTGCTCATATAGCGAGTTGTTTATCTGTGCCCAGTTACTAGGAGGCTAACCTGGAATGGCTGGTGTGAAAGCATCCCGTTCCAAAATTCGCGCAACATGTGCCACAATCATTCTCGGTGACTTACTACCATAAGGCTGGCGATTGTACCATATAAAAAAAAAACGAATATCCTAATTCAGCGCGCTGTCCTTTCCACTTTTTTGTAAAGTTAGTACGAAAGAGATATCCAAAATGTCGCCCGAATATACTGCCACGTGCAGTCAAAAAAAAACTAATAATTTAAACAATTAGTGATGAAAACCCGTCTGGTATAAACAGTAAGTGCTCATACAACATGTACAATCTCGGTTACAGTCGTGAGGGATGCTAGTTGTTTTAATATAACTGTCTCTATATATGGACCACGCTTTTGTCACATCGCTGTCAAGTCGCATCCCGTCACATGCGACTGCACTGCAAATTGCGATCAGCACGACGATATTGACTACAGTGAAACCTGTCTTTAAGGCCACCTGAGACATAGGGACAACATGGGAATTAAGGGCATCTACTCCAGTCCCCAGGCCTATCCAGTACATGGAAATGGACCTGAGAAATAAGGCCACCTCAGAATTCAGGACAGCTTTTCAGTCTCTTGGGTGTCCCTAATTCCCAGATTTCACTGTATTATGTCAGGGCCCATTGTCTCAACATGGTATTAGACTGCAACGATATTACCTCGTTATCATGATGTGCATGTGGGATATTACTCTGGTACCCCTTCGTGGCTCGTGACATTTGTCTTAATGTTACTCAACCTTGCAGGCAACCGAAATATAAACCAGTTGTATGCATACCTTGAATTTTTTTCTTTGAGGTTAGGAAGCGGTACCATAGACTTCAATGAGTTTCTGGCGATGTATGCCCGCAAGAAACAAAGCTGCGCCCCAGAGAAGCCCAGGCGAGACGACGAAATCAGAGCCGCGTTCAAGGTAAAGCACTCAGTACAGGTGAAATTTACCAATACAGTCCTACGATCTTTCGCAAGGACACGATTTTCGTAATTGAAGATGGTTTCGCGACAATATCGTGCGTGCGAAAACATACTGATTTACTTTAATTAACGTTTGAGTCAAACATGCTTCCAATTCTGAGTAACCTAAATTCTAAAGCTACATCAAAGGAAATTAGTCCGTAATTTTCAGTTAAGCAGTGATATGTCCTAAATAATTCTGCAATGGTTCATATAGTTTTCATTTAGCGATTATATTCCCCCAATTTTATCACAAAACCTGCTAATATCTCACATATCGGTCTTAGGCATGGGTTCCTTCCAAAGAAACAGTCACAAGGTTATCGGACATGGTCGAATTAAAGTGGTTGTGCAATGAATGATATTAATTGGCTACTTCTTCAGCCATAGTGTAATTCCGGGATAATAGTGATTAAGAACTGTCCTGCGATGCCCATATTAATATTATTAGCCTTCCAATAACACTTGTAAGCCTTCGAAGAAAGCAAGCTGTATCTGATCCGGTATCTCTTCCACATCCTCCTTGCAGACATTTGACCGTAATGGTGACGGCTTCATCAGCGCCTCTGAGCTGCGTCACGTGATGTTGTGTCTGGGAGAGAGGCTGACAGACGAGGAAGTGGACGCCATGATAGCTGCTGCTGACCTGGACGGAAACGGCAAAGTCGATTACACAGGTACTACTATTTTGACAAAGTCATGAAATAACCGGGGGCAAAAACTGAAATATGGAGTACTTTAAATCTCTTGGCGGAAAATGTGTTGATATCTACCGGCAACCGAGTCTCTCCCTTATTGGTCGAAGAGAAATGAAGCCCTGATATGATTGGCTGACGGCACGTGATAACAACGGGTAGTTCAGCTTCCGACTTAAAATGAGTTATCGTGTACAGTAGCGGTTTTGTAACTCGAAAGAAATACTTCCTATTTGATCTGAAAGCGGTTGGATATATTA
>JAAUYG010133911.1_pt1 | contig 10421 bp, 7 predicted proteins | sample 7278091 | NCBI WGS metagenome assembly JAAUYG01 (sample SAMN14350201, study PRJNA611818) | marine sediment metagenome | isolation source: surface marine sediment (0.6m) | place: French Polynesia: Moorea | collected 2018-08
ATAATAATATTGAATACACGAAAATAACACATTGTGGCCCCACATCATCCAATCACTTAAGCTCTATACTTCGTCAGTAAACTTTTTTGTATGGGCCCCTGGGGTAGAAAGGGAGTACATGTGCAAATTTTGGAACTTTGTCCAATGGCCAAGTTTCATGGCCAAATATGGCAAGTTTGAAAATCCGCCCGTATCTCGGAAACCGTGCCGGTTGATCGAAAGTATGCTCAATTTCGTCCCACTGGGGTAGTAAGAGAGTATATGTGCAACATCGGAACTTTGGCCAATGGCCAAGTTTCATGACCAAATATGGCAATTTTGAAAAACGTCTAATATCTCAGAAACGACTGCCCGTAGAGCTAGCCCCCTGGGGTAGAAAGAGAGTGTATATGCAACTTCTGGAACTTTGGTCAATGGCCAAGTTGGTTCTCAATCAGAGCGTAAAGGCCCATGGGCTTCTTGTACCTCTTTGATACGTGGATTATATATTTTAGTTTGACTTATAGGTGAATTATGAGCAATGGATTAACAGCTACATAACATGTGGTTCTTTATCTCCAGGATTTCCTGTTTTGATGGATTGGTCCGGCGACTGAGAGGAGCATCTTAAACGTACATGTAGCACTAAGAGAACCAGCTAATAAGAATCTCTTCATCCTGGGATCGCCTCGCTGGCTGGTGGATTAAATGGGTCGGTATGATCCCACTCCAGGGCACAACTGACCTTTTGCTGTTATCGGACATCCAGGGGCCATCTCCTCGATGACGGCTTCTCTTAGTGTGTGAAAGCCAAGTGAACTGATTGATTTCCTATTCCTGTATACATACATCTATATCACTGACTACTACCTGAATAGCAGTTCCCCGTCGCGGAGATACAGGCATCAACCAGCTCATTTTCTGGGCTGCACATTATATCGGATATGACGGTCATGTACCGCGTGTGCTGTTTCCAAGATGGCGGACTTCTCTGATTCATCATCTCTATCCCACAAATTGCCTGTCGTCGCATTTAGCTGAATCGTCTGATGTTACCAAAAAGTGTAAGGATCGAGAAGACGTGGGATTGGAGTTTTTCCCGACCTAGCCCGGGAATTAATTCTGGAAATATGGGGGAGACAGGATGTGAGAGTCCCGTTGGAAAGACTGTGGGGCAGAAGTCGGGTAATATGCCCCAGGGGACCGGCCATCTTGTGCGACATGCGGGGAATAAACCATACAGATGCACGGTGTGCAAATATCGGTGTAGGCTTAAACATACTATGGTTAATCACTTCCGCATTCACAGCGGTGAAAAACCGTACAAATGTAGCATTTGTCACTATGCAGCAACATTTTTATCCTCCCTGAATGGGCATATGAAGCGTATGCATCCTAATGCCAAGCCGTTCCAATGCACCGTGTGTAACCAAACATTCATTACGCATTTCCGATTAAGGCAGCATCTTAAGCGCCACACGGCAGACAATGCATTCAAGTGCTCAATATGCGATTATTCTTGTCACCGTAGGGCAGATCTAACCCAGCATCTTTGGGCCCACGCCGGGATAAAACCATTCAAATGCACGGTGTGTGACTATGCAGCAGCCTGGCCACAAAATGTACGTCATCACATGGAGCTCCATCATCCAGGTTCATGTATTAATAGGTTCAAGTGCAGCGTGTGTGAGGAAAGTTTCAGCGATAGGCCACGGCTGAAGCGACACTTGCGAATACACGGCACAAAACCTTACAAATGCACGATTTGTGATTATTCCAGTAACAGGCGGTCAAACCTAGAGCTACACTGTAGAAGACATTCTGAAGAAAGGCCTTACCAGTGCACCGTATGTGACTATTCAGCAAAGTTTATGTATTTGCTTGATCGCCATATGAGGAATATGCATCCCAGTAATGAGTATTTGAAGTGCAGTATTTGTCACGTGACTTTCGGCAGACGAAGGGCATTGTCACAACACATGCGACTACACACGATTGAGCATATTGAGAGAAAGACTGAGGACAAGCCCCCGAATGCTGCGACCATCGTAAAACATTCTCCAGCTGGAGGGAAAGTTAGCAAGTACAATGTGGACACCGATGGGCATCCATCAACGGTGCACAGCGGAAACCTCCATGCGGCAGGATATGTTGGTCCCAACAAAATCGGAAACGATGAAGATCGTGACAATGGGGTATTATCAACAGCTGACGTTGGTCGTCATAACACAAACTGCCCTGGAGATCAATTGCAGTGTGATGTATGCAGCAAACGCTTTGACACAGAAATGATGCTTTCCCAGCATCTCCGCCGAGTTCACATAAAAACTGGACTCACTGAAAACACCAGCAAAGCCTTGGCTAAAAGGCGAAAGATGACACCAAAGAAGAAAAATCAAGAAAGGGGAACGCCCAATGGAAACTGTGGCATGTCTGCGAGGTATGGGCCACACTGCACTGAAAGACCTTCCTCTCCTACACGCCGACATTTACAGGGCAAATCTTACCAGTGTCCATTCTGTGACTACACGTCTCGTCATAAAGGAACTTTGGAAACACACTATCGTCGCCATACTGGTGAAAAACCCTTCAAGTGCAGGATATGTGACTATTCAGCAATACAAAGTACACCATTGTATGCTCATATGAAAAAAGTGCACCCGGGTACGAAACCATTCAAATGCAATGCATGTGGCGAAATCCTGGCCGATCTGAGACAACTAAGACGTCACAGGAATCTGGCTCACGGTAAGAATGCTGAAGCTGTGTCCAGCTGGCAACCTAGTAGGCAGACCGATGAAGCTGAAAGATTAAAGAGCAAAGATCTGCAAGAAATGACAGGGAATGAAGACAGAGGTGCACACAACGGCAATATAGACCGTGACATACAGAACGAATACAGCGGAGAAGCTGATATCTCAAACCATCATACAGTTCACCATGGCGCAACCGCTGACATTTCTCTGCAAACAAATCGAAGCGTTAAAAGTAATACCATACAGGGGCCGTGTCCGGGCCAAGAGGGTCAGTATTTCTGCAATGCCGATATGACGAGCACAACGGAAACTGGCAGTAACACCGGAAAGCCAGGTGGCTTGTCGGGATATCATACACGTCAGCGTGGAGTGTTATTGCACCATTCAAGTCGGCAAGTGATTTATAATTTCAAATGTACCATCTGTAGCTATTCATGCAAGATGAGACAACATCTAGAAGACCATCTTCGGCTCCATACTGGCGAAAAACCTTTCAAATGTAGAGTGTGTGGCTATGCGGCAGCAATTCGTTCAAACGTACATAGTCATATGAAAAAGAAGCATCCCTCTGTCAGGCCTTTCATTTGCACTGTGTGTAATAAGGCTTTTGGCACGGCAAAGCGATTAAGACACCACTCTCGACTGCACCCTGGAGCTACGGCTAGCAAGATGACCCCCAGCGCCACATCCAAATTAAAGATCAAGGATCATAACATGACATCAAACACTCACCAACGACCCCTGACCCAAGTGAAGGCCACAGTTGCACACAACATTGAAAGGGACGCCCAAGACCAGAAGCGTCACTGCACACGCCACCGTCGTAAGCCGTCGGGTAGCAGATCTCGCTACCTACCGGCTAAGCCATACAAATGTCCGGTGTGTACATACTCCTGTTCCTTGAGGTCAAATCTGGCTGTGCATGTACGAATTCATAGTGGAGAAAAACCGTACAAGTGCACGCTGTGTGACTATTCGACGGGATACAATTCTTCCTTCTATGTTCATATGCGGAAACAACACCCCGGCGCAAATCTGTTAAAGTGTACGGTGTGTGGTGCCGGGTTTATCACACCAAGAAAATTAATGATGCATTTGAAACTGCACATGGGTAAAGGCACGGGTACCGTTACAGCGCCTGTGGAAGACCACCGGAACCAAAATCTTCGGAAGCTCCCCGATAGTACGCGTTGTGATAGTAGAGATCAAATGCATTTCAATATTACAGATTTACGTAGAACCGCCTCAATGCCGTGTGACAGTGCTGAAAATCACGAGAATGACACTCGCTTACCGGGCGCCGACGATTTGCATGAAAACCACGAGAATGACACTCGCTTGCCGGGCGACGACGATTTACATACTCTGACTGATGTCGATGGTAGGTATCAGTGTGATGTGTGCAACAAACGATAATCGGATTTGGCAGAGAAGTGACACTGTTCACACATCTTCAGCAAGTTCATATAGGAGCTCGACCCGGTGAGGAGAGAGGACAGTTTGCATGAACGTCAACTCGAAAACAAAGTTCAGGCAGCTTGGATCAGAGGCAGGGGACAGGTTGGGTGGATATCGCACGGCTACAACGCAAAACACGTCGGCTACAGAGAGAGAAACCATTGAGGTGCACAATGTGTGCACATTCTTCCAACTTCAAACTGGAATATGTCTGCTATGCCGTATACTATCAAACGATGTGTTGTGTGATGGGCCTCGTGCAGTCACATGAGTCTAAAACGCCCTACCATCCCATTGCAGAAAAAAAAAGAATTTGTACCACGAACAACGCTCAGGAAGCACGGGCGATCACGTATTTGCAAAGTCGTATTGATAGTGATACAGTTGATGTGCTCCGTGTCCAGAATTCCGTACCCACTAGCAAGATGTCTGTACGTGTAGTTTGAGGTTGTGGCCGAGAATACAATAGGTTTTCATGGGTGGGTACTGAGTATTTTGCATGTTTTAAGCACCTGACAGGACTGCTACTTGCTACATGTAATAATGGCCTGGGTTGATCATGTTACTGTGTATTATGTTTCTGGATCACTAAGCACTCGTTGACACCCAGATACATGTCCATTGTACAGTGTATAAATGCATGTTACAAATAATTATTATGCATCTTTTATTTTTCGCAGATACTAATTAAAGTACTGCTATGTTCATAATATGTTATGTTTTGCCCACCGAATGTCAACAACGGCGTACATGGTTATGCTACATTGTAATTATGATTGACAGTGAATTGTTCAGTACCCACAGGTTGTGAAGTGTCAAACGCAGAAATTACCGAACGTGATATTTATGTGATTCATTTATGAGACCTTGCATAATTTGGCAGTGGTGATCCTTGGGCACCGATACTAGTACTGTATTCTAGGAAGCGACCGTGGGTTGTAATAAGCATTCAGACACAGTTGCTCTCGGAATGGGTTAATTTGAAAGAGTGACATTGATATAACTGTATAGTTTCGTTAAAAGACAACATATGAAATTGCATTGATTGAGTATTCAGTTACACTGTAGGTCAGACGGGATCCCCTATGGGTTTGCCGACTTTTTTTTGTTTTTTGTTTTTTTTTCTTCCGCCACACTTTCAGCATGTTCGGTGGCCATTTGTTCAACGGATTGGGCTGAAATTTTGCAGAACCATACTTATGGACACGCTTCAGGTAGAGGTAAAAAATGGTTTGGCTGACGTCAATTTTAATTGAGTTATTTGAGTAAAATGACTCAAAAAAGGATTCCGTAAGTCATAACAGAGTGAGGAAAAGTACGATTGGGCTGATATTTTGCAGATACATGCTTATAGACAGTCTACAGAGACAGTTAAAAATGGTTTGGCTGAGGTCATTTTTCGTTGAGTTATTTGAGTAAAATTACTCAAAAAAGCAATCAGTAAGACATAATAGAGTGAAGAAAAGTCAGATTGAGCTGATATTATGTAAAAACAGTCATGCTGATGGACAGTCTACAGAGACAGTTAAAAAGTGGTTTGGCTGAGGTAACGTTTTAATGGGTTGTTTGAGTAGGTGCCATATTGGATTAATTACAGCTGCACCATTACATTTGACCTTGGCTGACCTTGAAGGATCAATTCGAAGGTTCTGATAAGGATGTAGTATCTTATTGCCAACCGGGATGAACCCCTCGCGTTGCACAGCAACCGACTGTCTAGTTTTTTATGAAAACACAAAGTAAGGGAAAAGTAGTAGGCTTTGAGGTGACCCAAAAGTTTAAATTGTCAACAAAACCATAAATTTAATGGTAGTTTACAGGTTAGTGTTTTTTTTATAAATTTTGAGAAATGTGTAGGCCTTTGCTGGATGTATATATTGAGATGCAACTCACTTTGGTTTTAACCTGACTGGACCAAACAGAGCACCCATAGCACACATTGGAAGTCCAAGCTGCAAAGCTTCCACCCATTTGACGACAACTTCGCCCAGCATGTTAGTAGGCATTCCTAAAACAGCGTGGAACAGATCGTGGACTTCTCGATATCGCTGCATCACGTAGGCCAAGTCAACGTCATCAACAAAATGTACCGGTTCACGTTCATCTGGGGAGGCTCTCTGAAAGTGGAGCAATATGCTTAATAGTGCAACGACTACACTAGAAAATCAAAATAAAAACAATATTCAAACTAGACAGTTGGTTGCTGTGTAAAGTGTGGGGCATCCCGATTGAAAAAAAAATACCCACACTAATAAAAAGCAGTGAATAAGTTAACTGTGAGACATTTTATTTTCAAATATTTATTTCTGATATTTTCCATGTTACAGTATGTACGTATATCAAGACCAGCTGTTTATAACAACCCCATTTGTTGTTCTTATGGTAGTCTTTTAATACACCGACTTAATCAACTAACAACAATGTTAAATAGATAATGCTTAAGAGTTCTGGGTTCTGAAAAGTACTCTCCAATGCAGCAAAAAGATAATACCGGTATTTAACAAAGAAAGCCTTGGCATTTTACCCACATTGTCATCAAGCCATGTGACATAGGTCTTCCCCAAAGTGCCCTCTGGAAGCTCCCGCAGTGCATGGAGGTCCACTGTCCTGGTGTTGATACGAGGTCTCTCTCTGTGGAATAAAAATGTTCAAAATAAATTTCCAAACTTTTCAAAAAAAGCTCCAATTGAAAATAATAAATTGCATGCAGTGTGCATAGGCCAGTTTCCAAAGAGATATTAAACCTAGATAGAAACTTGTTCACTCACTACCTTGGTAACCACTGTCATGCCCACACTTAAGATAAATGTTTGGAACTTGGAAGTTTTTTTCTGGAAAATGGCCTAGAGGGTCCATGTGCCAAGTATATCAAGAGTTTCTGCATATTAAAGTCTGCCAAGGTTGAACATGTTGAAAGGCCACAAGAATTTTCAAGATCTAAGTTGCTAACATCAATCAATGTGATTTAATCTCGAGAAGACTTTCATAAATGCAGGACGCAAAGTAGAGATGAATACACTGTGACTCACTCTAAAATTTGCCTTCCAACCGGGTCATTGAGCATTTTAGTGCGTATCCGCGTCAAAGCAAAGTGTCCAGTAGTTTCAGCCAGAGCAGCCACCATATCTGGAATACGCATGAATTGAATGTCAACACCACATATCATGATAACAGATGATAGATAAATAGATAGATAGATAGTTTATTCACACTTTCATGATCTAAGACAATAACAACTGTTCAATTATTAAAATTAACATAGCTATACATGAAAGTGTCGGTGATCCATGTATCAAGGAAGCTAACTTAAGCTGGATGCCTTATTTAAGATGAGGTGACCACTATGTGCTAAAAAAAGTTTTGAACCATACAGTGGTCACTCTATTTTAAGACCACCCATGGGACCAAGAAAAGGTGGTCTTATATTGCAGGTGGTCTTAAAATAAAGGTCATTTAACACAGAATATTGCCCTTTGGGATCAAATCAAGCGGTCTTACAATCAAGGGTGGTCTTAAAATAGAGGGTTGTAAAATAGAGGGACCACTGTATTGCAATTGGAAGTAATCCTACAAAGTCTCGGGCCATGTGATTCTTTTGCAAATGCCCAATTTCTCAGGATATTATTGGTACATGTATTACATCATTGTATTATATAACCACCGTTTCACTGACAAAATGTTTAATAAGTACATGTAATCAATACCAACACCCATATACTGCTAATAAAAAAATATGCTTTAACATCTTCTGCTATATGTGCAGAAATTAAGTTTTAATGTGATGTGTTACATGCATTGATGATGAAAATAATCTCTTATCCAGAACTATGAAAACTTCTGACATTTTTCTTACCGCCCCTCCATGGGTTAGTGATAGCCATCGTTGCCGATCCCACGGACAATAAAGCTTTCTGGAAACCATTACTGGGAATGTGGCCTGGATAGAGTGGTGGGGTTTCTGATGCTAATGAATCAGGTTCTAAATTGACAGAGGGATCAGGTGTCTCAAAATCTGAAGATCCACTTGCTTGGGAGCCTAAAATACACACAAAGAGATATGTACATTTTCAGGAATCAACCACCACGAATTAAGTCTAAATACAGAGTTATCCCTCTACGTTAAGGCCATCCAGGGGCCCTTGAATATGTGATCCTATATGGCAGCTAGTGATCTTAAAAAAAGGTTCAGTAGTACACAAAATCCACACTTTACCGGTAGAACCAATGCATTATACTAAAGGGTTGTAAAAAATACTGGCAGCCTACCGTATCACACCAAGGTATTTTTTGTTGTTTAAAATGCATGGCTTTCGCGACAATAGCAAACAACTCTGGATTTTAGCTAGTGGAGATTGTAACTTGATGCTCATTTCTGTTTAAACACTGTTTCACCTATGTATGGTCCAAACATGAGGCCCTGTGCATGATGCAAAACGTATGACTTCAAAGCAGTGGATTGTCTGTGTTTTTTTTTAAAGACATGTCTCCCAGACCCCGAAAAAACAAATTGGGTCATTATCATGGTGTCAGATTCGATGAGAAGCCAGCCATGGATAGGGCCTGGCCACCTCTTTGCTTCTGGATCTAGCTGGTCAATGGATATTGTAAGAGCATCTTGACTGCACTGACCACAAAGATTCTGCTGGCTGCGTCCATAGGAAGCTAAGCCAGAAGACTGTAAATCTGGCTGGGAACCTGTCCATCAGCTGTCTATGTTATTGTTTTTCATGTTAATCAGAATTCGAATTTCTCCCACATCAAAAGTTTGGCCACAAAAGTATACTACACATAGGCAAACATAACCCCAGACAGGATTATAACATAATAATAATATTAGCCTTTTGGGAGTGAATGTTATTGGACTCTGGAAACATAATTTCTGATCAAACATTCTGCACACAGAGTCAAATTACGGTGGAAAAGTTCCCGAATTTTTGGCAGAATATCTCTGCCTTCCCCTCTTTATTGTCATCCCCTGACGAAGGGGATTTTCATCAGAAAATAATATTAGCCATTAACAAGTCTATTTACCTGACCAACGGTTCAAGTAAATGTCTATTACGGCAGTATGAAGTAGAAAATCACTTGGGGCTAACTAGAGTAAGTAGTAAGACCCAGGCAAGTGGGGCTTACTGTGTATAGCCCCATCTCTCTATCTGTCTCCATATTCTATGGAGACGGATACTCAGGCTACGGGTCTAGGGGCTAACATGACGTACCACAACAGTTTTGTGATCTACTGTGGTTAAACATGTTTGATCTACTGTGGTTAAACATGTTTACAATGTGCCAAATTTGGTACTAATCCATTTCGTGATTCTAAATAATCCTGGTCAGAAGTCAAATATTGTGAAATAGCCCCTGCTTCTCCGTTTTCATGGTTTTAGCCCCTAGTAACCAGAAAACCTGGCTCCTCCAGCTGATTTACAAGTTTTTCACACCTTCTGACTTGATTTGACATGATGACAGGGCTCCGCAAGTTGTGTCATCATGTCAGAAGGTATGAAAAAATAGTAAAACAGTGTGATAAACTAAGTTTTCTAGCTACACGAGTAAGCCCATGATCACTGCTGATTGCATGCTCTTTGGCTGGAGCCATAATGCAGTCGCATGCGTAAAGTTAAACAGAGAAGCGGAAGCTATTGGAAGATATTGCCAAAGTCCTCCTTGGTCATCCGAATGCTTTGTCTGGGGCCATTAGCCATACTGGTCAGATCAGTTGGGCTGCTATTGGCTGAACTTGATTTCCTCAAGTAAAATACCCGATAAGGGCACCGGAAATACGTCATAGGGACGCCCGGCCGGGAAAATTTCGAGTTGGTAAAACAAGTACGAACTACAATTCCAAGGGCAGCCATATTGTCCCGGTCTCCCCACAGACGCAGCCCAAACGTAGTAAAAAGATGTTTGGACCGCCCGTGGGTCTCCTGCTCTGCAAACCATCGGGAAGGTTGGGAGCTCCTGGGCGGGAAAAATTGCCTGCGCCTGCATCGTCCCGACTGAATCAAGTTCGGGACATGCTGCCCGGGTGCTCCCGGGAGGTAAATCAAGTTCAGCCATTATCAGTTTTATAGTCACCCACGGGTCTTTGCCGGAAGACCTGTCTCCTGCAAGCCTTTAGACTCGTTTTTCACACCTTCTGACTGGACACGACATGATTGCACGGCTTGCCTGCCGCGTCCATCAGAAAATGGTAAATAGCTGCAGGCGAGCCAGGTATTCCGGCTA
>JAAUYG010213300.1_pt1 | contig 10421 bp, 10 predicted proteins | sample 7278091 | NCBI WGS metagenome assembly JAAUYG01 (sample SAMN14350201, study PRJNA611818) | marine sediment metagenome | isolation source: surface marine sediment (0.6m) | place: French Polynesia: Moorea | collected 2018-08
CCCCCCCCCCCCCCCCCGCCGCCCGGGCCCAGTGCAATGTGAGAAGGGCGGAGTGCAGTACAATGTGAGAAGGGCAGAGTGCAGTGCAATGTGAGAAGGGCAGAGTGCAGTGCAATGTGAGATGGGTGGAGTGCAGTGCAATGTGAGACGGGCGGAGTGTAGTGCAATGTGAGAAGGGCGGAGTGCAGTGCAATGTGAGACGGGCGGAGTGTAGTGCAATGTGAGAAGGGCGGAGTGCAGTGCAATGGGAGATGGGCGGAGTGCAGTGCAATGTGAGAAGGGCGGAGTACAGTGCAATGTGAGTGGAGGGGGTCGGATGAGAGAGAGAGAACTCCCCTGCTCACACAGGATGTACGCTCCACTGCAGTGAGCCGAGCAGACGTCTTTTTGTCCGAGGTTAATTTAAGCGCGGGCAAAAAGAGTTTTTGCAAGGTACTTCAGTCATCAGAGGACTGAAAACCTCAATTGGATCAGGTCAGACAAATCTTCACCCCACGCAGCAACGGCACTGAATGCGTTGTTTTTTTGCGTGTAACTCCAGTTTTCTGTTGCGAAATACCCATGAGGAAACGTAAGATCCACCTTGAACAAAGGACAAGGGCTTGCAAGTGTGGCATCCTGGATTCTGGATGTTTAGTCCACGAAAGTGATCCCTGGAGGCAACCAATTAGGTGTCTTTTACATTGGTAATTGTCCTGCGCAGAAATGCGTTTCCGGGACGGGCATCACAGGAAACGATCCATCGGGAATTCCGAACAGTCCTTCCCAGGACCCGAGCTCAGTGCACCTGTTGTGGTTCCTGCACAGCTGAAGCTCAAGTTTGCATGTAAGCATCTGCCCCAACTGGACGCAGAGGCCCAAGTGGACGGAGAATTGTCTTATTCCCTGCACAGGGACCCGAATGTGTTTGGAGTTCCAGGTCATTTAGCTTTTTTTTCTGTTCTTTTCTTTTCTTTCTTTCTTTCTTTTTTGTAAACGCCTCCCCCAGAAGACTGCGGACCACCAAAATGGCTTGGGCTAACCCGACAGGAACGCCAAGACCGCACTTGCCCAAGGCACAACGGGATCCATGTGTGTTTTGAAACACTTAGTTTTCCTTCAACCCCGGTAAGAGACTTATCATTCACTTCTTCTGCAAACTGAATAACCGAGACAGTCTGGAAATTTTCCAGGACATGTGAGAACCCAGTGGTAAACAGCAGCCCATGATGTGGCATCTAGCTCTTTTCCTCTCGTTTGATAATCTTGCTGCCGAATGCATTTGGCAATCACACAACGTATGAACCGCAGAGTAGTGAATGAATTACGTACTCAGCCATTAAAACTTCGCTGGTAATGACAGCGCAAGACAATCACTGTGTCAATAGCGCTATTCCCTGAACCTACAGGTGTGTTCTGTGTATTGTATTGTTGCTGTGATACCAAATTCGTTGTTCAGAACTGGCAGAATGTGAAGCAGACAGCGTTCTCCCCCAGTATTCAGGACACGTCAATGGTCTCAGACAATTTAGTTGACCTGCTTGAAACTGAAAATGTTGTGTGACGGGGAGGGAGAGGGGAGGTCACTCTGCGCACTGCGGAGACGGATGATCACAACTTACTTTATGGCGCATTGGAGTTTTATGAATGTTTGCAGTTTTCCTCCTTTTATGCATCTTGATTTTGATCATTTTTTTCCAACAAATGGGTCAGTGCAATTGGTTGTGTCAATTTTCTCTCATCTCGTCGTTGGGATCTGCAGTCACATTGAGTGCAGGTTTTCGGTTGGTTCTGGGAAACAAATTTGAAACGCCACACCTGAAAATTTGCTTTCCTGTTCAGTAATCACCCAAGTTATGCAAAAATTTGTCAGAAATAGGGTATGTTTTTTGTGGACGCTTTTGCTGTGTGTCAATGGAAAGTGAACCCAGTTTTCCTGCTGAAATTTAGGGTGCGCTGTTATCTGTGAGTGCGTGTTCCACGTGAGTGAGTACGGAAGCGTTTTGGTAGGAGGAGGGGTCAATCTGTCACGCCACACCGGTGAATGGGTCCCTGAGACTTACTTTGCGGGAGCTGGAGCTGTGTGGATCTGTTCTGCCTTCGCCTTGTCCTTCTCTTCCTGTTTCTTCAGTCGTTCCTTCTCCTTCTCTTTCTTCGCTTCTATTTCCTTTGCGATCTCAGCCATTTCCTGTAAGACACAAACACAGCGCGTAACTTGCAGTCACCTGTGGATAGGTGTGTAAGTGATACAGTTGGCATGGTGGCTATTTCCACCATCATCGGCCGGGTCAATACAAAGGAAGCGGAATCAGGGGCTTTCACGGAGAGGAAGACGGAAGAAAACGCACAGACACCACCACACACACCTATCAAACACACGACACAAGATTGGGAACCTGAAAGCAACAACTTCATCCGCCCAATCACGTGTCTGTGTGTGACCACCACCCAACCCCCGCTCCACCACTGATGGAGGCAGCGGTCCACCTCGACCTGCAGTATTGGCAGGTGGACCAGAGTGCAGAAATAATTTCCCCTTCCCGCTCTCCAGTGATGGTGCTTATCAGCACCGAGCCTGTCCATGCTCCAGTCCTTTTCTATTGGGAGGGGGGGGGAATCAGTTAACGATGAAAATGGTTATGACAACCATCAAGCACAACGACCACCACGTGGCCTGGGGCCTCGCTCACACAGGATGCGAAGCACCTTGCAGAAGGCACGAAGCAAATAAGTGTTCCAAAGCAAAACCAAAAGTTTTGCAAGCAAATTGACCTGCCAATCTGCTTCCGTGTCTCGTGTGAACCGCGGATTGCAAAAAGCAACGAATGAGCGAGTACCTTTGGGACCCACTGAATGTGTCAAAGACAAGCACGAACACAGAGCTCCTCCCCCGACTGTCCAGGCCCAGCCTGATAATTGCGCTTTGTTTTCGTCTGCATCACAGGCGTTAAGTGCGTGTACTCTCAAGTACACAAGTACGCACATGTGCTTGCAGGGCAATTAATCGCAATTAACTCGCCTCGCGCTGAGGTCTGTGTCGCTTTACATGTGACACTTACACAAGTTGCAGCCTGTGTGACTCGGAACATACAATGGCTGGGCTGGCCACACTGTGGGTTGGTGACCTTGGGTGTTCCGTTTGCTGTCCATGAAAAAGAACGCGAGGTTTGAGGTGTCTGAGACCAAACAAGGCTACAGGTGAATGCCCCCCCCCACCTGTGCCTTCAGTCACGGTTAACTTTGCTTTGGAGTGAATTGGTGGCCAGAGCGAAGCGAGTGGTGCATTTGATTTACCCTGCCCAACCCTGATGTGAGCCCCTGCATAAACAAGTGAATTGTAGCTTTGTGCCCACATTACGTGTTTTGGTCCCACACCTGTGTAATATTCTCCCATTCACAAATGGTTTTGACTTCAAAATTGATCCAGTAACATTTTGCCTTTTCAACGCCTGTTTCATTCATTGAAGAGGCAACATCTTGAGCACGTGTCTGTTCTTATGAAACATTCCGTGTCTTTTCTTGTGAAACACAAGTTCAGCTGCACTGTTCAAACTTAGAAGGATAAATCCAAGCAAACACAGACCGGCTCGATGTGGGAAGGACAAAAACCTCTGCTGCCCAGCATGAACTGCCCCACTCCCCGTACCGCAGCAAACAGGGCGCTTGTCAGCGTCGAGGCATTACGAAATCAATGCGTGAGTGACATGCGGTTGAGAGGTGAGCAACTGGTGAATTGTGTCCGGGAGGGTGGGTCTGAAGCTATCCATGATGACGCCAACGACAGCAGTGTGACTCAAACAGGCTTGTCACTTTCGCTGCCTTTGAAAAAGCCGTGAAGTAGTATTGGAGCTCCAGTAGTTTCACGAGCAATGAGTGAGACCTTTGGTTTCCTGTACAATTCTAGAACCACCACATCCAGGACACCTGTCAAAAGACAAGGTATCCAGACCTGGAACCTTGTACAGTGCAACAAAGGTAAGGCTTCCTGACTGAGTTGCACCAGTCGTTCTTCCCATGTTAAGGATAGCAAGAGGTTCCTGTCTGGTGACTGGATCTCCCCATGAAATACACACGACAACTCATTACTACAACTACGACATTTCGTAGTTCGGAAAGAAACAAATCCCAGACACCCGGAAATTATTCTCTCGCCGGATGAAAAGTCCTCCCGTACCTTTCCAACAAACTTCAGGTTTGTTGAGAACAGTTCCGTCCGGTTTTTGTGCACGATTGTTTTGTCATCTTGGACAGCCAGTCCCTATCTGAGAAGAAAACTCTGGAGCGGCCAGCAGATCAGAGCATCCATTTCGGATGCCAAGAAGTGCATTCCTAGATTTGCTTGCGAGGAGGACCCCTATCCGAAACGTTGACTCTTGCAGAGGGGAGCGAACACCGAATTTTCAACAAAACGTTTGTCGGACTTAGGCAAAAACGACAAGCGCAACACCATCAGGACACAAGAAAATTCCAACTCAACTCCCCAGTGCTGCCAATTCTCCAAACAGAACTGCAGAATTTTCCAACACTTCTCTGCGGCACATTTCCTCCAGATAATGCCGCTCCATTCTTTCCAATAATTGTTCGTTCCAACCTCAAAGGAACTATTTCAGTGCGGAAGTAGAATTAGCCACGTGAGTTGTCAAACACAATACCACACAAGCACAGAGATATCAGGAGAAAACACACCTCGAGCAGGTACCGGTAACCTTTCCCAGGCATGGAGCTTCCGTTCCCTCACCGAGTCCAGAATCCTTTCTCTTTGTGCTTGTGTGTGTATGTGTGTGTGCATGTCTCTGTGTGTGTGTGCTTGCAGGGGGTGTGTGTGCGTGTGCGTGTGCATGGTGTATGTGTGTGTGCACAGTGTGTGTGTATGTGTGCATGGTATGTGTGTGTGCACAGTGTATGTGTATGTGTGCACGGCGTGTGTGTGTTATGGTGTGTGCGTGCGCGCGCGGATGGGGGTGTGTGAGTATGTTTCCAGAATTGTCCAGTGGAGGGCTGCGATTTTCTGCCCCCCCCCTCAAGGACCTTTCTTCCACTGCTGAGGCTGGAGCCAGGCACCAACAGACCGGGCGAGCAGCTTCACGGTTAAAACTCATCAATCGGAACTGGGGGTTCCTTTTCCTTCGAGTTTTGAATCACCCTATCAGGGAGGGGGCGCACACAGTTTTCCATGTCCACCATGCTGCACAAAAACGAGATTCAGCATGGCGGAACAAGGAAACTCGGAGAACACACAGCGCCACCTTTTGTCGCCGAGAGTGCTCTGCTTGCTTCTCCTTCTTGGTCAGTTTCTTCACAGGTTCAGGAACCACGAAGGCTGGCTTCTTCTTCTCCTTCTGCAAGCACAAGACAAACGACAAAGTTTTAGGTTGTTTGTTTGCCACTTATGTGCACAATTTGATCACAAAGGAGAATTACAATACTTCGCAAGCACAAGACCAGATTTTTTCCAGGGTCAATCTCAAGACTCGGTCTTCATGCCGTGTGGGAACCAGGGCTACAGCTGTACATTCTGGCGTCTGGGCTTCTTGCGGAAGCCATAAACCGGAAATCAGGACAGGGCCGCGCAGCCTGAGGAGCCTGCCTTCCATGAAACCAGAGGTGGTTGAAGGGGATCGAATTCAGTGCAAACAAGTGCAACAGGTAGAATACGCGATCCAGCTCCACGTTTAAAACTTCCTGTGTACAGATGCTGGGAAGCAAGCTGTCTTCCTTAGCGCCCTATTCACACAGAACGCGGAGCACAAAACATTCACTGAACACATTTTTGCAAAACGATTGCTCACAGAGTGAGTAGGTGCATCAAAAGATGTGCCACAAACTTGCATGAAATCTGACACGTCCGACGTGAACTGCGCACAAGATCTTTTCTGAGGGGAATTGGGTCGGCAGCATCCCCCAACTGGGAAGTTTTCTGCAGAAAATCGGTGCTGCAAACAGGCAAACCATTCAGTGTGAACGGCACTCTGAACCCTGTTGCAACGCGAACAGCAACAGAAACCACGAAGATACGATTCCACAAGGCTACTTACTGCGAGGCCTAAAAAGGCAGCTCGCCTCCAGGGGAAGACAAAACATCCAAAGTTGTTTGTACGAATTCACCGAGTTTCAACAGGCCTGTGTGTGACGTTCCCAAACAAACGGAACTGACTTCCTGCAACAGCACTGCAAGTCAGGCGAGCAAAACCCACCCTTGAGACCCAACTTTTTCCTTCACCAGATCAAAATTTCTTGATTTCCAACCGAACTTTTCCCACAAGACCCACACTGTGCATCGACCAGGAACAGACATGCTCCATAAGCTGTGAAAAGGCTCCAAAAAGATCTCTCCAGTTTCTCAACATCCAAGAACAGCCCCAAGTATGGCAGCCTGTAATTCAATACAATGTTAATGAGCCTTTCCGGAGTATTTACTTAACAGACAGCAGTACATTTCAGCGCATCTGTTTACTCAGATACAGAGATACGCACTGTTGTGAAATCTTCCAGAATTCTGCCAACCAATCAATGGATGCAAAAGCTCTTCTTCGTGCTTTGCTGATCTGAGGCTCTTTCCTAGTTGTATGAGCGCATCAGAACGCATCGTGAGGTCAGCCCCCCCCCTCTCGTCTTCAGTGTTAAGAGTTTCTCAAACATTCACCAGAAATCTCCCGAGCAGCTCCACACAGCAGTGCTGTATGTCTGTGCGCTGTTGTGAGTTTCAAGCCAGCTCCCGTTTCGGGAAAACGAATCTAAATCTACGGAAACGACCCAAGGTCCCTGGAGCCATGTGATTTACAATGAGAAGGCATGCCATCCCTTGCTACGATTTTCTTGGACCCTCCAGCACGAGAAACATGATATTTCCCAACAGTCTTCTAAAAGGATTTGTAAAAAACATTTCTATCACAAGGAATTAAGACGAGGGCGCTTCTCGGCGTCGAGGATGATCCATACATGAGTTGCATTTCGGCGCCGAGGATGATCCATACACAAGTTGCATTTTAGTTGACAGCCGATTGGGGGGGGGGGTTCCACACTAAAGCACCCGAAAAGGGCAGCGAATAAGAATCGAAAGAACCTACCTTGATGGAGCCAACAGCAGAAGCGGCTGCACTTCCTAGAACCTGTAAATACACAGACATGCAGAACCGTTATTTGCTGATAAATACATATTCCCATTCTCTGGAACCGACAAGCGCAAAAACATCGCATAATTGACACAACCACAAACAAAGGACGGATCATTACAAGGCTCGACGCCGAGCGGGGGTTTCAGCTCAGAATTTAGAATTTAGACACAGATGCGTGATGAAAACAAACAAGGGCGCTTGTCAGCGTCGAAGCCACGCTGAATCACGTCATTAACGTCTCACGCGGATGACAACGACGACCATGACGAAAACGATCTCGCCCTATTTTCAGCCGCGCGACAAAACAACGGAACAATTACGGCAACTCCCGGAGTCCGTGTGAGTCCGTTCTGATTCAAATAGTGGGGGGGGGGGAGGGAGGAAACAGCAAAATCAAACTCCTCAATTTAGGTCCTTATGTCCTGTGATTGCGTTCAATTACGCTTCAAGCCAGGTTGTCAACACGACAACTTCTAATAACGGGTTGACGAATAGGTTCGGCGCATGCGCGACTCATTCGCGGGATGAGCCATTCGACTGTTGCAGATTGGACTTTTGGACCAATAAACACCGACCCCTCACCAAGGGGTCAATCTGCAAGAGCACACCGGAAGTACACTGCAGGAAATGATGTCCACTCTCATCCCAACATTAATCAGGAACGAATTCCACCGCACTGCCCACATGCCAAGCGCTTGGTGTTGTGAGCCCTGCAAACCCTCTTCAGCTAGGGGCTCACTGTATATGACTCCGGGCCGACACAGGAAGAACTGGCTCACAAGGGACTATGGTGTGTAGAGGGCGTGACCAAGAAGTTACATACTTCAAGTGGAGTTCCTTGCATGGAAGGTTTTGTGCAAAGCGCATTACCCAAATTTTATATGCATTGAACATATCATCTACCACAGATCTGCACAGCTTTTCACGGGCAAGGGATGCCTGCAATTGACCTCAGCCTGGCCGTTCTGAATACTTGCGAGGAATGGAAAACGTCAGTCACTGACAACTGGTGACTGCAATGACCATCAATGTGAATGAGGAGAACAGATCACAGAATCAGACTCTGCAGAATGTTGCGTCAGCAGAAGCCTCCGCACCAAACACGTCTATAGAAGCGTAACTCTAGCTGAATGACACAGCATTATCACCACTGAAAGCGCTGGTACAAAGTGCCTCCCCTCCTTTTGATCTAGGACCAACAGTGCTATGATGTGTAATGATATAATTGCTGAATCGTTGCCTCAGGCGACAATATCCTGTTGACAGAACGTTAAGCTGCGTTGTCATATATCATCAACACGGCAGAAGAAGCTGATCTTACATCTCTGGGAATTATGAATAGTAATGGAGGAGAGGGAAAGCCCCATGGTGTGACGAATGCAACTGCATGGGAAGTGTAGGATCACGGCCTGTTAACAGTCCAGGTTTGTCTCGCACGAAGTTGAGTTCCAATGTGATCAGGTTTCAGGCCCAATCCACACTGGACGCTCAAGCGCAAATGACGAACCTGTTGTTGCCGATGGGAGTGTTCACACTGGACGCAAGCAACATTAAAGGAATTGCCCACCAATTGCGTGCACGCGTCCAGTGTGGATTGGACCTTAGGTTGTGAGGTCTGGAGGCCAAGCCACGACAATGACGAAAACAACGATGGCGGGTGGACTCAAAAAGACCGTCTGCTTACAGCCGAAAAAAAGGTCAATCCGAACGAAGCCGAAACACGGTCTTGGCAACACAACCAGATTCATTCCAAACGAGGAACAACAAAAGTTGCATGCAGCATCAGTTGCCCTTGACTGCAGCCGCGCATCACACTCGTGTTACATTTAATGCCAGGTGCGGATCCGGGATCTGTCAGGGGCGCTGTGCCAGGACCGCTATTAGGCACGAGCGTAATTATTAAGTGAGCGATCATGGCCAAATTGTAGGGAGGGCTGGTGTCCACTGTTGCAACAACAACTGCCGTGTTTCTCAGACAAGCCACTCGGCTTGTTGCGCGCGCGCAGCCTGAAAATGTTCGTCTGACCCCCAGGAAGACAAATTGTAATTTTTTGCACTTTTTGCTGAAAACCGCACGATCATGACTCGGCCTAGAAGGCCGTGCGGCAGGGATGCTAATTCAGTTCTTTTCTTCAAACCGTCACACCCACAACAGCTGTGACACAGTGCAATGGTTTGAGGATTACATTGTCTCAGAGGGTGAGGGCGCAGTGGTTTGTGGGGGGGGGGGGAGAAACAGACAGACTCAATAAGGCCGACCGTTGCTACCGCGCGGGCGGCCTGACAAAATCGTGTCGGGGAGGCGGCCTGCGTCCGCAACTTCATGCCGCAACACGATAGTAAATACAACGATAATGTACCGCAATGCATCATTAAAAACTCGCAGGGCAATCACGGTGAAAGCAAAGCTGAATAGCGCCCAAAAATCGCATTAACCGGCATTCAGCGAAGGCTCCACTTTCTTGCCAAATGCATCTTGATACCCGCAACCGAACACAGGAGTCGGAATACTTTCCCTGTTGAGGTGCAGGTGAGCATCATGGCTGTTCTGGCATGGCTGCGAGACACATGCGATGATTTGGTCAAAATACACCCCAATCTGAGTTCTGGGAACCGAGTCAAGTTGACAAACTCAGAAGGTCAAGATTGAGGTCCACCAGAAAACTCTGCTGTGGTCGGCACTGGTCCTCTGACTTCAAATTGCTGCATTTTGAGTTTAGACCAAGGGTGGAATGGCCCTCACAACAAACCCGAGAGACGTTTCTCTCGCATTGGGGTGGGGGGGGGGCCTTGCCCCCGATTTGCCGGGTGAAACCGCAACCCCCCCGCCCCCTCCACCATTGCTGAGGTCCTGGTGTGCCATATAACACAAGGACGTGTGTGAATCCGTGGGCAACTATTGGCAAACAACACCGTTGCACTGCTGGAGAGTGACCCACCGGAGGTGTAGGTGAAAACGGGGTTTGTCCGCAACGCCACACCGGTACGAAACTGAATCGAGCTGCGTTCCCACGAGACTGTGCACACACCAGGATGAATCCCTGCAAGTCTATGCATCATCCCCAGACATGTTCACACTCAAGAGCTCAGAGAAAACACACACAAAGTGCCACCCACGTGTCTGGGAAATCCCTGCCATTGATCCCTGCACTTTTGCATCATCAACAAGGAGACAGATACACGGTTTTGTCAACAATTCATGCAGTTTTCAGCGTTTTGTGTGGCACAGCTTATCAGGGACCAGACCGGGGGATGGGGTGGGGTGGTGGCCAGCAACCATTGACAGCAGAATTCGTGTACAGCCCCTGATAAGTTTGCGCAGATTCG
>JAAUYG010263350.1_pt1 | contig 10421 bp, 10 predicted proteins | sample 7278091 | NCBI WGS metagenome assembly JAAUYG01 (sample SAMN14350201, study PRJNA611818) | marine sediment metagenome | isolation source: surface marine sediment (0.6m) | place: French Polynesia: Moorea | collected 2018-08
CCTATGCTTTACCCCCCCCCTGGATGGCCCCCCCGCCATCAGCAATCAACCAAATAACGACCAAAGTCAAACCCCCCCGGGATGTGCCACCACCCCCCAGTTGCAGGGTGTTGGCCGCAGTGAAGTACCTTGGCCTCTGGGCCAAATCTCTAGTTTAGCCTAAGTTTCAAGACAAATACAACCTGGCAAGAAATGTACAAAGGATCAGGGAATGCAAAAGTGTGTCAGTGCTTTCGGGCGTCACCCTTTCTCCAAGAATGGCTTTGCATTTCCTTGAAAGCTTACATGTAGGATGAAAAGTAAGAAATACAATTGCCACCAACACTGAAAAGTACTTATGTTACTATTTCTGTTTCTTTTCCTGTTCTTAGTTAATGATAATTTTATGATCAAGTTGCGATTCCGCCTCGTAATCATTTCACAAAGGAGCCAGTAAAACGTATCAAAGGAATCATTGTAGGCGTGGTGCGCATCCATTAGGTGGGGTACTCAGTGCCAAACACATTAAGTGATTATGTGGCTTTGGCTATTCATGTCATCACACAGTCCAGGTAACATTTGACAAAGACAACGGAAAATGAATGCCAGTTTAGTCCGATTTGATTTGAAGAACAAAAACCACAGACTTTCTCAAAAGGGGTTCTGCGGTTGTCAGAAGTCTTGTTGTTCGTTGATTTGAGTTTTGTTTCCCCCTCAGACAAAGAAAACGAACAAACGAACGATTGGTACTTGCTGTGGCTGAGATAACTTCGAAAAGTTTAGTCTTGGCACATGCAGACAAGCAGACAGACGGACAAAGAAAAAAAAAACAATGCATGCTGGAACGAAGTGTTGCCTACACTGAAGACCGATTAGCCTTTTTGCTCCTGTTTCTTTTGCTAAAAGGTGACAAACCTGACCTTCCGGGGGAATTTGGTCACAAACAGCTAAACAACAAAGGCTGATGCAGAATTCAGGAATCGTGCACCTGGAAGTTCACAGTTGGGAACGTCGTACATTTGCATCTCACCACCGTGAGGAGCAATTGCGGTTAATTTCTTCACGTCTGTATTGCTCGTCATGCCTTGTGTTCCTGACTTCCATAATGTCACTTTGGCTTCTTTTCACCGCCAGAAGTTCTTTCAGCATTCTCCTCATCGGATTAGCAAACTTCTGCTGATGAGTTTACGTGCTTTAGGTTCACGAGCCAGTCATTCCGATTGGTTCAGAAGAATCCAGCAGAACAAGGAGAAACAAGAACATAGGCTCTGCAGCTTGACTTCTGGAGAAGAGTTAAAGGAGAGATTTTTATCCCGTGTGATACAGGTAAGAAGTTTTGGTCTGAGCGCGTTTGCTGTCAAACATTTGTTTTCAGCTGAAGCTAGAATTGCTTATTTTGGAACCTTGGATAACATGCGCCATTCATTGCGAATCCAGGAAATCTGCAGATCTGCAGATCAAGATTGTCTTCCGCACAACAAAAGCAAAGTATTTGAAACAACCGAACAAAAAATAAAAGCTTTGCGGATTCATTGAGTCGCAGCTGCTGTGAATATTTTATGTTTCTGTGTTAGCAGTTCCTGCCTCAATGCAAAGCTGCCGTGTCTGCATCTTTTTATGGGATTAGATTTCAACTTTGTTTTCGCACCAAATAATGAGTTGTAGAAAAAGGAAAGCTTGTTGAATTAGATCTGTTGTCATAGCTAAAATGATGATAAGCTTATTCCACTCTTGTTGCTCTCTGAAGGAGCACCCAACTTCACTCCACCCTGCCCCAATCCCAGGCATATACAGAATCACAACATAAGGTCCAGGCATATATATATAATTCTGCAGGTTGAATCATTTTGAGATAGGCATTGTTTTTTGCAAAGATCATCTGGCAAAAAGGCATTCTGTAATTACTTAATTGAAAAAAAAATGAATTGGATTAGAGAGAGCAACAACCCATGGGAGGGGCTGAAAATCACATCAGCGCTCCTCCTCCAGGGCCCATGCACTGTTATGAATGGGCCAACAGCTTATGTTCACTGTGTTTCGGTGCACTACCTCTGAACGCTCTTCACAGCTCTTCGCACAACAGGTGCGTGGAAATTACAACCAATGCTTAGTTTTTCCAAAGTGGTTTTCTTTTTCTTTCCCAGCCGTTGTTTTTGTGCCTGTATCCTTTCGGCAAACACCTTCATGCGCGGAAATTACCAGAGGAAATCGCACTAATTTCTGCACATTGGGAAACAGGGCATACAACGCACACACGCCTGGCTGTGCCAATTGCTATTTTCTCAAGCAAATAACTTTCCAGTCATGTAGATACAATATTTACCTACCTTTCTTCCAATAGTCTGTATGAATTTTAAAACAGCAAATGTATTGATCACCTGAGATTCCTTTCATGTTCAAAGCGGATTCTTGGTCTTGTGCTCTTTTCAGCAGTTTCCTATGAGCTGCTTCAGAATTTTGTTGGTCTGTACATGTGTATACTTTCAATACTTTCAGGTACAAAACATTCAGATCTTCTGGAAAAAACGTGTCAACAGTGGTTTGTCTCCAGTTCTATAGCTTACGAAAAAAAAGGCCTTCATGAGGACCATTTGAATCTGACTCATTCTTTCTTCATAGACATGGCATCAGCTCAGTTTTCCGTGAACGTTCCTCGTTGAATTTCTTTTCGTGGGGACCTTTCATTAAAAGCAAAATGTATTTCTGAAACTTTCCGAAGGAGTACATGTAAAAAATTTGTTCAGAACTGCCACCGGGATTTGCTTTCATAGAGGGAACAAATAACTTAGCCATTCAAAGACTGGCTTTTTCATTTTGCACATTTATAAACGTTCTCGTATTGGGTTTCAAAGACCACAAACGTGCATGGGATTTCATAATTGCGTTTCCGCAACATGTTTTCTTGTTTGTTGCACGTTCTGAAGCAGATACTTGTGCAGGAACACGCTTTTTTCTGCTGAACTATGACATGATACGAAATGATGGGAACTAAGTTGTCTGAAGTGTTTCGCAACAAAATCATTTGAACAGGCCTTATGGGATTGTGTCAACATTTCCTAAAGCTGTTGAAAATTAAAGCTGTCATCATTCCACTCGAAGACGTCTTGAATAACAAAGAAGGACGCTTCCATGCTGTGAGTGTTTCATTTGTATGAATGTCTTTGAAATGCACTTGAATTTCAAGGAAGAGATTTTCACAAAGGCAGCTTCAGAAGCGGGTATTCTTTTTGTGTTTCTCTTCAGCATTACAGCCTTTATGTTTTTTGTGATTCTGCTTGAATATGGAATGGGCCTCACTCCTGCACAAGCGCAAATACACGCTGTTCGTGAACCTCTGTTGAAGAAGAGGAAGACAAGCATGTTTCGATTGTACGGTGCGGGATGCGGACATAAAAAGGTCTGCCAAATTCTGACCTTCGATCCAAACCAGTTCTCTCCACTTACAATCACACGAAAAAATTGTTTTTCTTCATAAAAAAGAAGCCACATCATCAAAATATCTCTCAGATCCCGACAGTCTCACTGTTCTGTCTGTTGCCGTGGCACTCGGGATAAACAGACCATAGAACCTGCATTTGCAGCCATTCAAAACTTTACGGCCGGGAATCGAATTCACAACACTGTGCACCACAGACCCATGAATCAGCAGTGTGGCACAACAGAAACAGTTTATCCTGATACCCAAGCATTTAAATATGGATTTTACCCTCGCTTCTGGTGTATATTTTGGTTTCTGTGTGCGGTTCGGGATTGATTGCTGCAGTGGAGTCTAGTCAGACGACGCGGATTAGTAATAAGCGTATTGGCAAATCAACAATCACAGAGAACCCATTCCACAGATCTAGAAAGGCCAGACAATCGACACTACTCGAGAAGGAAACTATTATAATCACACGCCTGTATGATTTTCAATACGCAGCACCCTCAAGGCATCTGCGCCAACAAAACAATTGGATTCAAACGAAATGGGAAAAAATGTTATGCGGTTGAGAAAACGACAGGCTTTTGTTGAAAATCGGTCGTATCCTCTGTCTATTGTAACTAAAATTGCACAGAGGCAATCGAAATTATGCTATTTGTCACTTACAGTAAATGTTTGGATTTATGACATACAGAACCAATTGCATAAATTGCGAATATTGATGTGGATTTCCAAGTTTTGAGACAAATTGAATTTTGTTCGGTTTTGGTTTCCGAGAATGTTTTCACAAGTTTTCACGGCAAAGCAAGTTTCTACCTGAGCTTCAGAAAATGATGCTAAGGTTCACCTGCTGACCTACTTTTGCAAAAAGAGAACCTGGTCATCCTGCTTCTCAACATGGGCAGATTGAACCTCGGAGGTCGTCCAGCACATTCACGAGCTGGATCTAACAAAGCAGCCAGCAGAGACAAACAGTTATCCATCTGCTGTGACTGTTTGGAGCTTGCAAACCTATTTCCGCAGCTACTTTCAGGACTTTTGATTGGAAAACCCTCTGGGAGCGCTCAAAGGTGTTACCACCGTATGTCTCCTTTGCACCAGCTTCCTTGCATGTAAATTGAAATTCCCTTTGATTTGCATCCAGCACACCAGTTTCTGGTAACTCACAAAGTTTTCTTGTTCAAACCCCACAATCTTTCTTCACGAGTCCACCTTTTCTGCAAATTTTTGTCCACCATTTTTCCAGATAACAGACGAGCATGAATCCGCAAAACAGCCTAAAATCTGCCAGTGACCTAAACGCGGACAAACATATCGTTTCAAGCACCTGATGATCACACAATCACACAGCACAAGCAAGACCAAGTGGTGGGTTCCATTGAACCAAAATCTTCATTCAGTTTGTTTGGTCTGTGAAGTTCTGAAGTGGCATGGGGCACAAAAATTGAAATGAATTCAGGGACTGCCAATTTCTTTTCTTTTCAGACGAGATCTTCCAGAAACACATTCCTGCCCATACCGTTTCCGTCAAAGTAAGATTTCATGGATTCCATGCTGCCTGTCTTGTCTTCATTCACGCTCTTTGTCTACACTCATTGCAGCGGTTTTCACACGGTGTAAAAGTCGCTCAGTATCTCCAACTGATCTCACAGGCATCCTGTTCACTGTGACTTGCAGAGCTCCATGGCCTTCGTTAATATTTCAACATGTTAGCTTGAAAATAAATGACCTGTCAAGTGTGAGACAAACTGTTATCATTCAGGCTTAATTTAATATGACTTGGTGAAGATTTACAACCTACTCATCACATAGAGAATCTCCAAGGACTCAGAAGCTGCAGTGAAAAGCCGTTTATATTTATGGGTGTTCAGAATTAAGAAGCTCGCCAGCCTTTGTGGTTTATTACATTGCAGCATGTTAGGTCTGGAACACTAGTAAAATTTTGAACTGACTGGCCTTATGCAGGCGACGTGAATTGTGTCGCACAGATTTGCATTTTGCCAGACATGAATTGCAAAAACAACAGATCTGCTAGCATGGCAAGTACTTTCCCGACTTGTCAAATGACAATTTTCCTGTCATCAGTCATCAGCTGCAACGACCGAGCGGTTTGTGTGGTAGAGATTGCAATTGCAGACATACCTCCTTGTCTGAAAAGCATCACAGGTCTGCAACGTACCAGCTCGACACTACAGATTCCAATCCCACAACTTCAAAAATGGGTTGTTGCCATTCACAGCTTAATTGAACAGGAATCTGTCTTGTTCAGCTGATTTATTCCAGGTCAAACTTTCCCCCATCGATTCTCACCATAAAATCTTGATCTTCTGACCCATTGTTTTCGCACATAAAAATTGCAAGACCAATTGGTAGAGCAGAAAAGGCATCTCAAATGCAAACGTTTTCCTTTGAAATGACAGAATTGAGCAATGATCATTTTTGCAAGGTGAGTGGATCTTTGTCAAAATTAGCAGTCAGGAAAAGGATTAGAATAAGGAATAAAGGTCACAACTCTCTATCAGGAAGCTGGCCAAAGTGAAAAAAATCTTTCCCCACCCTGAGGTGAAGTAAAACCCAATTGCCTCTTGTAACAATCGCTTGCCTATGGATGAACTGTCTATTGACAGTGGTCCAATGAATTATTTACATCCTGCTTCCCATCGTGGATCTTTCTACAAATTCCCATTTATATAACTGTGAGGACACAAGGAGCCTCTCTATGAAGTGAATGCTTTTTGTTGGAGCAGACTGAGTGGCGGAATCGCAAGTTGAGGTGGTGGTCAGATACAAAAAGACTCAGTCCGGTGACGACCCCGTCGTGGTCGTCTTTGTTCTCATCCAAATCTTGAGGAGGCAGGACATCGAGACGCAGATTAGATCTACCTTTGGTCCCAGAGATTGAACAGGCAAGATGCTCTTGGCCTGAAAGTATTGGTTCCGCGAAACAGTGTTCACAAGGCTGAAAAGGGGAAAATGGGAAAGAAAAAAAGCAACTCAGGAGAATCAATCAAGAACCGCACTGATGAGTTTCACCTTCAGGCATAACTTCGCTTTGTTGCAACGCTGCACAGCCTTTTGCCACATAACAACAGGGCTCCATTCATAACTAAAAACCATTTGCAACCATCTCAGATAAAATCCATTCAAACACATCGCACCTCTTAAATAAACGTATCGTGGCTGGATTTGATGGATAGTACAGTCTGACCCTTCAAGTAAAGGAGCTATGGATATTTCTATTCCTGGGCCTTGACCAAGTCCAAGTTCGCATCTGTGAAACATTGGGCAGCGAACTGTTTGTCAATTCAGAACATTTATCTCCACTAAATTGCCATTTGTGATTACCGGCACAGCCGAGAGCAGGAAAGTTTTTCAGACGGCGAGAAAGTTCCTGCTGCACATTGCAACGCTGTCTTTGTCCACTTCGATAACGCCAACGCAAGTCCACAAAAAATTTCACAGAAGAACGAAGGGAATGAAAGTAGTGGCAAAAGACAATGAGAATAGAACCCAGTTCTTAAAGGTAGCCCCAGCTCTTGTTGCTTCTCAATAATGTAACAGCAGCTACAAGAGATTTCGTGTCTGTGGGAAATGATCACTTGACGTGCGCGCAGGAACAGAGATCAGAGATCGCACTCTTGTGACGCTGTAGGCAGGATAAAAACCACCTGCCCGAGAATTCAACTTTCCGGCGACATGAATCATTCATCTGCCTTTTCATACGCGAGTTCCTAAAGATGCGCAAGCTGACGAAAAAACGAAAAAGTGTTTTTAAAGGTGGTCAGCACCCTGATGGGGCTGGTTTCACACCAGTGGAGTGAACTATGTTTCCTGTACAAGCATCAATTCCACAGCATACACCTTCCGCCTAATCCGAATGTGGATAATCCGACTTCCTGGACAATTCGAAGTCCTATGGAAATCAGACTTCTGTCTCTTATGTGTTAATCTGCCCACTTGATCTAAATTCCTTCAATGCGAATTTTACTTGTTCTTTTTTTCTTTTGTTTTTAAATTAAGCGGGAGGTACCAGAAGCGACCTTAGCGTTGTCTATCGTTCACCTGTTTGACTTTCTTATTTCAAGGACCAAAAAAACGAAGGTGTTCTGTAATAAACTTGCCCCAAATTACAATCTGTTTTACTGCTCAGGTTTTGATGCAGTTTCAAATAAAGGTGTCTTCTGAAATCATTCCAGGTGATTTGAGATGTTTTGTGGCAAGATCTGGTGGTTCACATGCAGGGATGTAAACCTTATTGTTATCGCGACAATACCACTTGATGAAGATCGGAATCTTTCGTCATGGACACAGACTCGCTTCCACCTGACTGCAATCTGTTTCTCTTGAGATAAGAGGACAGGGAAAAAGATAAAAAAAAAATGGCGGCAAGGAAAAGAGTCGGACGGTTATCAAGTCTTCAAGTCTGTTGTGAGGACGCTACATGGCTCGAAAATGAATGCAGTGTCGACTTCGGAGCCAGAATTTGGCCAAAGCAGATTTTGTTGTCAATTGGCAGTTCCAGAAAGGGGAACTCGTCTTGACGATTCTCTGTCGAATAGCGAACACACTTTTCTGGCTGCGAACTTCCACTTTGCTTCTTTCTTGACGTGTCTTTTTACGAAACTAACAAATCGCTTCCCTGAGGTATTCAGGCAAGTCTGCTGACATAACACATCAAGCAAAGAATCGCTCAAATTAAGGCCGATTTCAATACACACTCTGTCAATGGACTTGTCACCAGGTGCTAAACTTGCTCTTGACAGATGCAATCAACCCGCATCAACCTGTGCCATTGAGTAGAAATAAAAGTAACGAAAAGTAACGTTCCTGATGTAGACCTGTTAGATGTGTTGATGTTCATGGGATTGAGAATCCTCTGCAGAAACACAGGCTGCAACGGATTTTTGGAGCGCGTGTGTGGGTCAGTTCTTTTACGCACAGCTCACAGGAACTTGTGACGTTTCTGTTATCAATGCACAAAAAACAGTGAATTGTGCGTGAGATCAATTTTGCAAAGTTCTTAGAACTACAGAAAGCCACAGAAAGAAAGGATGCAAGAGGCAACGATCACTTCTGTTCCGACAAATACTCAAGCAACAGACACAAGAGAGCTTTCAGCAAAATGGACGTGCTTTTCAAACAAGAAATGTTATTCTCCTTTCATTGCCCAGAAAATTTGCGGAGTTTCACTGGTCTGTTTACGGTAAATGTTTCCTGGGAATTGAAAATAGGGAGAGATTATTCGGCCGAAGCTGGTCTGGAGATCCTCGAAAGATGTCTTCACTTATTCTGGTCACACTTTCAAATCTTGCCAGAGCATAAGATATTCTTACAATCAGTAGAGAAAAGACCTGCAGGGACTGCTTTCAACAGCGTTAAATTGGACCAGATTCCCATGTTCACATCATTACAGAACTAGCCAGTAGGATTCCCTCTGCATGCAGCTTAGCCTGCAGTCGTAACACACACGGCTTGTGTTTCTGCCTTCAAAGGGTCTACGAGTAGAAACGGTAAACCTGTTCAAATGAAGTCAATGACAGACTCGTACAGCTTTTGATTTTCTTTCAGGGATACAATTTGCTCCGCGAACGAGTGTCTGGTGACCTTGCAAAAATTCTCCGACTGCAAAGATTGGAAATGAGTAAAAGACAAAGGTATATAAATGCTGAGTGCGTGGCCATTCAAGTTAAGGTCCACAAAGAAAGCAATGATGGTGTTTTGAAATAGCACTTAACAGGTGTGGAAATCTGATGGTGCCTCTCTCATTTTCCAGGGAAACAGCCTTCAGAAATGCGGCTGGTCCTCGGATCTTGAACAAAGTTGATCAGTGTCAATTACTGTTTAGAGTACAAGTCGAACCCTGGTGCTCCGAGAACAATGGATGTCACCGCTGCCTGCTTAATAGTCCTGCGCATCCTACCTATTGACTTTAATAATTCATGGCCTACCGTCCCGAGAGTACCCGTCTTTAAGGAAGCGGCCATTCAAAATGCTTTTACATCTTTCTTGTACAATTTTCTTCTGCAGATTTGTAAAGTAATTTGCCGGTAATGTGTTGTCAGGATCTTCTTTTGATGCTGCATGGGTTGAATTTTTATGAGTCTGTCGTCCTTTTCATCCAGTTTACGTTTCAGTGCAGTGCGGTGTTTTCTCAGATCTGCTTCCCTTTTCATGGACAGTGGAAAGAGTTTGCGTGGTTGCAAAATGTTGACCGCTGCACACACACACACACACAAATAGTGCGTAGAGAACAGACTGTAACATGTCCCTGGTGCAAAGAAAGATTTCGTTCCACAAAGTTTTCAAGAATGCATGCGAGACTTTCTCTCCTATTTTGTACCGAGAAGCCCCCGGAAAATTCTGGAAGATATCACAGCTATTCCTCCCACAGTAAGTTCAATGCACTTCCTGGATCTTTTCACTGACAGAGAAATTGTCGGGTCTGTGACAAGATGGCACCCTTCCTGCATTTCCGACCGGAAACTCGGCGCACTTGATGGATATCCTCTGGTCTGGTGCAACTGTGATTGTGCGAGCTGAGTAGTTTGTGGCAGTCTTAGGGACAAGGAACAACCGAAAGTTCAGTTTCAACATTCTCCTTTCTGATTATCTTTCTGGGGCTTCACTTTTGTATTTTTAGGTTTGGCCTCTCTCGGACCAACAAACTGGTTCTGCGTTGAATATATGACCCACCGTTGTGACAACAGAAGCCAAGTGAACCACACCAACAGGCCCATCTTTCATTTTTCTCTGCTGCAGTCCCATTCTCACCTCTTAGGCGACTTACCAATGTATCTCCTGAAAGTGGAGGCAGTGTGCCATGACAGAAGCGTTCTTGCTGCCTGTAATTAACAAAGCTGGGGCTTCCTAGACATCCACAGTGCTGCGTGCGAGTTATTGGCTCGTCCGATTTTGTTTGACAGATTATTCCCTTGATGACCATAAATGTTCTGCCACCTAATGTTCTGCTGCGGTTTGCCAAAACAGTCATTATTTTGGAAACAATGCCACCTATATTTAG
>JAAUYG010006201.1_pt1 | contig 10420 bp, 10 predicted proteins | sample 7278091 | NCBI WGS metagenome assembly JAAUYG01 (sample SAMN14350201, study PRJNA611818) | marine sediment metagenome | isolation source: surface marine sediment (0.6m) | place: French Polynesia: Moorea | collected 2018-08
CCCCCAGAAGGCACCTGAGAATATGGTGGAGGGGAGAATGGGGGTCTGACCCCCAACAGACTAGGGCCTAGTGGGATCCTGAAGCCTGGAGTGGGTCATGGCAGGGAAACCCGTGTCAAACTCGTGGCTGGCAAAGTGGTGGGGGCAGCCGAGTGAGCCTGCAGACCCAGCTTCAGGCCTCTGTGTCGTATACTTATCAAAAACGGCTTGTATTGCCGCACCCTCTGAAAGAGGGCCAGCAACAGCTGACGCGGTCGATTCAATCGATCCTACAACCTCCTCCTGGGCCACCACTTGAAAAAGTGTGTCCTCGGGAGGGGGGGAGATCGGAAAGAAGAGAGTGGTGATCCAGTAACAACAAAGCGGTAGCGGGTGCACACTCTCCAGAAGGGAGGTGTGGCCCAGCAGCGTCCGAATGTACCGACAAAATCGGCAATGAAGTTGACAGAATTGATGCGGACGACTGCTGTGGCTCTCCCCCTATCGACGTAGCCGACAGTGGAGTCCCCAGAGAGGCAGGGGGGAGAGAACCAGAAGAAGAAATAGCCAGAGGGTCGTCCTGAAGGCTACGAAACAACAAGGAACTGAGGCATACATGAATCCTTGCAATCCATGTAGTCTTAACGTCCATTGAGATAACCAACGACGTACTTTCTCAATGGAGCCTACATGAACAGCGAGCCGTTTTAATCCAGAGTCTGTGTTGTTTACCGGGTCGGGAAGTGACTGGGGTGCCAGGTTCCAAAGATAGAGCCTGATGGCCCTATATTGTTGGCTCGAGGGTTTAGTCATCAAGCAGACATCACACGTATTCATATATCGTGAGACATAATGAGACAGGAAAAACACCGGCCATGGAGATCCTGACCTGGGATATTAACAGAACACCCGGGGGCGGCACAAGGGTGGCAAGTGGGGCCCTTCTTAGTAGGGCCTTGTTTGCCGGCAGACTGTTTGCCATGGCGATCGTTATTACGGCCCCTCGGACGAGATCATTGGTTAGACGATCTCTGAAGGACCGCAAAAATAACGAAGGTCAGACCAAACAGGTCCATTAATGTCACTCAAAAATACACGACAAGGAGGGAAAATAAGTAGTAAAAATACTTCCCAACTGTAACCCAGGCAGGGCAAGTAGAGTGCCAAGAGAAGTCCGAGTGAGGAGTCCTGAATAATTTCCCAATCAGTGCTAGTGAATTGGTGAAGCAGCTAAATACGTGTGCACAGTGTGCCAGCAAATTATTTTCTGACAGCCAAGTGTCCTGTGACACGTTGCCGGGTGGGAGTGAGTTCAGCCAAGCAAATTCACGCTTGGCTGCTTCTGGGCTCTCTCTCAGGGGGGGGGGAGGGGCTTTTTGGGTGGTCCCGTAATTTATTTTTGTAATTATGGGTCCATCCAAGACCCCACCTGGGAGGCCCCAGTAGGGGAGCTATGATTGGGGTTAGGAGATCAGTCGCTCCCCCATAGTGCTGTGGGGTGCTGTGCCCCACAGGCAAAGACTTATGCTTTGAAACCTCTCGGTGAGAATATATAAATTCGTGCGAATTTATAAAATTTTAGCGATGTAAATGGCCATCGACATGTTATTTTTGCACAAACTTGTTCAGAAGGAAGGCCTTTGTCAATATTGGGAATAAAAAATCATTCAAGTGCATAGAAAAACATATTATTATTCTGACTTGACACCTTCGCTTTAATGAACAGTTCATGTATGTTGGTAAATAGTTCTTTAATATTTAGCAAGTGATAACCTTCATTTCTCTGGTAACTGTCATGGTAATATTTATTTGGGTATACGCCAATCCACACTGTATGTGTTACATGTATATTAAATGATTCTGTGAAAATGATTCCTTGTTGCACATTGTTTTGTGATTGCAGGTATTTTTTCAGCTGGAATCCCCCTCATGTTGCTCTGTAACCAACTGTCAAGTTTAATATGAAAGTCAAGTCTTGTTACCTAGAACATATACAATGGCTGTACTTTACATATGTATATTTTTAGACCTTCAAATATGGACTGAGGATGAAATCTGCTTGCAGTGGGATTATAGCCTTGAGTCATGAGCACTGCATGTACTGCATAAAATAAGTGTTTTACTTATGTAAAAAACACAACAGATGTCACATCTCACCTCATTGCCCCAGATCAATAGGATTCCAACATGTACACAAACCCCTGGTTCCTATTATTAACCTCAGGTTCTCACTTTGATAGAGTTCGAAGCACAGAAGCTGTCATTCATTTCCTACTCCGTAGTGTTACTACTGGTACTGCATGTTTATAGCCATTATGTACTTTTTGTTGTCAGTATAGTAAATTGACTTAGTAATTCAATAGGACTTTTGTTTTAAAGTCATGAACATGACACTGATAAAAAAAAGTGTTTTTAAAGTTACTCAGTGCAAAAAGTCATTATTTTGATTTGGATTAGGAATTTTATTTTTTTAAAAGGGAAATATATCCTTTGAATTATGAATTTGCTCTTTCTTGTCATGTAGTAACTTCAAGATCTTATGCCTTTTCCCTTATAACTTTTTTTTTTCTTTAGGGGCATTGAAGTTCCCAGTATACCTGATATGACCTATTTTATTCCCCAGATAAGACTCGAGCTGTGGAAGACGTTCGAAACTTCGACACCTATCAGGAAGGTAAGAAATGTAGTAGTAGTAGCAGTAGTGGTTGTAGTAGTAGTAGTAGTAGTAGTAGTAGTAGTAGTAGTAGTAGTAGTAGTGGTAGTAGTAGTAGCAGTACCAGGAGTAGTAGCAGTAGCAGTAGCAGTAGTAGTAGCAGTAGCAGTAATAGTAGTAGTTGTAGCTGCAGCAGTAGTAGTAGCCGTAGTTGTGGATTTGTTTTGTAATGAAAAATGCACATAATACAGACAAAACTCAATACAATTATGCATTGTAATAGCTGAAACTGGAGCATACCAGTAAGCTGTAACCATTCAGCACCAAAAAGATAGAAATACAATGAATGGTCAGTATCAGCCCTGGCATATTAAGCTGCACATTGTGTAAGACTTTTTTTGATGGGGGAGGGGTGGTGGTGTTAAATGTCACTATAGATACAAAATTAATAGAATTCAGAAAAAAAATTACTTGTACTTGTGTACCTCATGAACATGTTTCTCAACAAAACTCCGAATTCAACTTCAAGGCAAAATCCTAACATTCCTGTTCAATTTGTTGCTTCTCTCTCTGCCATAGATGCTGTATTAGTACGTTATTTAAAACTTGGAGTCCAGGATAGTCATATCATACTCATGGCCACCCAGGATGAGGCAAGCTTCAAGTAAGTCCTTCGCCAGAGTTCTCAAAAATTGCGAAGACCTTGGTTACCTAAATCAGAGCATTACCGTATATGTCCTTATACAAGCGCATGCCCTAATAGATGCACACTTCCCTGCACCACAAACATTACATCAAATTCACACCAAATGCCCAATAACACTTAAAAGATCATCCCGAGACACTAAAATTCGAGTGGTATTCCAGTCTGTTTGGCTGCCACACATGCGCAAATCGCCACTTCCTTGTAAATAAAGGTCCACGCGGTTACTGTTTACCATATATATGTATTGTAGGTATGAGACAGGCTTTATTGGTGAAATTAATAGACGCGCACCCAAGCCCTTGCATTCGCGCACTGCGCTTCTATTAGGACATATATGGTATGTTGGCTAAGCATTCAACGTAAATCAACACAGTCACCCAGACTTAAAGTATTTTGAGCATTCCATCCCTGCAAGCATCTGGCTATTCTGTAAAATGTTATTTACTGCTGCAGTACTTCTTCCGTATGTAACCAAATTTTCAACAGTATGGTTACAACATGCTTCTTGCACAAGCATTTTATGTGTTGTGCCAACAACAAAGTCTTATAGCCCACTAGTACTGGATACTTCTTCATAAATAGGTAAGCTGATGCATGTTAAGTGGCGTGTAATTGATTTCAAATGTAGACAGCTCTACTCACTGGGTGAGGACACTGAAAGGAAACCTCCTCAAGACATTTGTTGTACTGTACCACTTGTGTGATTTCGGTTGTCACCAGTTTGAAGGAAGGCAAGATCTGGCTTAACAAGTATGGGAGCACGGCCATTGACAAGCTTAAGTTCCGAGATGGCATGGTGATGGTTGGGCAACGAGGACTAACTCGCGGCAGTGCAATTGAAAAGGTGGGCTTCATGTCATCAGTGATTGCCTGACCTGTTAACAGGCTTCAGTGTCTGCGTAAGTCTTTGCGTGTGCTGGTCTACTTTAATCATATTGATACACAACATAACATGGAATAAAAAATATTGTATCACTTGTTATTCACTGAATTCCCATGGCCGATCTTTTGGAGAGATCTGCTATATCCAGTAAACATGGTAAAGGTGGTACATGTATTTTAGGTGATATTTGTAGAAATAAATACTTAAAACATGTGGAAATATTGCAATTCGATGAACTCAGGCATATTTACAGTTTGAATAAAATGAGATTTGATGCTGAACTGTTTAACGTTAGCGAGAGGGTTTTCGAAAGTCCTATGGTATCACTAATACATGATATATACAAATGATATAACTATATCACTGTGCTTTTCACTCCAGCATCAACCACGGGGTGACAAAGAATTTTCTGACCCGATTGGAATTAGTGGGTGTATGAGCATTCCATGTAAGCACCACCTTTAAAAAGTCTCTATCTTCGCATTGTGGTCGGCATTGTGCTACTTTCATGACATACTTTAATAGAATTATCCCAAGGAATGTTTCTTACTGTATTTGTAATGTGAGAATATATGTACCATACTGTATGGAATCGGGTTAAATATACATACAGCATAGCGTGCATGAATCATGTCAATGGTGGGTGCATACTATTCATGACCTGTTCATATCTAATCCTGTCGACTGCGCCAGTGTAAAGATGTTTGTGATCCAATCTGTGCATTTGCCAAAATGACCCCAGTAATGGTATGTATGTATATTACATGATGACACATGTAATAAAAAGGATGTTCCACTGTTATAATTTAAATTGATAGCAATATAAATACATTACTTCTTCTGTCTTACTAAAGAATTTCTCTTTCTTAAAAATGTACCTGTGTGCGTAAACATCAACATAATTGTGAGTGTTGCTGTATCTTGCTTGTGCTGTAGTGGGGAAGGTGGAGTCTATACCAGTAGACCCCAAAGACAGACAAGACAACCGACCACCACTGGACCCCAATGTTAAACTAGGCGAGGAACTGCCTAACTGTGGAGTTAAGGAGGAATGTGGACCTAACAGCTTTGCAGCACATCTCTATACAGGAAAAGAAAACAAAGATGGGCCGAAAATATGCGTTGGTGGCAAATAGTGAGTTATCTCAAATATGACACAACAATGTTATCATACCACAGATTTGAGGATGGCATTTTACTTGTCAACGATATCATATCCAGTGTAACCTTGGAATTAAGGCCACCCTCAGTTCAGGCCACAGTGATCTTATCATGCTTATTGCTGGGATCGTCTCATAGCGGGATTCCACTTGTAGTTGAATTTTAAAGCATTGTGAGATTACCTATTAATAAAAATGTCTTGCATATGTGGATACGTATATGTGTATGTGGATACAAATTTATTTATATGTAGCTACAGAAATCTGATGTGGATACGAAGGTGTGCTAGGGCAAGGTTGCGGAAAACAAAATTTAGTAACAAATAACAGGAAATGAAAGAAAGGAGAATATTGTAGATATTGCCTAATATAGAGTCTATGTAGACATGTGTAGAGTCATTGTATTTGCCGAACAACAACTCATTTTGCATGTTGAGAAATACAACTTTTTTTCAGCTATACTGTATAATCCTTAATCAAATGAGACTTATTTCATAACTTCACTATACAAGATATTTACTTCACTATTTGTACTGTTTCAGTGTTTTAGCCAAAGGTTTGAATGATGGAGGACGAGGTTTCAACATTGTAGTTGTTGACCCCAAGACAAAAGATGTTATCCGTGTTGGACACTTTGACACTTATGCAGAAGGTTTGTGACCTTGCATTTTCCCCTTTGCTTACTTCATACAGTTAGCAATTATAGTGTGCTTATAGCACGTCCGATGTCTTTTTATATTACAATATCAACTGTCAGTAAAAATTTGGTAATTTACATACACTTTGTAAATAAAATACACTCCAGAATTTTCTTCTCGACTCACCATGCACCTTTATAACTATTTTACTTTGAATTACATTTGTGTACGTGCCGAAAGCGTTAAATTTTGAAGTAGATTAAGAATGATTAGAATGGAAAGAAAAATTTACTAATACAGAAATCCTGCTCCAAGATTGAGATCCCTTTTGCCAAATTAGAGAGGTATCCTTGCTGAGATTCAGCACCCAATGCATTTACTGGCTGCCAGAATTGTGTTGTCTGTACTGAGGGCTTCCTCTTGTGAGTGTCCTTAAGAAGAAAGGCGATATTTACTTTTATTTGATATATTACATGTATATATTGTGATTTTAGCTAGTCTTGAACTTGTTGTTCATGTCATTTTCCAGACAGCAGTAATTTGGAGATATTTCTGGAAATGGTCAATGACAAAGATATCATAATGGCAGTCACGCATGATGACGCATCCAAAAAGTAAGTAATACAATTCCAGATGCTGTACATGGTCAAAGATTTCATCTATTAGTTTACCTGGACTTTGGTGTCGCTGCCACATAAATTTATGAGCAAAAAGTGTTTTTTAAATGTAACTTTTGCTTAATAAACAGTGGTACTGATAATAAAATAATTCACAAGTATTTTGATTATATTGTACTGAACAATTGTTAGGTTCATGTAGGACAGAAGAACCGCACCGTTGGCACTTCCTTTGGCATTCTTTCCGTGTTATTGTTATCATTTGCAGTTAACAAGATTGGGTTTTCAGTTACCTAATATACAAGTAGTGATCGACTGCCGTGTGTAAAATACTGGATAGAAACTGTCCCATATGTCACCTTCCTAAACTACTACATTTAGGGATCTTGAATAACATACGGAAAAAAACCCCTGTGAATTTGGTATACATGTAAGCAAAAAGTGTACATGCCGTGTAAAAGGCTTAATGTGTCACCTTCCACTCCCATCCACCACTATTCCTTTTTATCCTAGCCTAAATGTGCATGCAACCAAGATATTTGAAGCCATGGGGTCATCTATGCTTTCCAAAATGTCATTCCGTGACGTATGGGCCTATGTCGGCCAGAAGGGAATGACTGGACATTCAACCATTGAAGAGGTTTGCATCCATGTTCGGGGGCCTATGCATGTCTGACATTGACAAGGGCAGCCAAATGTCTATCCATGTTCCAGGGCCAAATGCTTTGCTACCCTACCCTAACACCTGACCATCCTAACTCCCCTTTCTGTCTTTCTATCTTTCTTTGAATAACTTCGTTTTATTAGAACTGCACTCCACCGTATATGCTGCATAGTCTTAGGCTACTGGTATATCATGTGCTTCTCTTCCTCACATAATCCTACCAAAATCTTGATTATAACAACATATTAAGGCTGGAAGTGTACATATGAAGACGTTTGTTACATATCGCTTGATAGACAACTCAACTAAGCTTTCACCCAGAAAATGCATTGTTTACACATGTGTTTATGCTTGTCAATAAGATACTACTACTAAATTATCTCCAGTTGCCTTAGCTGCTGTATTTTCTATACACTCGTCAGCCTCTGGCAGGATCGTAGAAGTGAAATAATTTTACACTTTTGTTGAGGTGGGGAGTCTTTCTATGCATCTACATTCCATGTGGTGACTCGCTAAGCCGAGTTAAGCACTGCGTAGTCAAGGGCATGAAAGATTTGAACATGGCCGAAAACTCAATCCATCCAATGCCAATGCACTACATCCTTACTGGGTAGCTGTGACAAGATGAAATAAGATTTCAGAGCTTGAAAGAAACTGAGAAACGGGAGGAAGGAAGGCTCTGAATCGCGTTAAAAACCATAGTGTTGTCCCATGATGAAGGAAATGTTTGTTTGCTTCATGAAAAATCTTAAGTTTGTTTTTGGAGTGGAGTACATAATAATTAACAAGAAAGACCGCTGGGACAGCAGAAAACCCCACCCGCCCACAAACACCCTAATATGACATCAAGACTATCATAGTAATACACCAGAGGTATATGTATAACGTACAGATGCCTTCCCACTCAATATGTAAGTAATCTGGACTTTGTACTGTAGTACAATCACTTCATTGGTAAAAAAGGGACATTTTGCAGGTATATAATAATGCGTATAACGTACATGCATTTCTGCCATATACATGACATATGTGCTTGCAATCTCACAGCAGCTAATGCTTCATGGAAATCATCTTGCTACATGTACAACTCATACCCGTGTTTGTGCAAACTTCTGTTACTCATGTGTTACTTACACGTATTTCTTCCTTTCTTTCTTTCTTTGGCCTTTTTTCTCCACAGACTGTCCGATTACACCAAGCAGCTCCTGAATGAACTGGGCAGTGGCTTTATACAGAATGTTAACTTTAGAGATAATTGGGCCTTTGTTGGCCAAAAGGGGATCAAAGGGTTTGGAGAGATTGAACAGGTGAAATTTGGCATGACATGAGACTGTATAGATGATAGCTGTGTATGTGCATGACCTTGTGTTTCTTTGTACCTGCTGCAGGAGAGTAGATTATTAATTTTTTATTTAACTTATCTGGCACATGTAGTTATTTGTATCCCCTTCAAACTCAATGCTATGGACTTGTCGCAGTTCTGCCACTGCTATAGCCTAATCTTGTGAACACCAACCCAGGTGTAACTCAATCAAATATTTGTACCTTAATATGTTGGCTTTACTTGATATCCACAACCTGGGCTAGCACTAAGCGGTTTTCTTGGTTAGCCACTGTGGCTAAAAGATAACTTTTCTTTTAGGCACAGATGATTCCGTTCATCCACCAGATATGTTTTGTAATAGTTTTTAGACTACTGGTATTTAGATGCAAACATTCTAAATCAAGATCCATGCATGATTAAATGGGCTTAATTATGTTAATGTATGTTAATTCTCCGTAGAATAAAATCTGTTAGTATTGTGTTGACTCATGTAAACTACATTCAGTGTATGAACTAGATGTTAGAGCTTGACCAATGTGGCAGTTCTTTTAGCTAAAAGGAATCCAGTTCTTTTAGTCACATGGGAATTCTTTTTACATTCGGCTATGTCCGTAAGAGTAAGAGCTAGCCTAGAGAACAATACATGATTATTAAGAAGTGCATCCCCCATACCACTAGATCATAACGTACTAGTCCCCCTACACCCCACCTTACACCACCACTGTAACCCTCGCCACCCCACCATCCCTTTTACTTTTACTTCATACCATACCCATCTAACCTGCACTAAACATTTTCCTTCTTCTTCTTGCTTTGCTTAATCATAACCGTTAGGTAGTTGTGAGCAACCGACTGGGCTAATTTATTTATTTTATTTATTTATTAATTAATTCTTTCAGCTACATAAATGTGTTGATCCCCCTGCACAAAATAACACATCATGAGACCCAGTTTAGTAAAAGGATCTACCGGTACATGTTATATCAGTTGAAATTGTATGTGTACATTTGTATCTACTGGTCTAACTTGGTCATGTTCATTGCCAACATTCGGTAGCTGTGTGTGTGTGTGTGTGACTAGTATAACCTGCCCAGTTCAGACAGAGCAGCAGCTTGCTGTGGTCTCCCTGTAACCACGCAGACTTTGTCTTTGCTCTCTGTTGTGTTATATGGTGGACACCTTACTATTGCATATACATGTACAGTAGTCCTTGCCTTAGTGGCTACTCTCTACAGAGTTCACCCCGCTAATATGGAAATAAAAAATTGCCACAACTAATGTGATTTGTGAATGCATATACTTTAGTTTAAACAATCTATTTTCAGACGTTTTCAAACATCAAACAGATACACAAATGGTCACCTCATAAATGGTTATCTGCATATACAGTAGTCCCCCTCTAATAAGGACACCCCTTCTGCCAAACAATTCTGTCCTTATTAGAGAGGTGTCCTTTGCTGAGAGGGAGCATTACATACATTCATAGTACTTGCTGCCAGAAATTTGTGTCCTTTATAGAGGGGTGTCCTCTCTAGAGAGTGTCCTTTAAGAGAGGGACCACTGTACTTGGAATACATACTCTCTTCACACCAAAGGTCAGCCTTCTAATGCCTACTGGCCGCAATTTCTTGGGAAGTACATGTATGTTGCCTTATCAGAGAGAGACCACTGTATAATATATGTTAAGAATTTCAACCAGTGTACCAGCACAGTTGTCCCTCTCTAATAAGGCCACCCTATTTGCCAAGAAATTGTGGCCACATTCGTGAGGTGGCGTTTCATGCTTTTGGTGAGAG
>JAAUYG010005132.1_pt1 | contig 10419 bp, 7 predicted proteins | sample 7278091 | NCBI WGS metagenome assembly JAAUYG01 (sample SAMN14350201, study PRJNA611818) | marine sediment metagenome | isolation source: surface marine sediment (0.6m) | place: French Polynesia: Moorea | collected 2018-08
AACCACACCACCCAGGTGGCTGGGTTTTCTTCGGTTTGCTTTTCCTTTTTTTTTTTTTTTTTTTTTTTTTTTTTTTTTTTTTTTTTTTTTTTTTTTTTTTCGTTCCCAAACCCCTCCAATCAAAATTTTTGGGGTTCTGTTTTTAAAACAAAAAAAAAACCTCCCCCCCCCCCCCCCCCCCCCCCAATATCCACAGTAACCCGTCGGAAGAAGCGTCTTTCAGTAATTGGAATTTATAGTAATCCGGAAATACAAATTTTCAAGCAGTTAGATTAAGAACGTGACGGCTGAGCAGATTATAAAAGGCAGTTGATTTTTTTTCTCTTCCAAATACCCTATCTAACCACGCGTATCTGCATGTGTAGTTGCCGGTGCTTTGATGCTAGTGTTACGTTATGTGCAAGTATACCTATGGAAATGTTCGGCATACAGTCCTGAGCCAGAATCGCGTACAGCAAGAAGCCGGGTATTTCCTTTAAGGTATTGATTTGAATGGGTAATGGTTTAATGCTTTTCACTTTCAAATTTCTGGTCGGGCTTGTGTCCTGCCTAACCCAGGTTCATCCTCCTTACCGCTGACTTTGCAGTGCTTGTGGCTTGGTGTAAGTTAGTGTGCTAAAATGGGGCTAAATCCGAAATCACTGATGTATTCTGTATGTAGTAAAACGAACCCCCACCATGAACCAGTCAGCGAAGCCGGCTGTGTAATGGAGAAATTCTGTCGCATGCAGTGTCCACAGAAGTCGCAGGAATCTATTAGCTATCCAGTGCTAGTAAGGCCACATCACAGATATACGTGTGGGTTATCCCTCTTTCCCCTAGTGCGGGTATTTACTTTGCAATTTGCTGCCACTGGTTGGTGACTTGCAAACTCCCCTAGGTTTAGGGTCCCCTCTTACACCCCCACCTCCACCCCCCTCCCCGCAACAACATACGGTTGGTCAGCCATTGGAGGCGCCCAATAATATTGTTTCATGACGTCTGGCGATTTCATGACGTCTGGCGATTTCACTGTGACCAGATTTGACGATTTGTCGTCACAGCAGCGGGTCGGCAGGTCGTCGCTGACCTTTCTGCCTAAGATAAATCCACGTCCAACACGCCAGAGCCCTCTCCCGTGGACCACTGGTGGCTTGAGGGTGTCCGTTATCTCTAATATCCGAAGCTATATGTTTAGTCCAAGCGTTAAGCAGACACCTTTTAGGGGTAAGTGGGAGAAGGGAGGTGCTGGTCCCCAGGAGACTTTTGGTCCCGTGCGGGCCCAACGACTCCACAGACAGTAAAGATTGCCTGATTGGACGCAGGGGAACAGCCACCGGGCACACCACGCCAGGACTTCCTGACATTCTGTAACACGTATTAATGGACATTGAAATTGATCCGCAGTCAGGGGTGCTGCGGTAGAAATCCCAGAATGGAGTGGAGGAGCGGGATATATAAGAGTCGAATGCATCCCTTTCACGCCAAAATGCATGATGTACATGTATGCGGCGGTAACGACACCAACATGATGGAAGTCAGACCCTGGGAACACATTGAGGAAAAACCCACGGTCGATAAACTAAACACGTGACCAGCTGAGGATTTCGTGCTGCAATAGCATACTGTAGATAACGCAACAGCTTAGACTTTTCTTTAAACTCATAACTTCAGTATTTAACTCCTGTTTGTACTCCCAAATTAATAAATGACACAAAAATCGTTCTCCATTTCCCTGCTTTCCAGATTCCATTTCAGCCTAGAGTTATTAGAATATTTGAGTAAAGGAGGTAAAGTACTCAAAACGCATTTCGTGGGACCAAACATTGTGACGAAAAAGGCCGATTGAGCTAGAAATATAATTATTTTTATGAGGTGTCTACAGGCACAGTTAGAAAATGATTTTGGAGCCGTAATTTTTGTAATTGAGTTATTTGAGTAAAATTACTCGAATGCATTCGATAGGACCAAGCATAGTAAAGGAAAAGGCTGATGGGCCTGATATTTTACAGAAACATGCTAACGGAGAATCTACAGGGACAGTTAAAGGTGGTTTCCGTGGGGTCATTTTTTATTCAGTTGAGTAAAATAACTCATATTTCCGTAAGAGCAAACCGTGGTATTGAAAGAAACAGCCAATATGGCTGATGTTTCACGGAAGTATTCTTGTGGGTGTTTAGAAGAAACATCGGATTGGGCTGATATTTTACAGAAGCATGTTTTTGTTAACATTAATGTCTTTTCCAACCGGGATGCCCCCCACACGTTGCACAGCTACCGAATTTCACTATTTTTGTCGGAAGTTTAATAGGCAAACTCCTGCATGCTGAAATGAAGTTTGCTGTGATGCCAAATGTCCGACGATTTGGGATCGTCTACCGTCCCGGTCCTACGGTTGGCTTCCGTTCCATGAAGTAGGGTCGCAGTGAATGCAGTGCCCATATGATTATCCCAAGATTTGCGATCTGGTTTCGCCTACATAAATACCTACCCTATAGAAGCCTACAGAGAGACTTGGGGTTGAGCTAGCTCTGCTAAATATTTATGGCTTGTGATGGCTCAAAATGAGAGGGGAGTCTAAATTGGTAGGCAATCCGGGTCGTAACTTAGCTCGTGTCTCCAATGCGGCGCTCAGCGTGATGCTGCAGCACCCAGCGTCACCAGGAAGCACCCCAGGTGTTAGCAGGGAAACACAATAAACGGAGATAATGCCACTTTTCGGGCGACAAAGTGCAAGATTAGCATCAGCGAAACTGTCCTCCTTGATTCTGCTGAGCCAAGCGGTGCACATCGCGCCCTGAAACTGCTAGGCGTGGCTGGGCCATAAAGTCGACAGTCGCCTCCGTGGACGTCCCTGAAAGCGGACACACTGGCAGCTCCCAGCTCGGCGGTGATCACATTATTTCTCTCCCGCATTTGTCGTGAATTGTACGTAATGTATCTATTGCTGTTGGTCCGGGCAGCCAGGACGAAGGGAGTGTCGGGGGCGGGCAGTCCATGGCCAGCCTTTGCCGACGGAACAGTCGCCCGGTGGGTCGCCGTCTTTTGGATATAATATGCACGATCTGTCTGGCTTTATGTGCTTTCCGGCCCGCCCTCATTCCAAACAAAGTCCACCGGGCGGGATTTGCCTGATGCCTGTTTAAACCAACAATCGCCGTTACGAGTCTTCCGTCCCCTACTTCCGATTCGATTATGCCCGAACTCTGTATATAGGAGTAGGTCCCCATGACTGTCAACACGTTCCAAACAGATGGACACAGAACAAGTTTTCCCCGTAGTTGAGACGGAATAGAGGCAGCATTCAGAGCGAGGGAAAACGAAGCACATCCGTTACGAGATATATATTTTTTGGCCCCGAGACCCCGGTCCGTGGGTTGCATTGTGGAACAGTCTTCGCGTTGCGAATCACGCGCATCACGAACCCTCGTGCTACCGTGAAGCCGAGGAACGCCTACGGGGGTGAAAAGGGAACGGAAGTAAATAGTTTGTAACATTATTATCTATAACAATTTCTTTGTTCAGAGCTCTTTGGCACGTTATGATCGGAAGCAGGAGTGCTGGGGTGATTAGTAGGACTTGCTCCTTGCCATACATGAATACCAAGCACCATCACTCCTATGCATTACAACCATCATGCGAAGAAAACTAGAACATAGAATTTGTAAGCAAATTCAAGATCAGCATGCCATTTTTGAAAAGAGAAAAGGAGGCATAGAGGTTTTTCGCGAAGTTGCACATATATATCTCTTTCTACCCCAGGGGTCACAATTGGGCTTGTTTTCGCTCAGCGGGGAGAGGTTTCCAAGATACGGGCCGATATTCAAAATTATCATATTTAGCCATGAAACTTGGCCATTGTCAAAATTTCCAGAATTTGCACATACACTATTTCTATACCCAAAGGGGTCGAAATTGAGCTTATTTTCGCTCTATGGGCAGCAGTTTTTGAGATAAAGGTCCATTTTCAAATTTGGCACATTAGAGCATCAAAATTGTCCATTGTAAAAAATTCCAGAAGTTGCCCACACTCTCTTTCTACCCCAAGGGGTCGAAATTGAGCTCTTGTTTTACCTGTGGGCAGCGGTTGCCGAGATATGTACCACTTTTCAAAATTGCCATTAGCACAATTTCCAGAAGTTGCACATGTACTATATGTCTACCACAAGGAGTAGAAATTGAGCTTTTTGAGATATGGACCGATTTTCAAAATTGCTAACTTGGCCACTTGGCCACTGGCACAAGTTCCAGGAGTTTGCCGAAACATTCTGTACTCCAGGTGGATCCAATTTGATCTTACTTTGGCTGTACAGAGATACGGGCTGAGTTTCCAAATTGCCATACTTGGGCATGAAACTTGGTCACTGGCAAAAGTTCGATAAGTTGAACATTCACCCTGTTTCTACCCCTATGGGGTGAAATAGGGTTTTTGAACTCATGGGCCTTTACCATCCTGAAAAGTTTCAAAGTGCTTTGAACGGCAAACCAGCTAGCCTTGAGATACCTTGTTCACAAACCCGTTTACGGAACAAAAAATAAAATAAAAATAATAAAAAAGTAAAAACAGAAGATCTGGATTTGCAGGCAGGTCTAAAAATACACAGTACAAGATATCTAGCCAGTTTCTGAAAAAAAGCAACACACAGTAAATTTTCAATTTTGTCACTGAAAATTGTAGGACTAGACCCCTAATTTATTATGCACATGCGTTGGACAGGATCTTGTTCCGTTAAAGGTTTTTTCCTTAGTGTGGCTTATTTTGCTGTGGCGGACCATGGGTCCAGCTTGCTACGTCGCATGGTTTGCATATCAGCAGCCATCTGTGTAGCCCTGTTTTCTTCCGCGGACGGGACGCGACAGGCAAGTGATGTACTGGGAACAAGGTATAGTGCAGATGGGTGGGTGAGTGGCGATATCTCCTAATTATTCAAGATCCCGAGGCGATAACAATAAGGCAATACATCAAAAAGCCACACGCCTCATCTCAAGTTCATCTCACATTGGCCTATGCAAGACACGGAGCAGTCCATTCTTTGGAACGTGCTAAAGAGCATGAAATATTGGGAAACCGTGATCTAACGATCTACGTGTCTCTATTAACGCCGACACGCGGTTTTTGTTTTGTCTGGTTTCGAGATCGGTTCATGGAAGTTTTCCTTCACCACGTGCTTATAGGGGCTAGTGCTGGCGACAAGATTGATGTTTGGTCTGCAAAATAGCACAGCATTTAACGAGATCGATAATGACAAAGCGTACGTAATATCTGGCCAGTGGCTGCGGGTTTCGGCCACCCAGAGCTACCCAGGGGCTGTATTTATAAAAGGTTTTATTTTTTTTTGCCTTGGGCAGTAGTTATATGTGTATAATGCACTCGGAATAACGGAAACAAGGAACAATGTAACTGGTGTAGCGGTGCAATTTGCTACACAAGATAAGCAAAATGCTACACACGTTCAAAAATGCATAGCAGTTTTTCACTATTAAATATACTGTTGCATTTTACATTTAAGACTAAATTCTTCAAATCTACAATTTTTGAGCTAGTATACAAAATCTTGTAAGTAAATTGTTCCCTGAATGGAAATTTCGGATATACATGTAACTGTTCAAACGCATGTGCAAGCATGCTTAATTGCCTAACGCTCAAATTTGTCACGTAATTTTCTTTGGCAAACTCACACAGATTGATTGGATTATTTTATTGCCTACGTTGACATCCCATAACGTACCAGCTATACCCACCAGGACACGAAAAGATAAATTGATTTTTTTTATGAGCATCCGATTCATCCTCGATTACTACATTCATTTGCAGTACATAAATTTCATTTCATAATAATCTTATAACTGCCATAACGTTCTTGTTTTTTTGTTAGTGTTGGTGAATAGCACTTGTGTTGATGTCTGTTTTTGTGCCACTGCTGACGTTGAATAAAGTTTTACTTATAAATATCTGGAACCCAGCACAGAGGGGCTTATATCTGGCCCATAGCAAGTATATGCACGCACATAATAATACATAGTGCCAAAAGCATTGCGAAGCACATGTAGGCCTACTGCACACCTTAATTTTTCTGCAATTTGGTGCCTGGCGACTACTACTAACATTAGCTAATCTGTTAGACTAAACAAATAGAACTACGATTTTGCATAGGTGACACATCAGTTTATAGCCGCCTTAAAAGCAAAACACACTACAGCGAACGGTACAATCGAAGACACTCTCTTGTTTGTTTCCCCAATATGCACTATCGTGTCCAGCAGAAGTATTAACACGAATAAGGTAGCAACTATTGTGTTGTACTTGTCTGGTATTTTGTGTGACAGCCTCAGAATGTGACTCGGTAGTCGAGTGGAGTGAGTCACGACTGTAGGTCGATGCATGGCGATTCGGCTGGAACCCAGTCCAGATGAATTTACATATAATAATCTCTGCGTCAATGGCAAAGTGATGTTTTACACATTTACAGCCAGTACATGTGTCCAGACATTGTAAAAGGCCCTAAAGTCAAAATCATGTCACTCTGTTTCCCTCACCCAACTTGCATCTTCTAGGAAGTTACGGGGCTCTGGGCGGGGGCGGTGTCGCCGGTGATGTGACAGCTAACTTCTCCGACGACCATTGCCGGCAAGACGAGGATATGGCCACGTGCCACAGTTCATTCCGATATCCGGGTTCAGATGCGACAGCAAGATTCGAGGCAATCTTTTTGTTACCCCCCGCTGGAGGCGTCGGCTGCCCCACCGCCATGCCAATAACAATAAGATTTACCGGGCGAGGCGGAAAATGCCACAGCCGACAATACAGCGTGTACAGATATATATAGCGCAAGGCTAAATGCCGATATAAACTGATATACTTGATATAGAGAATGTAAAAGTGTCTGGGCGTTTAGTAAAGCTTGTGGGAATCTTAAAACTTGGCCCATGTAGACCAGAGTTTCATATAAAATAGAGATACTAGATCAAAGAGTCAGGATGAAGCGAGGCTCAAGCGTTTCCAACATGAGGAAGGCGATAGGGGTTATAATTCGACTGCAAATTCCCCAGCAGAGGCTTTAGCATTACTCCTTTCACGGGAACACATGGAGTTACTTCACATTTCCGTTGTGTCTGCATCAGAAGATGTATCAGAATCTGTATATTTAGATCTCATCGGCACATATTTGGACGAGCGAAGTTGTATTTCCGTCTTAATCTCGACGCACGAGGTTGGAGCTACGTATATGACTTGCCAGATAAGTAAAGAATATCGAGATTATCTAACAAGCTGTTTTGGACCTTCCTAGTTATGATAAATATAATATTTACAAGAAACATGCTGTCGCTGAGTATATAAATCAAGTAATTCAAACCAGCTAACTGTGAATACCGGCGTGCCCTAGCCATTGGCTGAAAGTTGCTAAGGGGTGCTATGCCTTTTCGTATGAAGCAGTGTTTCACAGGGAATAGTTTCTACATTTGCTTTGCAATTAGACTATACACTGAATTTAACGTGACAGATGAAAGATGATAATGAAGATCTGCATATCTAATGTTGCCTATTAAACTTTCATGGGGATCTTATATTCAGCGCAGTCCAAATATGAAGAACGAGACCCTACTGAAAATTGCGTCAGCGCATGAAACTTTCATGTGCTATCCAGATTTATGGCAAACATGAATTAATTGTCGTATGCTCCGAGAAATGCGGCTGGAGAAAATGAAAATAAATGGGTAAACGCCCAGCGAGGGGCCGACTTATGGAAGATCTTAAGTCCGAAACCTATACCATGAACGGAATACAAATGGCTGCCAATGTTAGTAGTGGGTTGGTTAATTCTAGACTTAAAAAAATCTTGAAATGAACCCCAGATTAACATGGTAGGCGGCGAGTTATTCAAAAAGTTACATTACCTAGAACAATGGGGTCGGCTGACTCGAAGGCATTTGTCTGCAAAGCCATAATCTATGGATAAGTTTAGATCTACTACCTAGTGTACGTCGGATAAATAGGCCTACTACAATAAAACCGCAAGTGTGTTTACCGACACAAAGGCGATATGGTTTACATGTATGTACAATTAAGACTACAATACTGCCATACTAGTTTTAGATGCATCTTCAAACTACATTCATTTTCAAAATACATTCCTTTAACTTAAGCCATACAAATTGCACCTTTTTTTAAGAATATACATATCACAAGTTTAATAGGTAGTTAGGGATAGTTAAATGAAATTCTCAAGTGCATGGCTTTCAAATTCCCCAAAAATAGTGCGTGTAATAAGGCAAGAACGAAAAGCGGATGTTTCCAGTTCCTACGTTATCGCTATATTTTAGCTTACCTTAAAGGTAAATTATTAAAGAGATTAATTAAAGAACGTTTCCACTATGCATATTAGTTGTTTTCTGGTTTCTGATCAATAAATACGTGCTGGAATTTTCTGAATAATATCAAAGCAAACATCAGTTATTTTTTTCCGCATGTCTAAAAAGCGGCCATTATGGTGGACTGCTGAGTGATACAAAATAAATATACGGGTATAGACCTTGAAGAAAGTAGCAGTACCATATCCAAATATATGAAACAATCGGAATTTTACGGCTTAATCGTGAAAAGGGTGGTTCAAGAACTCGGGTGACCTGATTTTTTTTTATTATTATTTTTTTTTTTTGTTTTGAGAATTTGCTGGAGTGCCTCTGTAAAAACGTGTCATGTAAACATGGTAAATGTCATGCCTCTTCAAACGTCAATAATCTTATCTCGATGCATAAAATATGCAAAGTAACGCCTCATCGCGCGACATTTGACACTATGCATGCAACCTGTCACATTCGAGTTGTTGCACCTGAATAATAAAAGATTGAAACCATCAGTTAACAGGGGAAACACACGTGTGGAATTCTTGCAGACCTGCTGTTCTCTGGAGTGGTACTCTGTTGACCTTCAGAAGTAAAGCCTGGAATGTAATCCTCGCCGAGGACTGGCAGGAAAACAATTTGTGCGGCGACCGGTTCCGCTGCGTGTAAAGCGTCCGGCCAATTGCTCATACTCGGTCATGCCACGGTGCGGGCATTGTCACACAAAGATAGCTGCCGTGCATTTGCCAAGCCATTAGGCCTTAATCCGGTTAAGCTCAACTGGCGGGAAATCGAGTACCGCTACGTCAATTTCGCTTTCCGTTTCTACCCATTCCTAACGGAGACACAAGTTCCTTCGCCGAGGGCATTGAAAGATTTCTGCAAACATGTGGCGCCTGGACATGGCAGGACGGACCAGGCTGTACACACTGATGGCAGGACAGACCAGGTTGTATACATTGACGTGGCAGGACAGACCAGGTTGTATACATTGACGTGGCAGGACGGACCAGGCTGTACACACTGACGTGGCAGGACAGACCAGGCTGTACACACTGCATGCACTGCCAGTATCAAGATTCAGCTTGCGAGCAAATGAACAGTCTGAAGGATTCGGTTTAATTCATTCATAATACTGCTTTTAACGTATACGATTCACAAAAAGTAAAAGCAGGCAATGTTACACATAGAGTAAACATATCATCCTGACAGTATATGATACTCGCTGAATCTTAAAATCGAATAACTTTTGTGCTATTTTGAGTGCGACTACGTTACAGGGGCGCCTTGTGATAGCAATTCTACAAAGAGTTGTCCCTGATATCTCGAGCATCGCTACACCCCCTTCTATCATACTTACGTGTGTACATGCTATAAGACATACCAGGGGAACATACACACTACATTTTGGGACATTTCTGACAAAGCTAGATTTTTATTTCGCGTTTCATATGCGTAATCAACAGTGATATTTCGTATGTAGATAAAGAGAAACGACCATATGCCAAGTGGTGCAAAAGCGGTGGAATATAATTTATGACAGTGTGAATAGCAAATAAGAAGACAGTCAAGATTGAATCGCTTCCTGTGGCACACTATACACGAATATGTGGTCAGTGGTTCCAGATATGTCCTAAGCGAGTGCATAAGTTGCAGTGATATATATATCGCATGACTCTCTCTCTCTCTCTCACACACACACACACACAAACGCACATCTCTCACACACAGAGCAGAATCAGCGAGATAGTGTTTGTGAGAGAGAGCATAATCAGAGAGAGAGAGAGAGAAAGAGAGAGCAAGAGAGAGAGAGAGAGAGTGAGAGCGAGAGAGAGAGAGAGAGAGAGCAAAAGCTTTATGGACTGTCATTATCCGAAAAGTAGATGGCTGTTGATTGGATCATGTAGTGGCTATGAGAGAGAGAGAGAGAGAGAGAGAGAGAGAGAGAGAGTGGGAGAGAGAGAGAGAGAGAGAGAGAGAGAGAGAGAGAGAGAGAGAGAGAGAGAGAGAGAGAGAGTGAGCGAGTGAGAGATAGAGTGGCAGAAGAGCGGGCGAGAGAGAGAGAGAGAGCGAGGGTTAGCGCGGTTGGGGGGGGGT
>JAAUYG010035783.1_pt1 | contig 10419 bp, 14 predicted proteins | sample 7278091 | NCBI WGS metagenome assembly JAAUYG01 (sample SAMN14350201, study PRJNA611818) | marine sediment metagenome | isolation source: surface marine sediment (0.6m) | place: French Polynesia: Moorea | collected 2018-08
GGTCACACCACGGACGCCAGCGAAACTAAAACAGCGCGCCAACCCCGAATGGTTTTCTTCTTGTTTAAGAATAAACATACCATTTGTGTCTGCAAAAATACAAGCAACGATTGCATTAAGGAAACCTCCACCAACATTTTTTTGTTGCTGTGCCTATAATCAAGTCTAGGATTCAAGTGAAGAGGAAAAGGCGGGAAGACAAGTTTGTGGAGCAGAAATCTACCACAGCTCTGCAACAAGAAACCGCTTAAGGCCGGGCCACACCGAGTGCGGCGCGGTGCCACGACCGCGGCAAAAAAAAAAAATAAATAAATAAAAACAAAACAAAAAAAAAAAAAAAAATTGCATTTCGCAAAACAGGCCGCAGTGCCGCATGGCTTTACCACTGGCCGCACTCAGTGTGGCCACAATTATAGAATTTACCAAGTGCAACATAATCGAGGCAACGCACCGCGAACGCGAATGCGCTCGGTATGCCCTGGCCTTCACAAATTCACAAGGCAAGGAAATGTTAAAGGCACTGAATAGTTTTGGAAGACAAAACTTCAGCAGAATGTAGTGTGTGGTGAGTTCAAAAATAGACGCAGAATCGTCACTGTGACGCCATTTAAATGTGACGTCATCAAACGGAATGCGTTTGCATGTAATTTTTCAAGTCTGTGTTTCTGGAAGACATCATGCATTGGCAGACAAAAACTTGTTTCAAAAATATCTCCTGCTATTTTCAGGTCAAGAAATTGGTTTGCCCTGTTAGTGCGTTTCAAAATACATTCGTACTGCTCGAGCCAAATAGAAACTGAGCAGATTCAAGTTTGACAATTGTATTTCATTTGATATAGAACCGTGTTGAAGAGTAAGGCTGCTGGATTCACAAAACATCATCGTCAAAAGACAGAGCGTTCCTATTGGTTCAACAGATTGTGACGTCACAAACGCGCGAGCGCAGTTTGGCGTCCCAACAACTGCTTACCAATGGCTACGCCCCAAAAACCCCTCCCCTCCGAAAAAACCCTTCAACCCCAATTGTCTTCATGAGATATTCCCACAAAAGAAACCAATCAAGAAATGGTAGAAAACTTAACACAAGGAATGTCTTGAAGATAGAAAATCACACAGGAAGAAATTGACTTGCAGATTTGGAATGTGACAGCAAAAACATAACGGAAACAGCTGAGTGAACAAACGAAAATACAACTGAAGAGAAACAAAATGTCAATCAAAAAAAGTTGGAATGTTGATGAGCAAAATTTTTAACAGAAGAATATTCTGACATGTAACTCTTTACCCTTTGCAAGAAACTGTAGCCGCATAACCAGTGGGCATGAAGATGTCTTCGGCCTAATTCATACAGGACGCGGGATGCGACGCACAACGCAAGCAATGGGACCTGTTGTCATCAATGGGAGTGTTCACACTCCACGCAAGCAACATCAAAGGATTTGCATTCCAATTTGCATGCGTGTCGCGTCCCGCGTCCACTGTGAATTAGGCCTTAGACACTTCAATCCCAAGTAGCAGCGCACTCTGGTGTCCAGAACACACAGCACAGGTACCGTGATCACCCACGTAAAACACGCACTCACCGACAACGCCCAGCCCAGCAATACACAGAAAAAATCTGGTCCTCTTTGGCTAGACAATCTGTGAAACTCAAACACTCAAACCCACATGCGAAGTGCATCCCTACAAAAAAATTGATGTTCAAATTTTGGTCAAAAAGGTGCCCGTATACGTGGGTGATTACGGTGGTTTCACACAACTCATACTCAGCAGCTAGACTACAGCGTTTCTGAAACAGCGTCTTAACCTAACAGCCATCCTTAACCCTAAATTCCTTGTCTCTGGATACAAAGTTTCCACGTTACAATCATCCAGATATCTAAGTTCCCTGTCTCTCTCACAAATCATCCACCAAAACCAGGTGCATGAGTTTTATGGCATTTCCAGCGTTGGATTTATTCACTTCCGGATCCGGTTCTTGCATTTCCGGTCTGACCATTTTCCGGCTGTCTGTTTTCCACTCATCCGAGGTCCGTGTTCTGGCAAATTTTTGTGTCTGCCGGGACGTAGTCCAGTTGATTCTGTTCTTCTTGCATTTCCGCTGTCCAATTCTAGAACCTGTTTTCGGACTTCCGCTTTTAACTTCCGGTTGTCTGTGAACGCTATTATTTCCGTAACAAGTCACATGTCCTGACTCGACACACCATAATCCCGCATTACTTCCACTGTCCAATCAGAAGCAAGGATCAGGTCTACGTCTGCGTGTGTCACGTGACCTTTACGCACGCGCCATGATTCTCTTCTCTGTTTCCCAGGTTCTATAAGGCACCACAATTAGCTTCACGGTTGGGGTATATAAGCCTGAACCTGCAGCAGAAACCCAGTATATATCGGCGTCTTCACGTCTTGTTCTGCCCCAAAACCTTCAAAGTCCTGCTCCTGCTGTGAAACTGTCTTTTTACGTTGAGAAGCTTTTTACAGAAGTAAATCCACAGAAAGACGATTCACCAGCGTGTGCTTTTACATGGCACCAGGTACCATCATTTTGGGCGGCCCAGTCGGACTGGACTTGTAGGTCACAGCGGGTATGCTGCCCTTGTGTCCCGTGGCGTCCTGATGGCACTTCATGGAGTAGGACCTGGTGAAGGACTTGCCGCAGGAGCACATGAAGGGGCGTTCTCCCGTGTGGCGGCGCTGGTGTACCCGCAGGTTATCCCGCCGTGTAAAGGTGGCGCCACATTCGCCGCAGGAAAACGGCTTCATAGCTCCTCCAGCTCCAGAACTTCCGGTTTTCACTCCAGTGCTTCCGGTCCCAGTTCGTTCATTTCCGGCTCTGAAATTACTTCCGTTGCTGTGGTGATTTAGACTCAGAGACGCTGCAGACGACCCAGCCGCCATTTTGCTGTTGTTGTTGGCGATGTCTGATATCGACAACATATTCGTGGGGTATGACTTAAAGATGTTCTCCTGTTGTTGTTGATGCTGCTTGCGTAAAACATCCAGAATACTGCTGTCTGAGTTACCATAGGGACTCCTGCTGCTGCTGGAGGAAGCCCCATGATTGGGTGATGACGTTGCTGAATGCAGCGATGACGTCATGAGGCTGGAATCGAGGCTCGTTGGTGACGTCACACCAGAGTCGTCAAATGAAATGTTCTCGGCTTTGACGATACGTTGAGGCGGCGCTGATTTGCGCTTTGATTTTTTCGGCGGCGCTGGTTGCGCAGGCGCAGAAGTTGATTCCAGCCCTGCGCCATCAGGTTTCTCCTTCAAACTGCCATTCAACGCCTCCAGGGGCACAAAGGGGGGTTCAGCTTCAGCCCGTGCTCCGCCCTCAGTGGTGCTACCTGTAGGCCGGCTCACTTCATCTCCAAGCGCGATTTGTCCCGGAAACACGGGCGTGCTGGTGCTCGGCGTTCCTGTGGGCGTTGAGCGAGCATGCGCGGGCGCTGTGGGCGTCACTGGACTGGGTGGCGTGTAGAGGTTACGCGGCCCGCGGAAATACAGCGCTGGGGAGAACTCACTGTTCATAGCGGCTTCGTAAATCTGCTCGGGCGACACGAAGTCATCATCCACGTCGACCGGAAGTGCTGTGACGTCACGGGTCACGTGATTCCTGGCGCTGGGGTTGAACTCGGACCGCTGTGCAGCAGGTCGCGCGGTGCTGGTGAGCGTCGGAAGGCGCATGCCGCCAGGGGACCTGGGTCTGGGTGCGGAACTGTCATGGCCGCCGCCTGGAAGGCCGGCGTTCCCTCGCGTCTGCGACACACCTGAAAGGCGTTGAAAAGTTGGTTATCGTTTTTGCGATAAAATTTGAAGAAAACACTGGAGTATTCCCTGAAGCAAAATTCAGTGAACTTGGTTGGCAGTGGCACTTTTCAAAACCTTCACAGGCAGAAACTCGCAATTGTTTCGTTGTCTTTTGCTGAGTTAGCTCCCATGCTAAAGTGTATGCCTTTGGTGAAAGCAAATTGAGCAAATTGAGCTCCATGAGCCAGAAGTGTGGCGGGTGGGTGTTCTGTTTCACCAGGAAGACAATGAATGGAATGTCAACGTGATTACTGGTCTGGGGACTCACTATCAGTGCTGGACAGGTCAATAGCGCCCTCTTGTGAGTGGGAGTAGCTGCTGAAAGGTGATGACGTCACAGCGTCCTCCGCGTCCGCCTCGTTTTCACCTCCGTCTTCACTGCGCATGTCCCCGAACTGAAACATTTAATTCCGTGATATTTTCTGCACTTGTGGCCGCGCACGATCATGGGTGGGAAGAAGATCAGGTCCCGTCCCCGACGATGACGGCAACAACGCGGCACTGAAACTCACAAAGGCCACTCCGCTTCCAGCTGCGCGGCCCAAAAAGGAAGTCATTTGGAAACGCAAATTCTGTACCCGCACAAAAATATTTTCGAAACGCAATGTTCTTTTTTCAGTCTGTAAACCAAGGGCCAATGGGTTCCCAACTCGCAGATTGATTCCTTGAGTTTTCTCTACATGGTGTGTTGTGCACAAAGACCTGTTGGCACTGGTCATGAAATTGGCAATGGTCAAGCGACTCAACCATGTGGCGTTGTTGGTACGCCATGGGTTGTGGGGCCTCAGCGAGGCTGACGTTGGTGGGTGCATCATGGCCTCAGGGTGAAACGCCAGGGTCTGGGACTGACCCCTCATTCACACAGAGCACATACCATAAATACCCATGTATAATGCGCACTTTTTCAACCAAAATTTTAACATCAAAACTGGGGGTGTGCATTATATGTGGGTATATTTGTATATGTGTGGGTATATTGAAAAATACCACATTTGTGGTTGAAAAGTTGGGGTGAGCATTATACTGGGTATTTACCGTAAGCAGGATATTATGTCTGCATGACGCAGTGCAAAAAATGGAAACAACTGTTGCCAAGGAGGGTGCTCACACAGCAGGCTGAAGTAGCAGCAGAAGCAAATAATGGAAAATGTTCCATTATTTACGCTGTGCTGCGCTGCAACACTGCTTATGCGCCCTGTGTGGGCGGGGCGTGAATGACGCCTTACCTGGCGTTGATGTTGGTGCGCCAAGGGGTTGGAGTTATAGCGCCAGTGTCGGTGGCTGAGCGCCCTGTGACGCCGGCAGTCCTCGATGCGCTTGAACTTGGCGCCGCACGTCTCGCACATGAACGTCTGCTTCCTGTTCTTGTTGTCGCGTAGGTCACACACCTGGAGAATATGGACGTGAAACCCCGTTCACACAAGACGCACAGCACCTTGGAGAAGGCACCACACAAACATTGGGACACATAGTTGCAAATGAAGTGTTCACACAGCTCGCAAGCAACATAATTGCCCGCAAACTTGCGCCAGTCCAACCTGCATGGATGGACTGTTTGAAGCGCAACTTTGCAGGAAACACAGAAGAGGGCGCCATGGAATCCGTCGAAGAAAACCGGATGAAGAACAGAGCATGAAAGTCAACAACTCTGAGCTTTCAAGGTGGGGAACTCTTTTGTGGAAGAGGATGGAGTTTCAGGCTCGGACGACGACGATGAAAGCGGGGGAATCTGAAACCGGAAGTCAGAAGCACACGTGTGCACATGCAGACCTGCATATGCCACGAAGATGCAAGACAGTTGACTCAATTGTTGCAAATCTTGTGAAGGAACTCGGCAAAGGCTGCATTAAGGGTTATATGCGCGCATCACAGCTTGAGTGGAGTTCCCTGCCGGGGAGGGTGCAAGTGTAAAGCGCACAGGTGGACCATCGGGCCGCAAAATGTGCACCAAAACGCATGAACACTGACCTGCATGTGCTGCTTGCAGTTGTAGGCGCGCGTGAAGGGCTTGCTGCAGTACTGACAGCTGAATGGTCGGTCCCCGGTGTGTTTGCGCATGTGGACGCGCAGATTATCCCTGCGCGTGAAGGAGGAGCCACACACGTGGCACGTGAACGGTTTCTGCGGGTCTGCTGTCTCTCCCATCACCGACAGGGGAATTGTGGCGCTGCTGTCGCTGTGCACGCTAGAGGTCTCTGCTTCCTCTCCGCCTGGACTGTCGCCATCTGCAGGAGAACCGGAAACGGGACTTCTAGTCAAGAAGATGTGATGATGATCCCGAACTATTGACACCGTCAAATTCAAACGGGTCACCTCAGAACCACCTAGAAGAAACTTCACTTTTGCTCCTTTTGTCTCCCAGACAGGTCCCTTTTGACGTCCCATTCTTGCAACCAGTGGCCAAAATTACAAAATCTCTTCTACCGCTGCAGCGCTGTTCAGCAAAGTTTACTTTTCTGGTCATCTAGTTCTACAAAAAAAACCTGAGGATCTGGTGTACGAAAGAGGTTTCTTGTCCTTGAATCTGCCAGAATCTCCAAATCCTCGCTCTATACACGTCTCTGCGAATTTTTCAAGAAGTTCTTTCCTTTCTCAAATTCAGATTTTGGATAGATCTACATTCAATCGGCTTTACCTTCTTGTTCTGGCGACTCGGCCTCGTCTGGCGTCTCTGCGCCTGCGTCAGCCTCGTGTTGGCGTCGCACATGCGCACGGAGGTTGTCCTGGCGCGTGAATTCCAGCCCACAGACGCCGCACGTGAAGGGCTTACTGCGCAGGACGCTGTTCACTACAGAGGTCACCATCGCGTGTACGTCCAGCTCATCCTGGAATAACATGGCACGAGGTGATCAGGAAAACCAATTCTTTTCTGTGAGTGGGCCCACAAGATTTGGCTTACACCACTGTGGCATGTACGTCCAACTCACCATGGAAACAGAGATTGCAGGATTAATATCCCGTGAAGCACTGCAGTGTGGTGACCAAAACAAACGGGTCTCTTGTTTTTGAGTCTGTCTTAAGTTTGCATATCAGTTTCAAAGCCGCGCCATGCTGCATCTCAGGGTCTGTCCAAGGACGACGACGTGGGACTCCGCTTTCAACTGTGCAGAGCAAAAAATGCTTACCTTCACCTTCTCTGATTGGTCAGGAGCGAGCGGCTGTATGACGATGGGATTTGCTGTTGCCCCTGGAGACAGGGCGCTGCCCAGGTGACGTGGCACCATGCTCGGCGAATCATAGATCCCGCCCGACATCATCACGTGACCAGCAGCGTCTCCCGCCTGGGTCCCCCCGGGCACCAGGCTGACCGGCGTGGATCGGCGACTGCTGTTTCCTCCAGAGGGAGGCACCTCGATCCCGTGGAACTTGAGCATGTGCGCGCGCATGTTGTCCACCCTGCAACACAAAACCGATCCAATGCAGTTGAAGATTTCCCGTGCAAAGCAACTCTGCGTACTCGTAGGTACAGATCCCTGAGAAACTACCAAGATTCTTGGTGTTAACCAGCCGTGAGGAAGTGATTGCAGCACGTACCTGGTGAAGGTGCTGCTGCACTCGGTGCAGGGGAAGCGCCTTCCGTCCTTACTCGGGGAGGAGGAGGGCGCCGACCCCGACCCTGACGCCGGGGGCAGCGGCTTGCTGGCGCCGGGACCGAAGCCCAGGGCGGCGGCAATGGTCGGGTGCGACGCGCGACTATCTCCGCCGCCCACGCTGTCAGTCACCGGAAGTCGCCTATTATCGCCCTCCGCCATGCTGTTTCCGGCGCCGCCTTCTTTCACTTCCTGTTCGTGCCGCTTCATCGCCAGTTTAGCGTCCATGGTCTGGTTGTACGACGTGGCAGACTGCAAATAGGAATGATGTTCATACACGTCACACATCGCAGACGCATGTAAGACCTCTTCCTTTGATGAAGTTATTTCTGCCTTTTTATCCCCAACAACCACAATAGGGCGATTCACACAGACAACTCCGCCTTCAGCGGCCTGAGAATGCTCTTGGTGGATTCTTTCATTTGGCCTTGAACTCTTATCAGCTTATCAGGTGACGTGACGTCATTCCGAAACCACGTGACTCACCTCGTCGGCGCCGTGGGCGTGTTCCATGTGCTGCTTGTAGCCAGCGATGCTCGCGAACTGCATGTCGCACAAGTAGCAGGTCATGGCCCTGGGCACGAAGCCGGCGCCCACGCAGTGCTCCATGTGCTGCTTCATGTTGTACAGCCGGGTGAAGTATCTGCAATACAAGGCAGACAAAACTGCAGAAACTAGAAGCAGTGTGACACGCAATGTTCCGTGTGTTGCTTCATGTTGTACAGCCGGGTGAAGTATCTACAATACAAGACAGATAAAACTGCAGAAACTAGAAGCAGTGTGACACGCAATGTTCCATGTGCTGCTTCATGTTGTACAGCCGGGTGAAGTATCTACACCAAAGGACTGTTAGGCCCAATCCACACAGGACGCGGGACGCAAATTGGAATGTTTTTCCTTTGATATTGCTTGCCTGCAGTGTGGACACCCCCATTCACATCAACAGGTCCCATTTGCTCGTGTCGTGTTGCACGTCGCGTCCAGCGTCCTGTGTGGATTGGGCCTAAACACCCAAGTACAGACAAGTTACAAATTCCCCTATGACACAAGACCTAAAAGCTTTCACAGTTTCACAGACCCCGACAAAGCTCTACTGCTCATGCCTCATTGAGACCACTTCAGCCTGGCTTCTGATTGCCTTAACGAACTCGACACTGGGAATCGAACCCCGTACCTTCCGCACTTGGGGCAGTCGTACGGCTGTTGTCCCTCGTGCTTCGCTTTCTTGTGCGTCTTCAGGTTGTCTCGCCGGGTGAAGGACGAGTCGCACTGGTCGCAGAAGAAGCGCTTCTTGTGCTGGGAGCCTGCGCCTGGTGCTCCGGCGGGGTAGAACCTGCCAGGGGTCGGGGAGGCGCCCTCAGCCTGGGAAAGAATGTTGAATGTGTCAGTAATGGCATGAGACACACCCATCAACGTGTAGTCCGTCTGCAGTTTGAAAATCAGGATTTCGAATTGGAACAAATGGCTGTTAATGCAAGTGGAATGCTGTTTCTTGGATGTGACCCTTGAGGCCGATTCACATCTGGCGATTTGGTTGCATTACTTGTCATCACAGTGACTCAACACAAAAACAAAGCATACAGTCTGCATTTTGTGAATGAGTGGCCGAGAAATCCCATTACGGCCTAAGAAGAAAGCAGCAGGACTCACATTGCCACCGGCGATGGAAGACGATAGGTTGGAATCTTCATCAATGTCCTGCTCATGCGCGTTGTCTTCGGAATCACGTGACTCATCAAACAAGCCCCCTGATTGGTCACCCGAGACGTCACGCGCCTTTGATGACGTCATCAGGTCAGAAACCTCGGCGTCGTTATCGTCGGATGTTTCCGGCTCCATTTCCGCTTCCTGTTCGCGTCGCGCATGCGTCGTGGTCCTTTTCTCGTTGCTATGGACCCGCAGCTCGTGCTCATGCAGTAAGCGGGAGGATTGGAACATCTTGCCGCAGTCTCTGCAGATGTAGACGCCCTCTTCGTCTTCCCCATCCCCCTGGTGAGTAAAACAAGAACCAAACGTCAGTGTCTGTAACACTAATAAAGGAAAGACACACTCTTTGGACCACAAAGTGAGTCAAAAGTACAATGCGTCTTGAGGAAACCATTTCGTTTGGCTTTGGATGAAAACAAGTTTTTGTTCCACTATCCTTACAACAGCAAACAAGTACGCTTAGTCAGCGCAGAGGCCGAGCGCCCCAACCATCCATCACATGGAGGGGGGGTAGCTAGAAAGGGGGGGGGTCAGCCAGCCGGGGGGGGGGGTCCTCCATACCAATTCAGACATGATTCCATAAGGTTGCCCGCATCATCATGTACAACTTTGGGGGGGGGGGGGTAGCCAGCCAGGGGGTGGGTAATGAAAACAGATCAACAACAAAACAAATCCATGTAAAAAGGTAAAATTTCACTGACCGAGCTGAGCTTTCGTTTCAAGGTCTCGCGGAGTCGTCCCCTCGCGTCTTCAGCCCCCTGGTGGCCATCGAATTCATCCTCATCGTCTGCTTCCATTTTCTCGCCGTGTTCAGCTTCGATACTCCCCGCAAGTTTTTTGCTGCTTTCATTGTTGTTGGGTTCGCCAAAATCAGCCTTCAGTTTCTCCAGACAGAGTTTGTGAAGTTGGTTCAATTTCAGCGTCTCTGCTACGTGGCTTAACTCCTCCAGTGACGACACTGTCACGTCACAGCGTCCAGTGTACACGAAATCCACCAGAGACGCCAAGATGTCGCCATGTGTGACGTCATCAAGCTGCACGCACGCTTCTGTTACGTCAGTCTTCTCTTCAACGTCTCTGAAACTGTCGCAGACGACTTTTTCCAATATGGCGCTAGAGGCAGCCATGACAGCTGAATGCGCGCGCTCTGCGCGACCATCTTTGCTGACCAATGTGACGTCACAGAGAGTTCCGTTACTGCGCAGGTCCTGCAGCCTTGACGACAGCTGCGCCATCCAGCGTCCTGCGCCCACCTCCAAACGCACACTTCCCATGGTGCAACCCGTTCCCGAAACAATCACTCTGTGCAACC
>JAAUYG010054801.1_pt1 | contig 10419 bp, 4 predicted proteins | sample 7278091 | NCBI WGS metagenome assembly JAAUYG01 (sample SAMN14350201, study PRJNA611818) | marine sediment metagenome | isolation source: surface marine sediment (0.6m) | place: French Polynesia: Moorea | collected 2018-08
ACTACTACTACTACTATTACTACTACTACTACTACTACTACTACTACTACTACTACTACTACTACTACTACTACTACTACTACTACTACTACTACTACTATCATGCAGTTCTTATGTAGCACTTTATCCTCGGAACAAGCCCAAAACACTTTACACATCATTATCCCCATTTACGACTTTGTGAACTGGAGCACTTTTCGGGTACAAACCTTGCCTGGGGACTACTACCGAAGACTAAGAGTGCGGCGGGACTCAAACCCACCATCTCTTGATTGAGAGTCCAATGCCTTAACCATCCGGCCAATGGTCATCCACTAATTCTGATGGCAACCATCTCTTAACCATATATTTAAGATCAATAGCAACAAAACCTTCAAGCCCGAGTGAATCTTAATTCACACGTCTAATTCCACATATTCAGTGAGGAAAAGGATCGAGCATGGTTTTCGGTAGATATTTTCCCTCCAGTCGCCTTTAATTGGGTTCAGCTGTATAAACTAATGTAACACAATCCCATTAGAACCATACGTTGTATACCTGAAAAATGCTTCATCTATATTGTTAGCTTGAGCAAAAGATTGAAGGGAAGCTCTCAGCTGGTGGAAGGCGAGGAAGAAATATTCTTCACTTCGAGCAGTGGAGTCCAGATTGAGTAGGGCCTGGGCCTGGTCAAACCTCTCGGTGACCTCACGTCTGACGTCATTGCCCAGTACAGCAAAATCTGCGTTCATCCACACAGAGAGGCGTTCTAACGATTCGGCTACAGTCTGTGTCGTCAGATTCCAACCATGGGCAGCATTGATCATATATCGGAAACCTCTCACCAGTTTCTCAGATTCTTTTGCTGATGTAGCATTTGTGAGGCACAGCTGTACGTCGCTATGGATTTTGGCATAGAACGAACGGTTTTAGCGCATCCCAATTAATCATACTGTCCCATACGGCCACAGCCGCGTGACGAACTTCCGACAGCAAACCCAAAATCTCGTGCGAACGCGACCTGAGCTGGGATGAGAACGCTTTGAGGTGGTTGATGTTTTCGAGCATCGACTCCGTGGACACGGTCTTGGCTAACTGGGATTTGGTCATTGTGGAGTCATGCTGAGCGTAATTGTTACACATGTCCACAAAATCACCCAGCCGTGACCACTGGAGGTCGGCTTTGTCTAACGAATCCTTGAACTCGGAGAGATACAGGCGAAGCTTTGTCTGGTGATCTTCCAGCATCTCGAACGCTTTGTTGAAGCGTTCTGCAATCTCTGACGTAAATTCCAGCGGCTTATACGCTATTCTATCCTGGAAGACGAAACGATAGAATAGATAACTCCTAGCTGCCAGTTCAAATCGATAGATGGCATTCTCCAACGGCTGGTTGGCACCGTCGCTGCTAAAGTTGGTTGCTCCAGGGTTCTCTAAGGCATCGTCCAGAATTTGCACCATATCAGCAATTGACTGAAGATACTGATTGAGTCTTAAGTTGAGTTTGCTGCTGCATGATTCTAGCAAATCATTATCTTTTAGTATGATAGCGGCGTGATATAGCTAAGGTCATACCGATTGTAAGGCGTAACTTTGTAATTGAGCAACGGGGTTGCGTTATGATAGGCACTGAAAACAGACGATAAATTCGCTAGGGCGCGCTTAGCCAAAATTTCCCGTTGGAAAAGTTCGGATTCCACTTGCAAAAAGCGAGGGATTCTCCATATGTTGCCTTCCGTTTCATTGGCTATTTTGGGAAGAGCATATCGCATAGAGTCGCCGATTTTCTGATAGTTAGTGGTGACGAAGACGAATGTCCTCTCGTCCATCATGTTCCATCCTCGAATGAAGTTGTGCTCAACGGCAAACTGCAACTTTTCGAGTCCCCAGCGCCTGTGGAATGCAACGCGCATGCGCAAGTCTGACATGCTTTCATTCAAAGCTTCAGTTATATTTGCCACTGAATTTCTGTAGTGACTGAATACACTGCTTGACATTTCGTTGTAAGTCGCGTTAAGCTTTGTTATCATTTGTCTGTCACGTGTTAGGATATTGTCGTTCACGCGCTGCTGCTTTTCACGTGCAGACAGAAACCTCGAGGTCAGATTTGCGACAACTCCGCTCCTCATGAAGATATCAGTGTCGTAATTTGAAACTGTGGCGTAGGTGATGGTTGTTTCAAACAGGGTTCGCCTACACGGGATAGGGCACTTGCATTGCTCTTCTAATTGGTTGAAGTAAGCTGAAAAAATAACGATTTCTTTTTCTGCGTGGACATCATCATCATCATGATCATCATCATCATCATCATCATCATCATCATCATTACCGTCCCTAGGAGGAGATATCTTATGGTTTCGTCAGAGTTTTGTTTTCTGATATTGTTTTTTAAAAATATTCTGCCGGCTCCTAGCCTGTACCATATTTGGGTCTAGCAGCGACAACTTTTCATGGGTGGATTTTATATTTGGAATAGGATTTCCTTAAGTTACAACAAGACACACACCGACGGCAATTTTTGGTGTCGAGAGAGTTTTCGCTCGATTTGGCAGAAAAAAAAATACCGCACGCATTGAGTAAAAGAATCCTTGGCCAATACCTGAAAGTAAGTAAGAAAGTAAGAACTCTCTCTGGGATTTGAATTTATTGCTGTGGTTGTGGCTGGAGGTGTGCACATGGTGCACACGAATTCCCCTACTAATATTCGTTAACACTTTTTAACACTTTTTGTCAATACTTGACAAACCGTTGGAGATGGACCCCTAGTTACTTTTAGACTAACAGAAAATCATATATTACGAGTTGAACCATGCTGCTGGATTTTGACCTTGAGCGACCCTGAAGGTCAATATCAGGATGGGATAAATTTTAACACTGAGTTTCCACAACATATGCTCTAGCGGTGACAAATATTCATGGATGACTTTTAATATTTGGAAAAGGACTTCCCTAGATCATCATACACCCTGGGGGAAGTTTTCGGTATACATGTAATATACCTTTTCACTCGACTTACAAAGACAATTGCGAAAACCTGTATTCCTTGCATTAACTCTGAAAATGCTTGGACAATACTGGTCATAGTTCATGATCGTTATCTCTAGATAAGTGTCAGGCCGATATCGTACTGAAACAAACTCATGTGGACTCTTTAATGACTTGTGTACATGTACCTGCGATAAAGACGATTCCTGCACAGCAGACACAGCAGTGATTTATCTCTATAAAAGTAATCCTTTAAAAGGTTAGATTAACCACATATTATAAAAACTGCTACTTCATTTTAGTGAAATTAAGTGGTATTTTAGGCGCTAAGACACCACTCCTACACGCCATTGTTCCGAATGTTTTCTTTTTCTTTTTACTTTTCGTCCGTCAATCAGATATAGGTGGTGTTTTGCAGAAATATACATATGGACACGTTTACAGGTGCAGTTATAAAATATTTCAGCTGTAGTTTCACACTGAGTAATTCTGTTATAAAAATTACTCAACATGGTTCAGTCGAACCAAACCAAAGTGCCACAAACATCGCACTGAGCTGATATTTTACGGAATATGGTTATATGGACACTTTTCAAAGGCAAAATGGTTCAGCCTAGGTCATTCTTCGTTGATTTGAATAAAATCGCCCAAAATGTATTCCGTCGGACGAAACATGGTGACGGAAACATGGGATTGAGTAATCTTTTATCTAACCGTACTTATATGGACGCTCTTCGGGTCATTTAAATTTTTCCTCAGTCTGTGGTAAATTTCCATACAGTTGAGTAAAATCGCCCAGAAATGTGTTCCGCAAGACCACACATCGTGAGCAACACATCGTGAACAACACATCAGTTTTAGAGACACATGCATATGCATACTATTCAACTGCTGTAGAAACTATTTCAGCTGTGGTAACTTTTCATCGAATAAAGTAAAATCGACCAAAATGTATTTCGTGGGTGCATACATAGTGAAGGGAACATTGGATTGAGCCACTATTTCACAGGAACATAAATATGAGCACTCTCTGGGGACAGACAAAAATATTTTAGCTGCAGTCATTGTTTCACTGAGTTGAGTAACAATGTCAAACAAGTATTCCGTCAGAGCAGATATAATGAAGGAAACATCGAATTAATCTAATATTGTATTGAGGCATAATTATAAATACTTTTCAATGCAAGTTAAAATATTTCAGCTGTGGACATCTTTTTCGAGGAGTTAGTATACACTAACATTGCCGTAAAATATATATCCCGTCTCACCGAACATAACGAAGCAAATTTGGAGTGAGGTAATATTTTACAGAAAATACATATGCCATGCTTTAGGGTCAGTTAAACATACTCCGACTTCCATTTTTTTTTGTCACTGAGCTACATGCATTTGGGTAAAATTACCTTAAGTCGTATTTCTTCAGACCAAACAATAGTAAAGGAAACATTGAGCTACCATTTTACTGTATGGATATTTCTCAGGGATAAGGAAAAAATATTTCAGATGCGGTCATTTTTCATGGAGAAAGGTATTCCATCTGATCCAGCTTGGCAGTATTATGGAGGAACCATTACCATCACGATGAGGTGATATTCTATTTTCTGAAAGCTGCCTACTGATAGCCTTTTACGGGTAAAACAAGATGCAGCTTTATCACCAGATTATACAGGAGGCTTCCTGGCTACCCTGTATCTAGATGGAATGACTACATGTACCTCATTCGTTGCACAAAATTCGTTGTACAAAATTATGTGTCTTGTCAAGTATTGATTTGCAGCTTTGCGGTTGTTCGAGTTAGAGTGTAATCTATAATTTTTCGTATATTTAATTAGCATGTCATAATAAGCGTTTGGGTTTTGACGTATGGAGTTTGTTTTTGAAAAATTACACGCAGATTAAAAGCTGGGACAAGACAAAAACTGTTCTGCTTTCATGCATACTGACAACTCTCCACAGAAACAATGCACGGCATCTTTTGTTAAACTCGAGTTTTGGCAGGGCAAAAAAGTGCAAAAAGGACCAACGGTTTTAATTCCACCAGGTGAGTGACATGGGGTTAACGTCGCTTTTCACGATGTCCCCGTGTCAGAGTGACAATGTTGCAATGTTGGCCAATTCAAGTGCTTGATTTATGAGCAAGGCGGTGCACGTGAAGGTGGTTACCCACTTGACCCGTTCTGTACTATAGTCTTACCTGCGGCTAGTGTTCAGAGTGCTAGCCACAGGAACAAACCAATGTTTTGCTGTGATGTCCCAACAGGGTCTATGATCCTGACTTCGAGCCGGCCAGTCGGCCTTTGATCATTATGCTTATGCTAGCTAGCTGCTGCGCGTTAGGCTTGGAAGCAACAACTCAAACTTTTTAAAACAGTCTTTTGTTTGACGCGGTAGGGGTTCGAATCAGAAACCTCCAGCATACTCGACGAATGCTAAACCATACACTTACTTGCCGCGGTGAAAATTCACACATAACATTAGTAAAATGTGAACATAGCGAAAAGGTCAACTTAAAATCCCTGCAAACTTTCGAGAACTATAGCTTCCAATTCCTACTTTAACAGTATGTTGTAATCCACAGGCGACCGTGCTCTCATCTTAGTCATTCTCTGCTAAGATCAAGGATATTACAAGGTATCGTTTTAAGACCTACAAGTGATTTAATTATTCACATATGAGGTAGTAAGACTTCTTGCGCCTGTGTTGTAAACTGACGCCATAAGATACAGTCGTCTTTGAAACTTCCCATACGCATATTTTCCGTGTTATTTACAAAGTGAAACTCTTTGTATTCTGCACATTTAACAAATAAATACACACGCACAGTCTCTAAATGTGACATTGCATACGTATATTCTCTAAATATGGCATTACATACTATATTCTCTAAATGTGGCATTACATACATTACGCATATTCTTTACATGTGGCATTACAAACGCATATTCTCTAAATGTGGCATTACATACGTGTATTCTCTAAATGTGGCATATACGCATATTATCTAAATGTAGCATTACATACGCATATTATCTAAATGTGGTATTCTCTCGGAAGGCTAACGTTGACTAATGTTTTCAACAGATAAATATGCACACTTGTCATTTCAAACATTATAAGAATGAGAATACCGGCGATTTATTCACAGTCGATTTCAACAAAATAGTAAACATTAGCGCAAGTGCATTTTTTTTCGATATGAAACAATGGATATGCACAAATTCCCTGTCATAAAACATACCATGATACATCTTAAAACATTAAAAAAAGCTTTAAATACAACATACAAGCACGATGGACGGGTCATCCATGACTTTATTAATAAGTCCTTAGACGTTTGATATTGGAACACATTTTATATATGAAGGTACATTGTTCAGTTGTTCTAGACATGCGCTCCGCAGTATCTAAAAGATTTCGTTGCATACGTTACATTATTAAAATTAGACAGTATAATAACTAACTAAATGATTAAGTAAGCAATTCATAACAAACAGAAAAATAAATAAAAATAGTTCGTGAGTAGCATTAATTACTGAACCCCCGATATATATTTCTATACTTACCGCAATAATTCTTGTAAGCTGCCTCCAAGGTACTGCCCGAGTCTGCCCAAGCGCACGTCTGTCGAAGCGGAGGCTGCAGCTGTAGTCGCAGGCGTGTGGCCAACAGATGTAGCCGGCACGGAAGCAGTCTTATATAGTAGCTGTAGCGCTTAGATCCGCTACACCACCATCCCCCACCCCACCCCAATCCCCCAGGCTAAGCCAAGGCGAAGCCAATCAAGTATTTGCGTTGACAGTCGCCTCCTAGTTTGGAGAGTTCTGTACTATGTGCCAAAGCTGAAATTCATGGAGATCTCCTGAGGTCTGGATCAGGTATGGGTTAGTTATCATCAGGCTCTGCTGCTAAAGGAACAACATGCTTCCATTCGAATTACATCCTGTACCGGATACTGCAGCAACGCCGTAACACAAAGAGGTCGAGTAAAAAGAAATAAGAGTCGAAGAAGAAAGCAGACAACAAGTAAAGACACAAAATATGAGTAACTCTTGTGTTTCACCAGCAACAAAATCCTTGTTGTCTAAAAGTAAAATAAAGGATTTATGCCCCAAACACAGTCTAAATAAATAGCACCTGGTAATAGATTCGAAACGATTTCATCTTTCGCAGTTTCTAAAATCGCAGCTGCCAGCTGCTACCATGATTTTAGTAGACTGAAATTAAGCACCGATGAACGAAATACTTGTCTAGTAATTTTAGCTGATCTAATTTTATTTAAGTTACGTTAAAACTATCACACTTAAGCAAGATTAATGGAAAATGGAACGTACCTGCAAACTCGTTAATGAGAAATCGAAAAGTGTGAAATATTTTTAATGGCAATAAAAGAGTGATTTGAAAGGCTTGGACACATTTTTTGAGATGAAAAAGCAGTTTTGATATCCAAAATATTGAAGAAAATGCATACAGAAGATGTGACTTCTGGTTTGTAAGAAAGCTACATTATTTAATATATTGATACCGTATAGTTATGCACTTAAAACAAACGGAGAGGTTCTTTGTAAAATATTATTTATTAGAAATATGAATTGTGACAAATAGTCTAAGAATACATACATATATGTACATTTATATGACTGTATACACAACCCAGAACCATAGCCACGTAGTTAGCTGGAAATAGCTTGACAATCATCTCCTTCGATCTCAGTCTACACGGCCGCTGCAAATTAACTCCCGTGCCATATAGTCTACTGATTTTTGTCGTCACTCATGTCTTACTGATAAAATCCTCGATTGATCATAAAGAACGTGCGAGGATCATGTGACAAGCTCCCAATCTCCATTGGCTCGTACGGTTGCTGGGATTGCTGGCGCATGCGCTTCTTGAGGTAGTGTATTTCTCTGCGCATGCGCGCCATTTCGAGAGACGCTGCCACTGCAGACGACGCGAAGGCGAATCCCGCCACTACACTCAAACCGAAGCACCAATACAGCCCGTACTCTAGTAGTTCTCTGGCCATCTCGTCTGGATTACAGCACCACCAGGACTCATATAGGAACATTCCGCCCCACAGGCCGAACAAGAACAGATTAAAGATTGCTGGAAATAATAATAATAATAATAATAATAATAATAATAATAATAATAATAATAATAATAATAATAATCATAATAATAATAATAATAATAATAGTGGTGGTGACTGGGATTATCGTTCTGGTGGTGGTGGTAATTTGTGTCCGCATAAACTCAACAGTGTACATGTATGTCTTATGTGTCAAGTTATACCAAGCAGTCACAATGCCATAATATCTTGACAACTGTAGCCCTTAGAGCAAAAATACGCTCAGTTTCAACACCCGAATAAGAAAGTTTATGTGCAACTTCTGGCACATAATGTGTAACATTACGTGCAACTTCTGTAGTTTATGTGCAACTTCTGGAAATTTGGCCAATGGCCAATTTTCATGTGCAACTGTGAAAATTTTGAAAAGCAGTCGCTATCTCGTAAATTGTCGAACATAAGCTCGTTTCATGTTCAAATTAAATTTACAAATTAAAACTTGGTTGTATCTCAGAAGACACTGTTTGAATGATGACAATGAGCTACCTTTGGGTAGAAGAAGAGTTTATTCGATTCTCAAAAACAGGTGCCACTTTGTTCTGTGTTTTTCCTGCTGCACTTTATATTGAAAGTAGCATGCACATCTTGAATTTGCCGACAAATTCTGTTTTCTAGTTACCGTTCGTCGTGCTTTTACAAATGTGTATATTACATTAATATATATTCATAACAACCCCACGGGCTGTATTTGTCAAAATATTTACATATACATGATGGCGTATAATAAAACCTTTTAGTGATCATTTAATATGTAAATACCGACAGTAAAGAATAAGATAGAATGAAGTTTTTACACTTCTGACAGTTTCTCAGACCTCATGCAATGCATGACTTAGCATACCGACTAGTTTTTGTGTTATGTCGAAGATCTAAGATACATGTTACAAACTCCGAGGTAGTATGCATATTTCCAGGTAGCAAATAGTGCCATTTGCGGGATTTTTTCCAGGAAAATTTCTAAATTATTTCCCCTTTGTTAGCTTCACGAGCCTAAGTTTAGTAGTTGTGACATGTCGAGTATCCTCGTCAAATTTCCCCGAATAAATACCTTTCACACAGAAAGTGTCTGTACGGGTAGGAATAAATGAGAGACGGTTATAAGTGTCAACTCGCTTTCCTAGAGTATATTCTGAACCCATTCCAAAATGACTCATATTAACGTTGACGCTGGCTACACCAGGATTTGTGACGTAATGGTAACGCTCCAGCGCATTTCTTGGGAAGCAAGCGAAGCGCAGTGAATTATACAATGCTGGTGGAGTTTGGCTGTCTACCGTACGGAGAAACCGTAAAAAAGATCTAGTCTCGAGAATTGGAATAATATAAATTATGTTTTTGTGCGTGCGTTCTTTGCTCTCCAGTAAGCAAAGGAGCGTGGGTGGGGTGAAAAAGATAGCGAAAGAGGGGCGGTCATAACCCTTGCTACTATTTGAGAAGACCTGTGACTCGTTATTGATTTCTTTGGAAATGTTTACTTACATGTATTTTGTCTCCATTTTCGTTCAGGTGGTCTCCCACCGTGGCTATATTTATATTTATAAACTAGAGGCCCATGGGCCTTGTCGTCTGCTTTTGGTGCTTAGCCACTTGTCGTATCACACCCCGGGGTATCACTCCAAATTAAGTTTCATGCCAAACGACCATGTTCCTGATATGAAATAGCTTGGGTTTTTTTAATGGTTCAGGTTTATTAATATATTAATCTGTTTCACTCCTCGGTCAACCGTTTTCCATATACTTAAGGTTTAAGCTTATATATTTACTACCATGTTAACATTTCAAAGAGCCATTTTCTCACATAATCGGATGCCAGACACGACTTACTGGCCTAGCCTTTTTGAGCCCCTTGTTTTGAGCTTGAACACTAAAAGATCAGACATACCCCATAAGAATCTCTAAGTCCTAAATTTCATTCCACTTCGCTCTATGATTAGCCATTCCCAAGAAATTGGCAACATTTTCATTATCCCATTAGCCACATTAATTTATTTTTTTTTAAGTTTAAATGTGCAATTTCAAAATTCCTATCAGCAAGTTTTGTGAGGACTGTCACAGGAAATATTTAGAAAACATTTGGTTGGATAAGAACAATAATTGAGAGAGGAGTACGGTTTTGAAATTTGCCCATTGGCCACAATGTTAAGTTTCCATCTTTTTTTTTTTTTGAAAAACAAAATCAAAACGCCTGTAAGCATCTTTTCTGAGGACTGCCACAGTGCAGTGAACATTCAGGAAAGGGTTAGTTGAGCATCGTTTTGATTTTTCCTTCTATTAGGGTCCCATGTCAAGGAAAATTTCAATTTTTTTTAAAATTGAAAAGATCGGA
>JAAUYG010082228.1_pt1 | contig 10418 bp, 6 predicted proteins | sample 7278091 | NCBI WGS metagenome assembly JAAUYG01 (sample SAMN14350201, study PRJNA611818) | marine sediment metagenome | isolation source: surface marine sediment (0.6m) | place: French Polynesia: Moorea | collected 2018-08
CCTTTATATTTCTAATATATATATATATATATATATATTAGAAATATAAAGGACTCGAAAGTATCAATATTTGTTCAATATTGGTTTCGCATCTATACACATAGCAATTCCTTTACCTCCTGTGCCCGCACACAGTGCTCTCCGATGTGGCATGGCGGCCTTGTCCCCAAACCGCTATAGGCCTGCACGTGGCCGCCACCAGATAGATGAAGAGACGTCTGACCTTTTGCCCTTTCCCGTACCGTATAACCACCCTTGCATCCTGTATGTGACGGGAATTTTGCAAATTTGACAATATAAAAGACGCTCCCACGATTTCCGCAGTCCGAATGCATATGGTCTCCACGCAGTCACATCGCCGTCGGGGTGAGTGAGTGGCTCTTAGCGTAATGCATACTACATGGGGAGTTACTTTATCAAATTTGGTGTTTCGACCCTTTTTGAACTAACCAAATTTTGGATGTTTTGACTGTAATTATTTACTTTACTGATATGTTTAAATGTGTTCAGAATGGCTGGTGTTTTAAGAGCGGTTTGAGGATAGTCAGCAGATTTTCTGTTGGCCTTCGGGTAACAATCTTGCAGTTTAGTTTACTTCTTTTTCAGGTCTTCTCTGTAGTCCTAAGTCACCATGAATCGCGATTTATCGTCGAGCGATACGAAGAAATTCGAGGAGCTTGTCCACAAATGCTGGAAGGACTCGCAGACTGGTTTAGGTCAGGATGCCTCAGGCCTTAGCCACAGTGGAATCCGTGTCACCAAAGTCACCAAATTGTACAACCAGTCGGCGTTAGACAGATACATTGTTCTCAAGAAGGACTGCCTCTCCAAGAAAGACATCCCCGGGATGTATATCCGACCTGGACCAGTTAAGAAATACCTGGATGAAATCCTGACGGCGGATTTCGACCCAACATTCGCCCCAGCAGAACGTCGCCTGGATGGTCGAATCAACGAAGTCTACCTTTTCCACGGAACAGCTTCCTCTAACGTGGAGAGTATTCGACAGAACGGGTTCGATCTCGGACGGGCGGACGGCAGTGGTCTGTTTGGAAGATGGATCTACTTGACAGACTCAGCCCAGAAAGCGGACCAGTACGCAGGTATGATTCATATGTGACAGATCGGAATGAAGTCACTCATGAAGGCACTGGTTTATTCCATCATTCGAGTGACACATCGTTTTCTTTCTTTCTTCCTTTCTTTCTTCCTATCTTTCTTTCTTTCGTTATTCCTATCTTTCTTCCTTTATTTATTTCTTCCCTCCGTTCTTTCTTTCTTTCTTTCTTTCTTTCTTTCTTTCTTTCTTTCTTTCTTTCTTTCTTTCTTTTTTTCCTTCCTACTTCCCTTTCCTTCCTTTCCTCCTTGCCTCATTCATTGCATTCTTGTTGAGTGTATAGACATCTCTTTAATAAGCTTTTAAAAATATGTCACGACAACTTATTCCATTCACTCCTTGTCTGCTTTCATGAACACGCTTTACTTCGTTCAATGAAGTGAGCTTGCAATAGACCACCTATTACTATACCCCCAACCTCTTCAACCCGTCCTTCAACTCACCATGCTTATAGTTGCTTATCTGCACTTTTATTTCTTGAATTTATCTATCCAGACAGCTCTGGATCCAGAAGCAACAAAGGGTTGAAGATGTTGTTGGTGCGTGTGATCCTGGGTCGATCCTACGTACACACCACAGACGATGGTCTCTCCGGAATGCCCTGCAAGAAGAAAGGATGCTTCACTCCAGGATGTCAGCAAAGTGGGCACTACAAGTAAGTTTGAATGAAATGAGGCTTGACTAATGAAGGAAAGACACACTGAAGGGATGACAAAGTGGTTATGCTGAGGTGAACATCTTTCAGGGCTGGGTTAACTAATGGCAGATGTACAAAGTTTTCGTTGTCGAGTGCTTGAGCAAACCCACCTCTGATCGCACACAAAGCAAACAGAGCAACGTTTTCATACTTCTAAAGTCACAAAACTGTCACAATGTCACAAAACTGTTCCAAAGTCACAACTGTTCCAACGTCAGAAAACTGTTCAAAACTGTTCTAACGTCACAAAACTGTTCCAACGTCATACAACTGTTCCAACGTCACAAAACTGTTCAGTGTATATATTACCAGTAATAACCAACACCATCGCCTACGCTATGTTTGATCCCAGGTTCGACAGCATCATCGCGGGAACCAATAAGCGTTTTCTGGAGATCCTGGTGGACAATCCAGACGCCTGCTTCGCCCACTACTGCATCGAGTACGACAGGGTTTGAATGTTTACTCATCAACGTTCCGACATCAGTCGTTCATCACCCGGGGTTCATCACAAACCCTAGTGGAAATATAGTGCTTTGTTCTGCAAAATCGCTTGCATTGTTGCTTTTTAAAGTAGCCTAAAGCGTCATTTCGCTATGATCATGCCTATTCCTAGGCGACTCAGGACACGTGGTACGCGATATGTACATGTATGCACATAATTTGCTTAAGTATAAATTTGCATTGCTCCTGTATGTGTAGGATAGATAGAATGATGACTGTACACACATATTTCACCTTAAACTCTCAGTCTTGCGCATCTTATAGGCAGATTATGTCCGTGGTGTAGATTTTGCTTCCAGGGTACTAATGCTGAAAGGGAAAACTTGTATCGTAGTCTGTCAGTCACCAATTGACTTGTTTCCATTTGCATCGTGTCTGATGTCACGTGGAGGATAACAAATATACATAATATATCTGTTATGAATATAATATATGTGGGCTTGTAACGGAATATGCTGCAACGCTAGCTTTATATCAGTTCTTTTTTTTTTTACATCAAATGCATTAAAGAATGCTTACGTACGCTATGCTATAGGGGTTATTCAAAGATATGTTTTGCCGTCTCGTTTTTGCTTTCAAAGCGGCACTTATCGGTAACCAAAAGGCTTACCGCGGGAACACAGACGTTATATAGTTTTTAGCTCTGCTTTGTGCTACTGCACATCAGAACTACTGTCTTGGCGTAATTCTACATCTTCAGTCATTGTCCGCCCAGCCATCTATAAAACCCTTTTTTCAAAAACTGTCAAGCGGATTAATTTTTTTTGGTCAAGCGGATTAATGCCAATTTTGCTGAAAGGTACCTATCCATCATACCTCGTTTACACATACTTAATGTAAGAACAAACAAATTGAAGATTCTCTCTGCTTGGCATCTTACCTCTTCTATCCTCACACACCTTTTATTGTGAATATTATTAAAGCTCAAAGAACCGATTTGGCGTTTCAGTTTTTTTTCGGGGAGGGGGCTCAATATTGGAAATAACGCATTAAGACATTTTTAGAACTGCCGCAATGTATTTAGGAATGCAACTTGTCAGTATTTGGGAATGTCATGTGTATTTAGAGATATTTAGAATGGCATATGCATTAATGTACTATAGAATCCACGCTTTACATGTATGTGCGATTACATGTATGTACGATTACCATGTTCGGAAGGGGTCTCGCCATTCCATTGTACCTGTGTTGAAGGGGTTAATAAAATACTGCTTCTGCTACTGAAATCTCTGTCCCGAATGTGTTTTTAGTGGATTGTAGCATGTGGTTTAGCTCTTTGCTTATTGACAAGTATTTCTCAGAATTTTTCTTTTGCCACAAACTCCGCTCTAACGCTCACCAGTCTCTCATAACATTCAGGAGCCCATTAAAGGGTAGAGACATTTCAGCGAAGAAATTTAAATGGTTGTTTATTCTGGAATCCCTTGTCTTGGAATCATAAATCAAACATCTATAAGTGAAACATGTGTCTTGTATGGGTGCGTTCTGATGAAGAGCGTTCTGATACAGTCGAAAACAACTTTTCAGTGTGCTGTGTGTGTTCCTGAACACAGGAATATGAGCCAAAATAAACTTGGGCAAATTTATTAAACTGTAGGGATTTTGTTCTCACAACATTTCAATGGAGCAGGATTTACTTTTTACTATAGCTTATCAAGTCTTCTACAAAGGAAAACACTTTTCGAGTTTGATCAATAAAATCAGTACTGCACTCTATTCTCGTTTATGCTTGGTTCACCCCCGAATGACTGAAGTAGTAGTAGTAGTAGTAGTAGTAGTAGTAGTAGTAGTAGTAGTAGTAGTAGTAGTAGTAGTAGTAGTAGTAGTAGTAGTAGTAGTAGGAGCAGCAGCAGCAGCAGCAGTAGTAGTTTTTGTTATTGCTGTTGTTTGACTTGGTAAATGGTAAATGGTAAAGATGTACTTTATTAGAACCAAGGGTTGGATTTTTACTTTGCACAAAAGTAAAAGATTCATCGCGCCTTGAATCATCACATAGTGCTAAAAACATTCTATACAGTGTGTCTACACTACCACACAATGCTAAATACTAGATCACACACAGAAGACTAGAATCCTGATGTCCTGTTGTGCTGAATGGTTCTATTGTGGTTACCATATCTTAATTATATTAACGGCCTTTTTTGTTCATTTCAGCACAACGACTGGTACAAATAGCATGGCATGGAGTCTGCCTTCACAAGGTTTCTCAAAGTCAAACAAACTTTTGTTGATAGCTCTTCGACACGTGGAATGGGTCAATAATGTGTGTCTGGCCAGGCCTTTTACATGTACATGGCGGTGCGCTTTTAATGACATCCAAGCAGCACGTGTTATTGCGTTGTAACGGTTAAACGTTGTAACGCAAATAAATCGGTTTATGTCGCTGTAGCAAGCGTAAATCGATGCTTTTACAGACCCGGTGTTTTATGATGCAACGTGGGCAATAACTGACAGTTTCCGATAAATTCTGACCCCTCCCCCCCCCAAAAAAAAAGTGTCGGAGGTCATTCACAACCAAACAGCGCTGGTACTTCCTCAAGTCGATTAAGCAAACCTTCCTTCAGCATGTTTACTACTTGAGACTTTGTGTTTCGACTTTCACTTGCTTTAAGCAGCAGATTGTCATATTCACGATAACTTGGATCAGTTATTTTAATTAAACAGCCATTTGCAGTAGATTTGCAGTGATAAAGACGCGGATAACGTTACTAACATTCATTGGACGAAATAGTGCCGGGGAAGGGGGGAGGTATAACTTAGCATAAATGAATGCTTGACACGTGCCACTGAAAAGGTGTCTTTTTCCGTCTTTTATGTATACCTATTGGTACTAATTATAGCCTTTTTGGTACGCCAATGGATGCTAATTTTGCATAAATGGTACCCCAAAGATAGCTTCCCTGCACTACTACTACTACTATTATTATTACTACTACTACTACTGCTGCTGCTGCTGCTGCTGTTACTACTACCACTGGTTGTATGTCTCAATCCAGTATCTACAAGACGTACATGTACTTAGTCAATATCTCATCTAATGTCCGAAATTGTTCTATTTAGGCAATGCATAAATGTGTTTCATTGAACACCACATTTGTAGTCTTTATACGTGCAGAATGCAAGGTCGATTAATAAATATCCATTGACAAACGCACAAGCACGTAGATATATATCTTAACTCGTTTATTCCTTGTTGGTTGCGCAATGCGCAACGAATACTTTCAATAATCCACTGTGTTAGGATAAATGTGTGGGCTTTTTTAGATGCGTAAGGCTGTTGTGTGCGTGATAATGAATCCAATCACCTAATTGCAATCAATAAAGATCTTTTCTTACCTAACAAACTGCTACTGAACAAATGATGAACGATAACAAAATATGTTACTGTTATGTAACCCGGAGGATATAAAATGCTAACGGTGGGTCTCTTAGAGGATATGAAACAGAATACGAGAAATTCAGAGAATATTTTAGCAGTTATTTTAGTATATTCAAAAGAATGCACTAGATACAATATCCGGGTAGGGATTTGTTTCGTTTCAGATCTTGTGCACTATACATTTTGCGGTGACGTGTACAGTCTATCTATCTATGACTTCCTTTCTCCAACAGCCCCAAAGAGTAGAAACTTTCCAGCTTCCACCATACTGGATGCATTTTGACCGAGTAGCCTGTTGAGTTGCTTTCATAACATGAAAAGTTCATTTATCTGAAAAAAAAATCGCAATTTGTAATTTAAATAACTTAAGGTAGTGTTGACTTTTGCGAAATGTAAAAATACAATTGCATCGCATTTATTTTATCGAAATTAATTGAAATCTCTGTAACCAGCGTATTTATAGCCTAGACTATTAAAAGATAGTTCCATGATTGCACGTTAAACATGGTAAACAAGCTGTGCTTTTGTGCGGCAGGGAAAATAATACATGTACAGCCTCGCAGAGATTCATGGCATGGTTAATGCCTAGCTCGGCATTCCCGCCTGGGCGAAAACGGCTTCAGATTTTTGGGCCATTTTCCATACATAATGATGCTGTTAGTTAAAACAAGATAATTCGCCAAATTAGTAGGGCCGTTAGTCGCGACAGCTTAACGGTTATGGGCTTGTTAATGAACCCCAAAGGGGGGAAGTACGGAAAGGTCAAACCCGTAGCCCTCTCGTAGACCGGGGGTGGGCTGTTGCATTCCAGTCTGGATAAAACTGTCTGCGAACTGAAAGATTCTGTTATTATCTCTGGGCGGTAATACAGCATCGCCAAATAGATACCATATCAGTTGTAATGAATTACCAAGATATGCATAACCGATGGTTATCGTGTACCCAGATTAAGCCCCAAACACCAGAGACCAGTCGAAACCAAATGGTTTCTCACTGCTATAGTTGTCTACATAGGCCTGTGTGCAGCTTGAGAAACCTAACCAGACCCGTGACGACCCAGTCTTTTCTGTTTACCCAAAACGTCATTTCAGGTTGAAGCTCATGAAATTCTAGGCATTTTAAATGGTTTACTATATGTATTAATATTTCTGCCGTTTATTTATTTTCTGTTATGAGCGTTACCTCGCCGCTGCATATAAAACATAAATCATTTGGTCGTGAGGGGGTATATAGACTTTTTACTGGTTCTCGGACTTAAAAGAAGCATTGGGTACATTGGCTAAAGGCAGCATAATTGGGAATAGTTTAAAACCGCTTTCTGGAAAAACAAACTTTTATTTTTAATTACACAAAAGAAAGCAAAAGGTCCTGAGAGAAAATATCGGAATTCTGTGCACCCTGATGATTAATCGGAACAATAATATAGTGCTTGATAAATAGAGTAAGTTGTGGTACCTAAGGTATGGTTTAAGTCAACTATATAAGCGATGTGATCGGATAAGACTCTAACTTGTTTAATCCGGTCTACTTGCCTTTTTGTCTAGTATGTAGCATATGATAGTTTGCTCACGAATAATTAATCAAATTCTCGTTCCCTACAATGGACAGCAACGTCCCACAAGACACATCACTCTTGTTTATTGTGTATTGGCAGTACATGTACATAAAAGCATACAAACATGCAAAGGGGAGCCAGGATTAATAAAACAATGGGCACCCACCTACCATTAACATTCACATCTTGAAGCTTTCTTTTGAACACACTAGTGGAACTACTACTGACAGCATCCCAGTTTAAACAATTCCAGTTTTTACCAATCTATTCGACCAAAATAGTTTCCTTTTTTTCCGTACGGCAATACACCTGTATAAGGTGGCGAGTTGACTGTTATGAACCCTCTGTGAATTAGCATTTCTAAATAAACCATTTACACGAATGTCTCACTCTGTTTCATCACTGACCAATTTACAGTCTGACCGCACCTCTTGAAGTCAGGTATTCTGTTAGAATAATTAGTTTGAATATGGTTAGAATAATAAAATACCCACGCCACATCGGTATAGCAAGGAAACTGATCACGAGCAGCACACATACTGGTCCGCATACTGGTTAGGGCACCGGGCACCACCTTCCTTTTCGACCACAATCCACCCTTTCATGACTGCCTTGTTCTGTGTCCTAGAGAGTTACGGAATGATATCCAACCTGGCATGCATGTAAGTTTTAATTCCAGTGTTATAGATGAACAAATAGTTATAACTATAGATGTACGTATTATCTTTAGTGAGTGAGCGAATGGGCGAGTGAGCCTGTGAAAATTGAGTGACTGAGTGAAAGTAAGTGAATGAGTGAATGATAAAATGAAAGATTGAATGTGTGACTGAATGAGTGAGAGTGAGTAAGAGGCGGAGCTTGGCATCTTTCTACACACACCTACATATCACTGTAGTATTTCTTGCTCTTCAACTCGGTGGTCACGTCTAGTGAATGACGTGGACGCGCTTTGATTTACCGATGGACGCGCTTGTCCTTCAGCTGGACGCGTCTATTAGCCTTGCTGGACGCGTCCACTAAAGTCACTGGACGCGGTCCACTGAAGTCGCTGGACGCGTCCAGTCTGAACTGCGTCTGCGTCCATCAAAAATCTGGACGCGTCCAGCTTTTGCTGTGGACGCGCTTGGAACTTTTAAAACCGCGTCCAGACGCGTCTGCACTACGTCCACCAATTTTTTGGACGCGTCCAGGAGGGAAACTTATGTGTAATCGGTACTGTAGGTAGCGGCTGCCGCCTGACCCAAACCCAAACCCCTAGACATCACAGCCCGGTAGCAAACTGGGCGCCGGGTCGTCGACCCTCTCCGTACACCACAATATATTCGCTCTACGGGAAGCGGTTTCCAAGACATAGACTGATCGTCTGTAAGTTTTATGATATATAATTAGTGTTTCGAAACTTCTCTCCCTATATAGTACCATATCACACATACGTGAAATTTTTTACCATTTTTATGAAACTCAAAAATTCCAAATTTAGCAAGGAACTTTTAAAGAACTCAATGACATTTGCAAAATTCGACAAAGGTTTCATTGCACTGCTTCAAAAACTGTGGGAGGAGTAACTTTTGGAATGTTCATTGCAAGATTGTGCAAGCTGAACGTTAACGAAAACACAAAAGGGACGGAGTCTAGTTAAAATTAAAATTAATTTTGAAAAACAAACAAAAATTGTTTGAAGATATTTCCATAAAAGTTGCATTTATTTCGCTTGTCAGTTTAAGAGAACAGTTTAACGAACTACGACGCCGGACGGACGCAGGATGCACGCCTACATCGCGACATTAGCTCTGCTGACATTTTCAAGCCTTACTCCAAACTATTGGTTAATGACGCAAACTGCAATTGCAAATACTGCTGGAAGAATTCTAGCTCAAATTAAATTTACCTATTCAATAGACACGATATACTTAATCCTTTGCTAACGAGAGAGAAGAATAGCTAATCAGGTTACATGTCTATCATAATGCAACCTAATTAGGTTACGTGTGTATCATAATGTAACCTGAGAAAACTATTTCCCACCTACACAGGGAGACGTATTGACGTGGACCGGAAGCTGTTGGCGTCAATCTACAACCGAAAGGCCTCTGGGGTAAGTTTCAATCCAGAAACATCTCCATGGTGACAGTTTAAGGACGATGAACTTATGTGCACTTTATAACGTTACAGTAGTTATGTTAATAAAAGTGTATTGAGCTTCTGTGCACTTTATAACATTACAGTGGCTATGTTAAACAAAAGTGGATTGAGGTATGTGCACTTTATAACATTACAGTGGCTATGTTAAACAAAAGTGGATTGAGGTATGTGCATTTTATAACATTACAGTGGCTATATTAATAAAGTGGATCGCTGTAGTTTGTTGCTTGGTAAGTGTAATTTTGCGTAGTTGTTTCATTCATTTGACACATTTTCCCACTCACCCACCCATTCCTTCCTTTCTTCCTTCTTTTCCGACAATTATATTCCGACTTATATTAAATTGAAAAAAATAGTAATACAGAGTTGTTTCGGTAGCATACCACGACAGCCATTATGGAACGCACGGGTCCGCTATGGTTTGTTGAGTTTGGACAAAAGCACCTTAGTTAACAACGCTTAGTATCGGGTTGGACTTAACAGTTAAAAACTGGTCAACAATGTATAACTTTTCATGAGCCAGCAAAGTTGACCTATTGGTCTTATTTCTGAGTTGCCTTTATACCAGAGTTGGTGATATTTTGGGGTTGGGTTCATTTTTCGTTATTTTGCTCGTGGTTTTATATCGAAGTAGGTGCTCCCACTTCTGGATTGATCATGTTTGCGGGCAGATCTTGTACATGGGTCGATTCTATATCTGGGTGGGTTTCATATCTGGGTTGGGTTTATGTTTCTGGTTGGTTTTATATAGGGGCTGGTTTTATATCGGTTTTTTTTTTATATCTCGGTTGGTTTTATATTTTGGGTTGGCTTTAGATCTGGGCCGGTTTTATATCTGGATTGGTTTTATATCTGAGTTGCTTGGATATCTAGTGTAGCGTATCAGCCACTTCCCGGGTTATCTTGTCGTTAAAGGCCAGTTGGAGTTCTGCGCAGTAAAAATGTGGGAGAGTAAACGATCACTTTAGCCTCCCCGCAGTAAGTTGTAATACGCGCAGTGTGTAAAGCCTATAGGGTATTGTTA
>JAAUYG010283064.1_pt1 | contig 10418 bp, 9 predicted proteins | sample 7278091 | NCBI WGS metagenome assembly JAAUYG01 (sample SAMN14350201, study PRJNA611818) | marine sediment metagenome | isolation source: surface marine sediment (0.6m) | place: French Polynesia: Moorea | collected 2018-08
ACCAACGAGTGCAAGGAAACTATGGGAAAACCCTGCAACAGAAACTGCAGAAAACACATGGCGAATTCATCCAGATGCCCACCAATCAGACAAAAGAAGATGGCAACAGACACACAATTCTGTCCCTCCAGCACCACAATAGAAAACTGCTGCGTCGTCTCTGAGAGCAAATTGGTTCGAGTATTCTTGACTCACCCACAGCAGAGATCTGTCACAGACAGCAACGTCGTGTGAAGTGGGCGCACTGGGAATGTGATTGGAAACCCGCCAGGTCAGCGAATCTGATCTACACTTGCCTAGCAGGAACACATGAAGAGACACCTTGGGACAGGACCTGTTCAGAACCAGAACGCAAAAATTCCCTTTTCCGTGGAAAGTGCTGTTTTCATTCAGGATGTCTATCCAATTTTTTTGCGCCCAAATTTGTCACATTTTGAAACAGCTCAGGTGTTGCTTTTCAAGGAACTATGAGAAACGATTTCTCAGAAACTTCCACCTCAATTTCAGCTGTGCTTTTGTTGCTGCTAATCAAATCTCGAAATCTAATTTCGAGTCCTTCAATCTCTGGGTGGAAATACGTGTATTTTCTCTTGAAAATTCATTTGGATCACCAAAACTGAGAGCTGCCAGAATGTCGTGTTTTTTTTCAGGCTCTGCTATGGAAAACGAACTGACTGAGAAGTTATCAGCTATCATTGTCAGGACAAGTCCACTTTTGTTTCGATGCCAGCAAAGTTCAGGACTTTCCCAAAAGGGGCAGACACTCGTTCAGGCAGAAGCCGATGTCTTGTGGTTTCTACGGGTCCTTCTATTGATCTGGCATTGTGCAATGTCTAAACAAGAAGCAGTGCAGAGACTCTATGGGTGTGACGTCCCCAATCACCTGCTTTTGGAGAACAAAGTTTGGAGAACATGAACCCCCCCCTGGTGGAGAATGGAGAATGGAGAACATGAGTCCCACCCCCTGTGGAGAATGGAGATGTTGACCTCCCCCCAGAAACCATCCAACCTATGCCGGCCTCCCTGCCGTGACCACTAAAGTGCGACTCCCTTACGGGACTTGGCGTCGCACAACAAACACTCTCTTCCACAAAATGCACAGAAGGGAACAACACAAAACTGGGGGAGATAAATGCGTGCGCAGAAAGCCACTGCAACAGGATCTGGATTACAGATGTGCTGCAATTGGTGGAAGTGAGTTCTGCTCATCTGTTTTGCCTAACAAAGGCATCATTGTTTCAGCCTTCCTGACTTGACAAAACTAAACCCTTCATCGCAATGTTCACCTAATTTCCCATTAAAATTTCTTCCGCACGAAATGGAGGAATACGACTGCCACGAATTCGGTCTAATTGCAAAGTGCTTAATTGGAATGTTAATTAATCCGTGGAGTCTCATTCCTGTTCCATTGTTTGTGCCATTTCAATGAATCTAGGAACCCTTTCAGTTGGTTCAAAAGCACTCAAAAATCTGAAACAGAAACTCAAGTAAAAACACACTTTCAGAATCATGCCTGCAAGAAATTTGTTCCATTCTATTGTGTCCTGGGGCTGTCTGTGTTGAAACGATGATATTCCAGCACAAATACCTGCATATCTTGGACACTACTTTTTAGTACTGCTGTTTTGTGAACCTTTTATTGGCCAGGCTAGGTTTGAGCCATTGAAAAGCGATCTTGGCTGGCGGAACTTTTGCTGGTCACAAATGATTGTGACCGACAGAAGGTTGTCATGGTTTGGCGAAGTCTGCAATTGCTAAACTCCCATTTATGGAGGAAAATACATCAGCCCATTTGAAGTGTATGATTTGTAAATGGAACGGTGTCCACAAAAAGTACGAACGGCATAGAAGTCTGGACAAGTACAAAAACATGTCATCAGAGAGAGTTGCTGTGAGTTGGTGAAAAGACATTGCCTTTCCTGTTAAGATGACATTTTGGAGGAACCTGGTTCCCTCCTACTGCGTCACCTAATTCTGTGATGGAATGAGTCCGCCCAGGAAACGTACCGGCTTAAGCACCTGCTCAGCGTGGATTACAGAGACTGAGTAATTTCCACTTTGGTTCCTGATAAGAACAAACTGCACAACTTCGTCCAGGTGTGCGTGATTTTGTGACGCCACTGATTTTATTTCCACAAGAGGCAAAAGTTTGCAAAGTACGCAACATTTCAGCTGTCTTCAGACATCAAATGGGACAATGTCCAGCTTTTTGGGGAAAAAAAGTCGCATCCTTGAAACGGTTTGCTGTCCGATTTCCACCTTCGTCCCTGGTCCCTCTTCGCCAACAATTGAAGGATCAGGCTAAGTTGTTTCTCTGGAAGTGCGAAAGCTAAACTTCCCATCCAGTAGGCGCATGTATGCTCGTGCCGCACATGTGTGGAGATCAGAGACTGTGGGTGATATCAGTGGCACACGCGCCTGACTGTGAATCTCAAAGCCCGTCTACTTTCCTTTTGTGTCGAAACCTTCAAGATTCATCAAAACTGAATTGCGTTTATATTTTCTCATCTTGACAAAGTTATATATTTTTCTTTTTTATTTTTGAATAAAAAAGGACAAAGCAGTCTCTGTTTGGGGAAAAGGAACTCAGATTGGAATTTCACACCCATTTGCTGCGAGGGATTTCTCCGAGTCACTCAGGATGTGGCAATGGCAAACTACAAAGTTCTGTTCATTTTGCCTGGCCTGTACAATTCAGCATGATTTCAGCGGTGGACCTCCAGATTATCCACCTTGTTCCCCGCGTTTTCGTGTATTTCAGAAACCATGTTGGATTGAAAGGTCTGCCTCAATCCTGGATGAGAATCCCCCAGGCAATTTAACAAGCACGCCGTGACATCTCCAACTCTGCAGGCCCAGAATAGGTGCACTCGGCTCCGGGCTAATCAATGCGTGCGCAGACAATGGGCGGACAGCTGCGGAAGTCACTCAGCTCCCATCCCTCTCGATTTTTCAACATTTAATGGCAGCGATTTCAGCTTCCGCATTCCCGCCATTTTATATACCCCGGGAGAAAGTCCTTTTGCCTGGATGCGACGCGTCCGCCGTTGTAGATCACACGTAGATAACCAGGGCCATTTTCAATGCACAGAAAGTTCATTCGAGCGATTTTGACCCTATTTGTCACTTCTCCGATGGTACAATATTGCAAGAAGTCTCCCTGCTGGAGCCGGCAGGATTTTCATCTGGATTTGGACTCATTGTCACTCAGTGCGGATTGTTTCTCTTCGATGGACATTCATTTCAGTCCTGTTGGGCCCGATTTCCTCAAATGATAAGGGGGTTTGCGAGTGTTTGCAAATTTGCAATGACCTCTTCACAAGTGAAATTGGCGACTGGTCTGGGAGCCTTTCTACACTGGCGAACACTCGCAACGTTAGAAAACTGCTCCCAAGTTTCCAAACTGCATTTGAGCTCTCAAGGAACTGGGCATTGTCTCAAACGAATTCGATTTCTCTTCGGACAAAAGGCTGTTTCTGATTAATCAACATTGCTTCTCAGGTACATTTTGGTTGGAAATCTCGCATCAACTAGTTATTAGAAAGAGAACTGCAGACTGGAAATCCATCTACTAATGCACATGGCCTCAAAAATACAAAGTGTGCGTTGTGCACTCGATACGGTGGCCTGTTGTCGTGACGGTCTCAGGTCAAAGTCAAAAGAAAAAATGGAAGAAAAAGAACGGCATCAAGTTTTGAACTACACCACACATATCTTTTCTGCTTCTGAGTGGTTATTTGTTTTTGTGTAAGACTGGACAAGACAAACTTCCACAGAAAGGTTAAGAGTTGACGTTCACCTGAAAGACAGTTTTCAAACAGTTTTTTTTTTTCAGTTTTTCAGACAGTTTTCAAAGTGCGCAAAACTCCCTGCACTTGCTCAATCATCATGTGTTTCTCTTTTTCTGTTTTTTCCACAGGTCTGTGCCCACGTGGGAAGTGGCCACGAAGATCGCAGTCAACGTTCTCGTCATGTCCGTCGCTATCCTGGGCAACGTCGCCGTGGTCGTGGTGGTGGCGCGCAACAAGCGCATGCAGACCACCACCAACTACTACCTCGTGAACCTGGCAGTGAGCGACCTCATGGTGACGCTGTCCTGCACCTGGGTCCACCTGGTGGACGACCTGAGCGAGGGCTGGATCCTCGGAGCCTTCTTCTGCAAGTTCAACAGCTTCATGCAAGGTATATACCTGCAGCAATAATTCTTGTTTTCTGTTGTTTCACGTCATCAGATTGCAGCCCAAATTTCCAGACTCCCTGAGAACCTGTATCTTGCTGTGCGACCGAGGAACAAAACTCCTCATGTTCAATCCAATTTTCTGTTCAGTTCTTGTTGAGTGCTTTGGTTGACTGATTGACTGCTTCATTCCAAAATTCACCAGAATGAAGCACATGATCAAAATTGTTCAACAAAACCAACGACACGAACCAAAAACTGAGCAATTGGGGAGTTGACAGGAACTGATATCTTGCCAGATGTGAGTCAGTCCACAAAAACTGACAGGATAATCATTCTGGAATCTTTGATTTCCCAACATAGATTTCCATGAAACGCTAAGGCTGAAAAAGCACATCTATTTTTGTGACTCATTTTGGCCCAAATGTTCAGGTATGAGACATTCATGAGTGATGAACAACAGAAAAATGTATATATCCTCTTTCTTTGCTCAAATGACTCTTCTTGTGTTTCAACTTTGATGAGAATGTCACGAAGTTGTAATTGGACCATCATGGTGCGTTATTTTCTCAAAACTGGTGTTCTGGCTGGAGTTCCGCAGCATTTTATCTCATCTGCACACAATGATGGCAAACTGTTCTTGCAATGTCCAAATCTTGTGGACTTTGCAAGTTTTGAAATCTTCTTCCAGTTGGCCAAAATTTGGTGGTGTTTTTAGGAACTTCGTTGATGAAGGCAATTGAAAAAGATCTGGAGACTTCACTTTTGTTAGAAGAGGGAATGGGTGACTACAATTGTGCAGATCTTCGCAGAAGTTTGTCACCAGAAAAGGTCTCCAGGTGCTTGAGTCTGCTGTTGCAGGCCCATCACTTTTCGGGTCCACAGTCTGACATGCTATGGTGGAGAATTCATCCACACCAGAGGACTTGTTGCAGAGTTCACTGACACTGTAGTTTTGGATTGTTATTTGGACTGTAGATCTGCGTAAACGTGTCAATGGTTCTTGGCTACTCAAGTGAGAACAACCTGAGATACGATTCCCCGAGGATTAATGAGTTTCGTGTCTGTGCAAATGGCTGTCAAAATCATTTCTGCCTTTTTGTATCTTTTTCTTCCTTGCAACCAAGGATCAAAAACCTTCCAACGGAGATTTTTTGTGGGCAACTTTTTGAACGCAGATTGTAATGGATACCCCGTACAACCGCCTACATTGACTCTGAAAAGAACTTTTTCATGATTGTTTCATTTCCAAAAGGATGTTGGTCTCTATCCATTTGCGTTCTTAACTTTCTCCCTTGTGGACCATCGTCTCCTCGTTGTTCTGAAGTAGATGTGTGATCAGCATAACAAGCGTGTTTGTTCATCTCAAAAATGTTTGCCAAAGACTTGATCCTTCGTTGAAGCCTCGTTCCTCGAAGCTGAGTTGTTCTTGCAAAATCTGTCACATGTCTGTTTCTCAGCCTTTTGTGAGCTGCAGCTGCAGAATTTTAACAAAGTCTGACTGAGCTAGGTGGGTTTTTGTATTCTAAATTAAATTACTACTCAGACAGAAATGTTCCTCTGAATTGCATGTCGCATTTTTGCCAGGCTTCTGCGTCACTCAGGTGAGACTTCGTGGTACCGCAAACTGATGTGGCTTGGGTTCGAGTCTAAACGAGAAATCTCCCCACCCAAATTCAAATGGTTTTGTTTCAGTTTTCTTCCATGCCAAAAAGGTCTTCAGGTGAGTCTTCTGTTGCAGACCCATCTTTTTGGGTTCCATAGTCCAACCTGCTGTGGTCGATTTTTCTTGTTGCTCAAATGAAGACAAAGTTCTTAAACTGGTTTTTTTGTTGTTTCCTTCCCCAGTCTGTCAATTGCTATTTGGATGGAGGTGACAGTAAAACTTGATAAACAGTTCCTTTCTGTTGAAATTGAACCTTGGGGCGTCAATCAGCGTCTGCATTGGCTTTGTGGTCGACGTAAAACACATTTTCGTTTCTTTTGACAGGTTTGATTTTGGAAACAAGGATGGGCCCGACATCAACCAGAAGAAAAACAGTCTCATATTGGAAGCATGATCTGGGTATCTAGGGTGAGGCACCACATTGTCCAGCCACCATTGTCGATGAATTGGACTGTTGTTTTGCCTTTTGTGTTACTGGAGGAATGAGGACGTCCTGTCACCTGAAATGAGGATGTATTTGTCGTGACATTAATGTTGCAATCAGGCCAATTAGGAATCATGGAGAATGGAATTCAACATGGCAGGCACTGTGTACCAGATGCTTCAGCTGTACTTCCTGTTTGGAGGAACTTAGAGCAGATACTCATCCGTTTCAAGCACAAACATGTTCAAAGCTTTTTAATCACAGTCTGGAAATCAAGAAAGAACAGGCAGGTCAGCTGATGCAGAAAGCTCAAAATAGACCATGACCTGTGCCTTTGGTTCGGAACAGACGGAACAGCTCAAAAGAGATTGTTTTTTTATCTGTTTGCCTGAAATGGGATCAGGAAAGATCCGTACGGCTACAGGATTTCGCAGGTTTGAGCTCGAGACCCTGGATCGCTGATTGCTGGAAACATTTTGCTCACTTTTGTGAGCTTTTCGTAAACGGGGCAATTGGTCTACTTGTGCTTCTTTTGACGTTCTGTTTCCCCTGCTGCGACAGGTCGGCGGGCGCACCTCCTTTTTACATGTTGTCCTGAATATGAGGGGGTGACATGGATTGTGTCCTGAACTTTCTGGTTTGGTAGGTGGCCTGAGAAAATAAGACAGGATAGGTGGTGAAACTTTTTCTGAACTGGGAAGATTGACAAAACTAGGTCAGGAGAGAATGCGGCTTTTATCTCTGTGGACTCAACCTTGAACACAGCACTCACTAAATCCCTTTCTACAAATCAGTTGTGTGCAATCCCAATCTATCAGATCACAGAAGAACAGCTCTCTATTCACAGTCACCAATCATGCAAAGCTGTCGTCTAGTCTGTCTGGTATCATTACACAGCTTCTGGTTATTGATGACATTGTACTGGCACACACGGCTTGTACTTGTTGGTGTATGTAGGCTGTAAGATTTACGGTTATTGTGTTGAAAAGGGATCAATACCTGAACCATAAGCAAAGTTTGACACTTTTTTGCGTTCATAGATTTATCGATAAGAGTGACGCGCTGGAATGAAGCCAAAAATGGTCCTTAAGAAAACGGCAACGAAAACACTTGTGACTTGCAAAAGTTCCAAAGGACAGTGACCTCACGGACAGCAAACTCTGGCCAATTTTGTCAGACAGACTCTGGCTTCTCAACACAAAGAACCTGGATAGAGTTTCTTGAACTACTTTACAAAGTAGAAAGAAACAAGACAAGAGTGTCCTGTTCTGAGTTTGTGTCTGCTCAGCCTAAATGTCAGCAAGATGGTCGCGTGATTGTTCCATACGGCCATAACCACAAATCCTTTGTTTGGGTTTGTTGCAGCCGTTAACAAATCTGCAGGATTGTCTACCACTTGTGTGTAGCTCTGAAAAGGACCCTTGACATCAAAATCTTTTGATCGGTGAAACTTGAGTTTCCTTTCTCTTTACAGAACTGATCGCCTATACACGAAGAAGACTCTGAGACTCTTTGAAGCGTTTTCTTTGCTCGGGCATCCATTATCCGGTGACTGAGGTCCAAGAAATTTGCAAACTGTCTAGTGAACATCCGGCGTTCATTGACACGCCGGGGGATGTGAAAAATCCAGAAGACAAGTGGACTTCCGGGCCATCCAATGCCTAATGACAAAGAAGGTCTGCATGCACAAGCATCCAGAAAAAATGACGTTATGGGCTGCGTGCTTGGCAAAAGTCGGAGAAGAGTCGTTTCAACGTTTTCCAAGCCATCAGCCTTGACGCCAAACGTCAATTTTCCCATACTGCGCGGACTTTCTGAGCTAAAATACCCACAGCCAGCACATCACTCTCATTCCATTTTCGCAATCCGGTGACAACCACTCTCTGGCGCATATCAATTTTGTAATTGTCTTACAGCACACAGTCTCAAGCCCAACTCCTCAGGACTTTTGCTTCACAGAGAGATGTCTAAATGACATTGGAAACATGTTCAGAACCTCAGTCACCCACACTTATTGAGTTCCATCACTGTCTTCCCAGGAAGCAGGTATCATCTTTTTGTAGACAGCACTTTCGTTACGGGGGACTTATTGTAATTGAATTTTTCAGCCTCAAGATTCCCAAGTCAATGCTACCATTTCCTGCAACCAGATGCGGAAGATTGACGCACGGTTCTGAACAAAAGAAAGCTTATTCTCCCCACTTTTCCTCTTAGTATCACCATACCAACCAGGCAATCTCCTGCTCTGCCAGTGATGAACGTGAAAAGTTGAGGAAAGTGTTCCACTGGGTGATCACCTGATCCTCCCAGGACAACACTGCCCTGCACACACAGCCGTATGACAGATAAGCTGTTGGCGAAAGTGGTCATTAAACGGCACCCTATTGTTATGAGAAGAATGCCAGGAGCGGATTCATGATTGATGTCAGGGCAAACCTATATAGGATTTGAGATGATTTGGAGGCAGACTCAGCCGTTGTTTTCTGCAACAAACAGTGAATTTCTTGCGTCTTCGGGAAAAGAGGCCAATTCCCTCTTGAATCCGCTTTCCGAGTCCAAGACTCTGCTATGGTTCCCGTATATCAAATCTTCATTACAACCTTGGGGTCCAATTATACGGGCGGGCAAACGCCGCGTTTACGTGTTCTGGGTGTTGCCGAACTCCACCTGAACATCAGTCCCGTCAATCTCTGCCGTAAATATTTGGCTGCGGATGTCCCAAGAAACAACAAGTTCCCTGTGTGTTCTCTTTTGATATTTTGTTGGGCGTTTGCATTCAGGTGTTCTTGAGTGTTTCCTGCTCTGGAAAAGCCACGTGAGCGCTATGGAAGAGAAATGAACAGACTGCCTTCTCGCCTTGATTGAATGTGTTCAGAAAAAGAGGCATGAGAAATGCCATGTTGGTGACACCGAATGTTCTTCTGAGACTGCTGAAAGTCTTGTACAGGACTGCGCTTCTTCAAAGTGAGAAACCTCTCTCGATGAAGACATACCGGTACCTGTTGTTTGTTGCTGGTACCATGGCTTTGGACATCGTACTCAGGAACGTGGGTTCCATAATTTCAGGTTCAGGCAAATCAGGTATTTTCTGGTTCAGGAACAGTTCTGTCATCTTCTGATGTTGATGGAACTGGCTCAGGATCTGGTGCTGAATCCGGGGTTGCAGATTTGTTTGGTGATGGGACAGGTTTCAGATTTCAGAAACGAGCTCGTTGAGTGTTTCTGGGACCCGAGGATGGTTGACCTCAATTTGCCGGGGAGTGGATCTAACAGCGTGACCGTGTTGTGTGCAGGAGGGATTACTGTCGCAGCTCTCCTGTCGCTAACATACACTGCTGGAACAGGTGCGCCAGTTGACGACTTCTCTTCCACCAGTGGAGAGAGAAAAGTGTTTGATACACAACAATCTCAAGCATTGTTCTGGACGCGAACCACCATTTCCAGAGCGCAGCCTTTCTGGTGTTCTGGATTAGAGAAACCCAGATCCAAAAATGAGCTCAATGGAACCACACCTTTTGTGGCGGACGCAAAAGGGCCACTCCATTCCCAGGACTTTTTTTTAAATCATGGAAGTTTCTTTTTGCTATCCAGTTTGGGTTTCCAAAGTGAAGATTTTTAACCCCTGTCAGACTTCTGATTGCAGTTCTGTGTGTCCACGGAGCAATTCAGGATTCTTGCCTGCCCTTTGTCAATGTATGCAACACAGACTTCTTGACGCCTCTTGGTGCGTGAATTCTCGCACAACGTTGTTCCAAGAACATTTCTGGTCGTATCCACACAACATGTTCCTTCCCAATGCTGACGCCAAGACTCTTCCTTTGCCAAAATGAAACCTGAACCCGTTCTCCAGCTGAAGCGTTGAACACTGCGTTGCAAAAGTGGACACTGAAGAAATCAAAACACCGGGAGCTTCTGGCTCTTCCTGGTACTCTAATCGTTTGTTTCTCCGAGAAGCTGAATTTTCCCAATTAAGGCAACCACATTTTCAGCACACCCTTTTGGTATTGCCCCACGATGCTGCAAGCTTCCGTACCATCAGAATTTGCTCACCACGCGGAGACTGGGTGGGTGGCCTGATGGGAGTTCAGTCTTAAACATTCACAAGAGCGACACAAAGATGATGCTGTAATTGCCAGATGACGTGCTTAGAC
>JAAUYG010018286.1_pt1 | contig 10416 bp, 7 predicted proteins | sample 7278091 | NCBI WGS metagenome assembly JAAUYG01 (sample SAMN14350201, study PRJNA611818) | marine sediment metagenome | isolation source: surface marine sediment (0.6m) | place: French Polynesia: Moorea | collected 2018-08
GATACTGCTATGATGTGTTACTGCGACGCTGTCATTAGAACATCGCAACAACATATAGATCGTTTTTCGCCATTATTACCAACGTAAGCATTAGGAAATTGCATGATTTGTCTAATTGTGCTACACTAACTTGCTGTACAGTAAGCAGGACCACGTAAACGATTTCCTTTTACCGCTGCCGAAATTGTCACATGATGTCACATTCAGTTTTACGCTTACAGAGGGTCAAGTCGCTTCTGCCTTTGGGTGAACGTATCTATCTCGTCGTTGGATAATTGTAGATCGCTTTTAGCCGTTCGATTTCGTTGACCATATAAAGTATGCCGTTTAGCCCAGTTTAACCTGTTGATTTGTGCAAAGAGCAGACTTGAAGCCAAAACCATATGGCTCTGAGGGGATTTCCGGTAACACATACTGTATGTAGTAATGTCATTATGTTCTACCTAATTTGAAACATCGTTGGGTCGAAGATTGCAGGGATGGCGTTCTCAGTAACACTTAAGTCCAAGTTTTGACTTAAGTCACCAATCTGAGAAAATGGGATTTCCCTAAGAATCTGTCTTAAGTCACAACTTGGATATTGTCAAGAACTAGAGCCCAGCGTACCCATTCTCCAACGGCTTAACTATCAGAAACATCAAGGCAACATCACCGAACCTCCATGTGGATACCCGTGTCATAGGAAAATCAAAAGACAATAAACAGTACATACAGTTGTACATGTAATATGTATAGGACTTACTGGAATACTTGTTGCCCACTTCCTCCGTCAGCAACTTTTCGAATAAACGCGACCGGTCAGGCTCGGGAATGCTGCCGTTGAACAGGAAAGGATGTACGTCTTCCTGCTTTAGGCCGAGCTTATAGGCATAGACCGCTAGTGCGCTCATGGCGAGATAGCAGAACCGTGGGGTCACATTCTCCAAACCAAAGGAGTCGTACACAAGTTTGATTTTCGTCCAGTTGTAGTTCTTAACTGAGTTTATTATCGCTCGGGAGAGACCCTCGAATGTGGCGCCGAGCCTGGTCAAAGTAGGATATTCCGACTTCGTCATGAAATCGTGGGCAAACCCCCCGGGTGTTATCACGAAGGTATCCCAGTACGGGGCGTACCGTGCTAGCGGTGCCAAGCTATAGTCGCAGACCGGACCCAGGAATCCCTGGACGTGGTGATCCCGAATCAAGTCGAATCCGGCTATAGGGGCCGCCACGGAGTTGCATTCGCTGTCCCGAGTCAGGAATGTGATGTTGGTATCCGGAAGAAGCTCCGTAAAGTTGTCGCTTTCAGTGCTGATCTTCAGAGCTGGCAGAATTTTTGAGATTGCAAACATTTTGTCTGGACTAGAGGGTACCACCAGGGCCAGCCGTATATCCATGGTACTCGCTGTCATGGCGACGTATGCGATAATCCAGCAGATGATCCAGATAATCCTGAATCCCGGCCGCCCCGGGGGCTGTGTAGTTCGCGACATGGTGAGCCGTCCTCGTGGCTGTCACGTTCACCGTAGATTGTCACAATAGCTAGTGACAAAAAATAGAAACTGGGTCAAGCCAGCTTGTCACCAAGCTGACTGCGACACATTCCGTACAGCAGGCGACACGGGTCAGGGATCACGGTGACAACAAGCAACCAACCAGGTAGAGTCCCTGTCACCTGCTGCTGTATGTGACAAAATCAAGCCGATCCCTGGTGTCATGGAGATCAATTGAATGACATGACCTGAATGAGAACGACCCACATCCGTAACCTGGTTATCCCAGTATCCAGAAGGCGCAGTGCTATCCTGGACCGGCCGAGTAGAGACTGAGTGTGTATCTGTCGATCTGGAGTGTGTAAAACTCAACACGCGGCTCCCTTGCTGTTTGGGTTGTCGCCTTCGTCCGTATACTGACAGCGTAGCCGGCTAGACAGCCCAGCAGGCAACTGGCTGGCTGGGGCCCCGGTCACTTTCACTCACCAGGCAGACAGGACCGCTAGCCGGCACACGGCAGGCCCGGCCCGGGGGGCTGCCTGACCCGGCCAGGGCTGCTTCCAATCCAAGCCTTCCTCACTGATGACCGGGGACTTTCAGATGCAGATGACACGTATCCAACCCCTAGTGGTACATGTGTGATCCCAGAATTTCGTACCCTGTATAGACAATTTTATGTAGTATAGACTATCGTATCAAAATACTGACTTTGGCAATAACACGAATTACGGCAGTAAAATCGGTCGCCTCATGGCAGATCACAATCCATTGGAGTGCGACTTGATCCTGGCATTCGGCAATACCGTTGGGAATTCTAAACCTTGTTTTAATATTTACACCGAAATCCTAAGCAGGGTTTTCATCGAATATTCAGTTTTCAGTTTCTCTCTCTTGACAAAGGGAAACGATCTTTGATAGCATCTGGTGATCCAGCGACATGACAGGGTATCTACACAACCAGCTGGAACATGGTTTCATATCTGTATTTGGCATCTGTATTAATATCGGGTGATTGTATGCAAAGATCTCCTTGAATGTTTAATCTGGATAGTTCTGTGTTAACAGTGCAACTGTTACAACTGTAACAGCGGCTGGTCACTGCCCAGTGTTCCCACGGTAACAGACAGTATAACAGCTCCATGCTTACCATGACAGTAACAGTTCCATGGTTACCTACAGTAACAGTTCCATGGTTATCTACATTAACAGTTCCATGGTTACCTACAGTAACAGTTCTATGGTTACCTACAGTAACAGTTCCATGGTTACCATTGCAGTAACAGTTCCATGGTTACCATTACCGTCCAGACACCGCCTGTGTCTCCACTGCCCCGGGCGACAATCCCGCTCTGTTTACCCGGTATGACAAAGCATAACGCACTTTGACCGCTGACCACATCTCCCGTATATAGTGAAAACAATCCGGAAGATATTAGCGCCGATGTTTGCCGACTGTCGCCGATTGCTGATGGACGGTGGACTCGTCGGCGTCGATCATTGCTTTGCCCCGAAACCCACCCGGACTCCATAGAGTTCGACTTCATTCGGCCACAGCCAACTTCCGGTTCTCTCTGCTGGTGTAATATCCTTCAAGACAGCAACATCAGCGCCTTCTGACTCCATTTCAGAGCCCCGTTGAACCCTTATGCCGACTGCTTATCCCTCTTTGCCCTGCCGTATTCCATCTTATCACAACACCCGCCCGTGACTGGCCATGCCTGGCTGGCCTATCATGGCCCCCGCCCCACCTTTAAGCTAGGCTCGAGCATGCTTCCCCAGTTATGACGAGCATCCCGGGTTGAAGCGTTGGGAAGAGTATAAAATATTATTGTTGTTATCACAAGGCAGGTATGCCACTGCAGCATAGTGGCCGAAGAGCCCGGCAGAAGCACTAAGGAGGCGCTCTTGCGGTAGCCTCGTGAGTGCTAGAAGCAATCCGCAGAGATCCATCCTCCCCTCCCCGTGCCAACCCCAGCCCCGGGCCGGCCTACCATCCTCCCCGGCCAGGCCACGAGGTCTAACCCCGGCCAGGCCCCAGCCCCTCCCGGGAACCAGCCCGCCTGGACTTGCTGACAGCAGCACAGACTCTCGCTTCTTCTATTCCATCCAGAAAGCGATCCAGAGAAGCGGGAATACCGTGTGGCGAGCCAGATCCGGGGTTGGTAGCAATTATAAACACAGATGGTGCGGGTTTCAACCGCTGCCGACTATGGCGGTACACAAGGCTCGTGTGTACGGCCCCGAAATGGTCTTTTCACGGCAGTTTCACATCTGAGGGCAGTAATGCTTACATCAGAGAATGGTACCTGTTACATCATAAAGCCGACACCTTGAGGTGTAATGCAGCGGTAACCAGTCCAAACCATGGCCGCCCGCCTCTAAATGGTTCCCTAAACACGTGGCTCTAATCCTTCTCTTTGAGAGCCTAATGGCGAAATCGTGCTAGGCGACATTTCGTGGAGGGTGTCACCTAGAACTGTAGCGGCGACGTTGGCAGTAAGTGGCCGAGGTTGACCTTGTTGGGGACACACGCACATAGTGTCTGTTGCTGACAGTGGGACGGCGATTAAAGGGTTCTCCGGGGTCATAGCCACGTCAGCAATACGTAATACACAGCGTTACTTATACACAGTGCAAGCTACGTGTCGTAGTTTGATACATTAAGCACCTGGGGGAATTATTTAATATAAATATTTATGTTAAATATTGGTCTATTACCATATGAAAGTTGTGTTTGTTGGAGCGGGGGAGGGGGGTACACCATCGCTCTCGTTAATTGTGGTCACCACAACATGTACCACCACCGAACACACACACCACCACTACCACATCATGAGAGGGAGAATAATAATAATAATAATAATAATAATATAATAATAATAACAATAATAATAATAATAATAATAATAATAATAATAATAATAATAATAATAATAATAATAATCGTCGTCATCTTCGTCATCATCATCATCGCTAACACCGTCCTCGTCGTCATGGCGATTGATATCTCACACGTGATGTCTCAGTGTAGATAGATATCAGGAGACGTCTTCTGGAGAATTCCTGCCTCCATAACCGACATGGTGTGGGAAACACATTGACTGTCCAGAAGAGTGAACTTCAAATCTTTTTCTTCTAGACGTAATATTATTAAGAGAATGTTTGAGATAAACAACAAGAACTCAGCATTAGGGAGGGAATTCGTTCTTAAGAGTCATGCATTTCAAACATCATTGCTCTTGTTGTTTACTGTTACTGTTGTTCTTGTATTGTTGCTCTGGTGGCCTTGCTCTTGTTCCCGTTGTTGTTAGTGGTTCTTGTTGCTCTTGCCTCTTTTGATGATCTTGTTGCCTTCTTGTTGCCGTTCTTGTTCCTGGTGATGTTTTTATTGCTGTTCTTGTGGCTATTGCATTATTTGTTGTGTTGCTGTTGTTGTTCTTGTTGCTACCCTTTTTCTTGTTAACTTTCTTGTGATTGATTTTATTGTTGTGCATGTTGCTGTTCTTGTTTTTGTTCCTGTTGTGTTCTTGTTGCTGTTCTTCTTTCTATTGCTATTCTTGTTCTTGTTCCTGTTGTGTTTTTTTGCTGCTGTTCTTATCTCTGTTCTATGTTCCTGTTCTTGTTGCTATTTTTTTCTTGTTCCTGTGGATGTTCTTGTTGCTGTTGTGTTCTTGTTGATGTCCTTGTTCCTGTTGTGTTCTTGTTCCTGCTGTGTTTTGTTGATGTGTTGCTGTTCTTGTTCTTGTTCCTGTTGTGTTCTTGTTGCTGCTGTGTTTTTGTTGATGTGTTGCTGTTCTTGTTCTTGTTCCTGTTGTGTTCTTGTTGCTGCTGTGTTTTTGTTGATGTTGTTGTTCTTGTTCTTGTTCCTTTTGTGTTCATGTTGCTGTTCTTGTTTCTGTTTTATTTTCTTGTTCCTGTTGCTATTCTTTTCTTGTTCCTCTTGCTGTTCTTGTTCCTCTTTTGCATTTATTGATGTTGCTGTTCTTGCTTTCGTTTCTGTTGCTGTTCTTGTTTCTGTTGCTATTCTTTTCTTGTTCCTGCTGGTGTTCTTGTTGCTGTTGTGATTTTTATGATTTTGCTGTTCTTGTTCTTGTTTCTGTTGCTATTGTTGTTTCTGTTTTAGTTCTTGTTACTGTTGCTGTTCTTGTTGCTGTTGTCGGTAGTGTGGCTATTCTGTTCCCTGTTGCTATTCGTGCTGTTGCGCTTCTTGCTGTTGCTGTTGTGTTCCTGTTCATGTCACTGTCTCTGTTCTTGTTGCAGCTGCTGCTACTGATGTTGCTATTTTTTGCTATTGCTGTAGTTATTTCTGTGGTACAAGCAGGTCTGTCTGTTTCACTAGTTTTCTATATTTCACATGCTTTAAAAAGTGGTATGTACATGTACATGTTTCGTTTCTGTATTTCTAGGTTCAGTCTGATTTGAAAGGCATTGCCGGGCACGACCTTTCAGATTCACCCACCGCTGGTTTACGCCGGTCTGTTGTTATAACTGCACGTAACCCTGGTGACTTTGATTACATGGATCTAAATAACCACAGGAAAGCAAACAACTTTTCATAATCCTTATTAAATGATAGGTACTTTCTCCCTGACAAAGTCAATGACCTTGTAAAACAACATGGACTGTTGATGGACTGCTGTGGTCAAACTTTGATGCAAACAAAAACAATCGATCTGAAAAACCGAGTTCATTTATATATACACCCCCAGCTATGCCACGTTCTGGCAGAAAAACAATACGACGCTCAATCGACAGGCGTGTAGATGCGATAAATAGCAATATCTCCCTTCCCTTGTTCCGGCGACCGACGTCTTAGACTGCACCCAGTGTCGCCGTTTGATGTCGCCAGCATTCCGCTTGGCTGCCAACGATCGTAACCTGTCCCCGGACGTGTACCGGCGGACATATTGGGCGTGACTTCCGTTTCCGGAAGTGTCAATGGCGGTGGATGTCCTAATCAATGGCGGGTAGCGGATATCTGTGTGGCAAGGGGTCCCCGGGGGTGGAGGAAGCGATTATGGTCATCATTCGTCGGGCCTGGACCTCCATATATAGGCCCATTACGATAGGGGCCGGGTAAAGGGGGAGGGGGGGGATAGAGGGCGAAAGACAAGCTAAACAGGAATTGGTTGACCTACACGGTTCCCGGTTTTGTTAATAACCCCGGAACACGCCACGTACGCAAGTTTATGACAATCAAAACCCCGGGGCAAGCTAAAACGAAAGATTTGTAAGGCTAAGTTAGGTCGTAAAACCGGTATTCTTCTAACATTCTTTGTAGAAAAAGCACAGCATGCATGACAAATTAATGTCTGTGGCAATGCAGATAGTTGTTTTTCCTTCTGTGTTTTCGTGCGTGCTGGATTTAGTAACAGCATTATCACGTGTGTTTTGTTTAGAGGTCAAAGGGTGCATTGGGTCACGCCATGCATCAATGCAAATCACTTGGGTTTCATTCTGCGAAACGAATAAGTTTGTTGGATAATAATCTAACTACGATGACTGCTGCGAGAGATTATTCGCAAAAAAAAAAATGGACGGAAGTTAAAGAACGCCCTTGCAAATAGAACTTAAGGAGAAATAACATGCCACGTTAAACTGGACGAATGCAAAAATATACAATAAAAAGTAGTCTCCTGCGACAGATGGTCACTTGTGGCAGTTTAGTCTCACGCCAAACCGGTTGGTCAAATCGGATTCTGGAGGACTATCAAAACAAACTAATAGACCAACCGACACAGATGATTTCATTACCTGAGTTTCAGTTTCATTTAAATACATGTCTTACTACTACTATAACAACCACAACTACTACTTTGCGTACATCAAGTGTTTTTTGCATTTTTATGCGTTGAGTGAGAGTGTATTTGAACAGGTATTTGAATTTGACAAAGCCAAAATTTCTTTATAACGGAATATCTTGTATTTCAACACTGTTTCTCTGCATGCCTGGTTTTTGTACACCAGCAGATCTATGCAACAGTTAAAGGAAGCGGACGAAGGTGTGAATTGAAATCACTAGTTGGTTCGCAGGCTTAAAGAAAGATACACTCCAAATTACTAATAAATATGTTTAGAATGAACGGGCTGTTTGTCTTGGCTGTTGATAATAAAGGACAACTTCAGGCGTTGATAGAAAATATACGGCCTCTTGTTCCCATTACGATGTCCATGCAGCCATGCCTAGACGCTGAATTATTGTCGGAAGTTCCTCCCTAGAGAGCTCTAAATCCCCACCAGATCCCATAATTGCAATCACTGCGACCTTTCCCCAATGATGGCATTAAAAGGGACGACGTCTCAGCGTGACCGGAAGTTGTCGGCACCGCGCAATGATACTAATAAAGACGTACCACCGCCCTCGGGCCTGTCCGGAATGTAGATGGAAGGGAAAAAAGAGACAATCACCAGTTAACTGGGGAAGATATTGGCCGAGGGTTCAGGGCCAGACGCTTCCTGGGTCATTATCGGTCTCATTTCCTTCTAGACTGTTTGGGGAATTTTAACCTAGTGCTTCCCAATCGAACCACAGGTAAGTTTGTTTATCGGAGTAATGGCAAACATTTTTACATCATTAATAACATTATTTTGATGAATCGGCAAAGGTTAAGTGTTGGTCATTGGCACTAAAATATGGCCTTTATAAATAACTTTCTAATATTCTCTAAGGACCAAGTATGGATCACTTGGTACCCAAAATACGGCGGTCTAAATTGAAGCTACATTTAGTAATCTAAAATACGGCGGTCTAAATTGAAGCTACATTTAGTAATCTACTACTACTACTACTACTACTACTACTACTACTACTACTACTACTACTAATACTACTACCACTACTACTACCACTACTACTACTACTACAAAGTATTCCCCTTTTGTACATGGCCTAACGTGAAATCCCCTTTGCGTGTGTTGCCGCTTCCATACCAGCATGTTTATAGTGTAAATGTCAGAAGACATCGGCTGGAAAGCTGTTTGCGATATGAGTTTTGGCAGATTTGTACGAGAACACTCGAGTTGTAGCGCCATCTGCCGTCGTTCCTGCGGTTACGGTGTCTAGTCTCTGGGCCGGCTTCCGGAAATAAAACATAATCTTAAGTCCAGCAGGAACTTAGGTTCATTAATGACTGCTTGCAATTCCTTTCCACACTGAAGATTTGTATTTAAGGCTTCATGGCGTTTCCATGATTAAGAACAGTTTAAGACTTAGGATTTAAGTAGACTTAGGATTTAAGTTTAAGACTTAAGATTTTTACTTTTCTGAAACTGGGCCCGGCGTTGAAGGCGGTCTGCCCAAGTTTTGCCAGTCTGTATATTAGACTGGAAGAAGAACTGAAGAGGTAAAAAAATAAATAAATAAAATAACAATTCTCCAAGATTGGCAGGTCACCCATACTTAACCTGGGCCGGGTCTGCCTCGAGTGCCCGCCTCCTCAAATTAGCCTCAAAGACTCTAAGGATCATTTACGTCCGTGTCGGCATGGGAACATCGTTGGCTTCATCAGGAGAGCAGCAGCACACAGAAGACGTCCTATACCTTCCTGACTATCTGCGCTGCTATTTCGAGTATTTAGAGTCCAAAATTTATCAGGGGGCCAGATTGATAAGGTACCAACGGAGGGAGGGGGAAAGAGAGAGGGGGAAGGGAGGGAGACAGGTAGAGAGATAGACAGAAAACTTTTCACGTGCGCAAGTGAAGTTATCATGTGAAAAGTTTTCATTTTTTTCCCCATGTCGTCTTGGGGGCTCCGTAGGTACATGCATGTAGCAATTGCGACAATTTTAAACCGTTTGGCGGTACCCGAAAGGAGAGAAAACAAACGAGGATCATGATTGGCCGAAGCTTCATGAAGTAACAATGTGATTGGCTAGTGGGTGCCACGTGACCAAGAGTAGCTCGGCATCGGAATGTTGCGATTTTGTGGCGCGAAATACTCCCCTAAATGGACCGAGAAATCTGATGTGGTATGGTGAGATTATTAGGCAATAGTTTTAGACCTTCCGTGACACAGACGCAGAACAGAAAATATGGTGAGGTATAGCTACTGTAGGTCTTAGCTTGTCGGTTTATATCTTCGTTTATCTGTAACTGTAAATCCCTCTTTTTATTCTGGGTCTATCTAGATTCTCTACCTGGCATACAGGACACAATCAGCAGTTTATTCAAAACAAACAAACAAAAACAACACAAAATAAACAAAAAAAACAAACAAGCCACTTCCCTTCTTTTAGTTATTGTAGGGCATTGTTGTTGTTGTTGATGATGATGATGATGATGATGACGACGACGAAGAAAACGACTATGATGATGATACACATACCGATATAAACACACATACAGGTTAAGGGTAGTATGCACTGAGACTATATGCTCAGTCACTGGGTGTGTGACGGCGTTTGAAATATGAAGGCTCTGTGCAGTCGGAAATTTTGCCCATTAATAGGGGTCGGGTTATAGATGTTAGCACTACAACCACTCACTCGCTCATAAAATATGAAATAGAAAGGGGGAGAAGAAGTGCGGGGGGACAGGTATCAGTGAGACTTGTAATGGGACAGGGAGAAGGGAATGGACAGGTGACACAGAGTGACGGGTTGACAGAGAAATGGACACAGAGATAGACAGACGGAAAGACAGAGACACGGACGAAGGTATCGAAGAGAGACGAAAAGATAGGGGAAAAGGAAATCCAAAGTGGGAGACAAGAGAGAAAGAATAGGGACAGAGAGTGATAGAGAAAGAGAGGAGGGAGGGAGGGAGGCAGAGAGAGAGAGAGAGAGAGAGAGAGAGAGAGAGAGAGAGAGAGAGAGAGAGTGAGAGTAGTTAAGTCCGTTATCAATCACGCAAGCACTGCCCAGACTAACAGAATATCACGATTTCACGGCAGGGTATATGAATCGCTCTTAACAGACTCAGGTGTTCATATATATCTCCATAAAA
>JAAUYG010012446.1_pt1 | contig 10415 bp, 10 predicted proteins | sample 7278091 | NCBI WGS metagenome assembly JAAUYG01 (sample SAMN14350201, study PRJNA611818) | marine sediment metagenome | isolation source: surface marine sediment (0.6m) | place: French Polynesia: Moorea | collected 2018-08
CACAACCATATATATTCAAAGCAGATCACATACTCCACACACAGTTATACCGTAATCGAGCCCTGCTTTATTACTATAAGCGGCACATGTGACATCCAAATTAATATACCAAGGGAAAATATATGTTAAGCGACCTTGCTTTGAACTTTCAAGGTCATTCAAGGTCAAGTATAAGGTGCAGATGGACTTCATATATTAGATTATTTCGCATTGGCATTTAATAGTAACATATTGCCTAATTGCGTTCCTTTATGAGATACAAGGCTTCAAAATCTGAGTCACAGAAATTTGACCTTTCAAGGTCACTCAAGGTCCAATCTGTTGGTAGAGTTGGACTCCGCACATATGACTTCCCATTATTTCCCAATTGTAACTGCACGACAATCTCTTACCATTTAGATATTTTAGGCACTTGAAACTTTTCCCCTCTTTTATCACCGGCAAATTGGACGATGTTTTATGATAAAATAATATGCAGTTAAAAAAATAGTACTTTATCCTCGAACTAGCTCGAAGCGTTTTACATATATGTATTTTGACCCGAAGCACACCTCAACGAAAAAATACTAGTAAAATGCGGATACAAGGCGCCACGGATAACCAAATTTATAGATTTCTCTGCGTATAACCTTGGTCACCATGCTAGCTCCCTCTAGCGACTACTGGGAGAACGAGGCTACTCTGGGTATTGGCAGGTTCTCATAACACGGCTGAGTGAACTGGAACGCACTTCGGATACAAATCTTGCTGAGGGAAGTACATGTACCGAAGACTAGGTGTATGGCGATCTCGTGATAGAGAGCCCAAAGTCGCCACTCGACAAACTGTCCTTCCAAAAGTATGCATTAAATTATGCATGCTTACCTTACATACATGCAGATCAGGTAAGCTATGCTGCAAGTGTACTGTTATCGGGGTATCTGTCAGCATTTTGTCTGACTGAAAACAGGATCAAAACAGATTATAGCAAAGTATTGAAGTATGTGCCACGTTATTCATTCTAGACGGGATGGTTGGGAACAGGCCGCTAATTTTTTTTGGCCTACATGTAATGGCAAGCCATAGAAAGTGATAACAGCGAAACCGTACACAAAAAAAACATAGTTATCACGTTGCTCGGGTGCAGTGAATACAATCTTTGTATTTTATTATAAAGGTAGCACTAGATGATGTGGAAGATAATTATTTTGTTACCTTTATCAAAGCAACTATTATCCATTAAATCTTATAATAAAGATATAATCATTATAAAGGTAAATTTAATATAATTTATATAGTTTGTATATGATAGAATTGCCAACGGATTTCTACATTAATGTGCTACAGTACTTTCAAGTAACTTATTTAAAGAAAATATTTAATCGAGTTATTTATTGAAGAGTTTGAGAGGTACAATGCCACCGGAGAAACACATCATGGCACAGAGACAAACGGTTATATGTACATCAACTGTGTTGTGGGTGTACGTAGTATAAACGTTACATGCATGTACTATGTACACGTACAGAATCCGTGATTGTTTCCACTATTATTCTTGTTCATGTAGCCGCAGTATTTACAGTAACTAAGGTACATATGTACCTGAAAATTCGAATTCAATACTGCAGGCTGACAGGCACTTTTGAGGAGCTTTAGAGAAGTTCCTTTGACCACTTTCCCGAATACATCCGAAGTGCAGGGCGATTTTCAGAAGGAACAACACTACAATACTGTTTCTACAGTAATGCATACCAATTTGAATACCAGGTGTCTCTGTCATCCCGGTGGATTTTCTGTTATAACACGTGTCGTATTTCGGAGCTTTTCAAAAAAGATGTTAAATCTATAAAACCACGTTCAATAATGATCTTGACACCTGCAGCGCTGTCCCGTGTCTAATATATTTTAGTCCCAAACTCATATTGTAGGACTAACACTTAATTTGGAAATCTGCCCCTGGACGCCCTTTCTACAATTGTCCACAACGTTTATTGCCGTGTCACAATCGGGAGCTGGCGTCTTTGGGTTTGCACTGGAGACGTCTCCCGCCTTCAGCCTGACGTCAGCTATACATGGATGCACTCATCTCCAGAGTGGAATAGCCGTTCTGGCGGACCGGCTGCGACTCGTCGGGAGTGCGATGGGACGACGTCTGAGCGCGGTACGCCTTTGCCATTGGGGACGTTGGTGGTGGCTCGGCGACACCGCTCGAGGCGTACGTTACATGTCCGCACAGAACGTGCTGGTACGCCTGTAAATACTGGTGATTCATGAGTCCGTAGATCATCCAGTTGACGCTGGACGACGCCCACAGGAGCATGACGGTGAAAACGTAAAGAGCGTACGGTTGACGGCGTTCCCCATCCACGGCGTACAGCACCGTCACGGGGAGATAGCTGGCGACGAACGCCACGAACACCGCGATGATAGTTTTGAGTAAAGTGACCTCTCGTCGCAGGCGTACCGGGCTGAAGGTGCTGTTAGTACCGTTCACCAGGCGTCCGCTCTGACGGACCTTGACGTAGATCCGGAGATAGCAGTAGCAGAGGAAGAGTGCCGCGATCCCGAGAAACGCGGATTTCTTTATGATACCGGCCGGTGAGAACGCCTGGGAGGCCCGGGTAGCCCTGGCACAGAACATGATTCGGTGGTTGAAGACCAGGTCACGGTTCATCTGGGTATGCGGCATGAGTCTGTGCGCCGACGGTACGACCACGATAAGGAATGGAAGGAGGTAGATCAGGCAGAGAAGGAAAACCACAGCGCGCGGCTTCTGCAGGTGTCGCGCCTTGCGTGGGTGGAGCAGAATGGCGTAGCGGTAAAACGCGATAGTGGATACGTGAAGGATGCTTTCCAGTGTTGCCAAGTTACCGACGTAGAGGGCGTACAAGCACGCTTTCCCGCCCAGTGTCCACTGCCCCATGACGTAGGTAAAGATGTAGAGCGGGTGAACGCACGCCGTCTGAAACAGATCACACACCGCTAGCGACACCACGAACAGGTTGGACGCTTTACGTAGAGGACGACTTTTCCAGACCGCCAAGATCACCAGGAAATTGCCGAATAACCCTAGAGCGATAATAAGCATCCCGACACTGGCTCCGAGCACCGCCGCTGGACCCGGAATTGCCCGGCCGCTCAGGGTCTGATCGTCGGATGTTTTGTTAAAGTCATTTCCGACGCTGCTACCGTTAATGTCGGTATCCTGCGTGCAGTCGCTCACCTGCGACATGTCAACGTCCTTGTATTTCCGTTTCCGGTTAAACTGCACTCAAGCGTAGAGGTGGAAGGTACCTTATCATCCAGACATCGCCGTTATGGCGGACCCTGGGTCCCTTACACATCTCCGCAAACCGGAACTACTACAATAAAAAAGCAAACGGCTCCCCTAACAGAGACATCGACTGCCTAGATTCTTCACGTCTATATGACATAAAGATTCACTTAACGTGAGCTGTCACCGTCAGAAACTGACTTCTCCCATTGATCGTCCTATCCGTGGATCGATTGGTTTATCCAAAGAGCAAGATGGTAAGCACGACTAGGTTGGCTTCCATTCTGTCCTGTTTTTGTTGTCTTTTTTTTTTTTTTTAACTGGTGTCCTGGACCAGAAACACACAGCAGGATGACACAGCTGTCAGAGCAGGTATTGATGGCACGTCAGGTTCGTCTGTCGTCAGCTGCTGCAGTCTTTTTGGTTGCTCTTCTTTCCAGACGATTCATTCAATGGTTGTCTTTCTGGCAGGACAGCAACATCGGGGGAAACCCGTTCCTTGGAGATTTCCTCCTGCAACGGAAACAGGGAACAGAAATATCAAACTATCCGGTGTCAGGGATGTACTGTACTTCTATAAAATCAGTTTCATATACTCTGTTCATCCAACATGCATGTGTAGATATACACGAACAACGTTATTTGCCTAGTTCCGTTACAAGTCTCGGCCCAAGATGCTAATGCATAGTCAGTATTGGGGGCTTCTCAAAGACACTGAAGTATTGTTCGTACTTAACAAATGTTAAGTCAGATTCATAGCCAACCACAAGCCTATAGGTTTCGCCGGCTCGTCTAGTTTCGATAACTCCCCCATATCCCTACTTTCCAAGCTAGGACGTGGAATTCCCTGGGGAGAGGGGATTTATTTGTTATTGCCGCTGAATTTGGAAACACAATAACATAAAGTGACAAAAATTAGCTTTGGGGTCGGGGTACAGAATTAGAGCCATTTATTATATCCATGTCCGGTTCCGCCTTTCTTTTCGACGATTTCCGTAGTGCTTGAAAGAAACACATTTTTTTGCAACCGATTTTTAGCTTATCACTAGCTTAATCCGACTCCTACTATAAACTATTAACGAATTGTTCCCCGAGGGATCGAGGTCAGAGGAACCGATAAGCTAGATACGATTTATAAACAATGTGTTCAGTGACCGGAACTTTGTACCAAACGTTGGCAAAGATTCAGGTTGGTTTGGCTTTGTCCGATGTGTCCCAAACTTTGTAGAAAGATGCTAAAGTTCGAACCTAGCGTCTACAATATGGAGCCCCGAAAATCTGGAATAGGGCTTCTACAGTTGAGCGTGAAGATAAATAACTGATCTTTGCGCCAGTACATGTAGGTCACCCATTGATAGGCTGTGAGAGAGTATCACATGCTCTTAGCTTTGTTGCGAGTTCTGGTGGTAGTGTTCCTTCAGAGCGATAATCTACCTGTATCCAGATGTATACCTGCTTAATCCCCGGGGCATGAACGACGCCACCCTTCCCCTTTCATCATGCCCACAGTGTGGTGTAAACCGGTCTCACGTTGAATAGGCTGTGTTACTAGCAGAGATGTATTAATAAGACGTACTTGGCTTGTGACTTGGGGACTGAGTTTATGTGTACCCAAACCTGGTGTTACAATGGGTAAGCCGACTGGCTACCCCAAAGTTTAATATTTGCATGTACTGTCTAGCATCACATACACATTAGTTGAACTTGACCTACATGTCTCAGGTTGTTCTGTATGTTGTTTTCAGTCAGCCTGATAATCTTTCACACCGGATATTAGAACGCACATGACTGTCTTTTCACAGAAAGACGAAAACATGTACATCATTCATCGTCCAAACGAGAACAATTTTCGACGGGGATTTAAAAATACTTGTATTGACTTTGTCAAGTAGCAGTTAATCACCAATTGCAAGTCAGAAGTGATGGGGATTAGATTCACCAGTCATGGCTACATGTACATTTTTTCCAAAGAATTTTTCTGCATGTAGGTCTGTCACTGGCTCAGACTCGAGGCGTTAGATTCGAGACTCGAATTTTATGGATCCCCACATTTGCACGTAGTCAAGCCATGGAATTGACTGTGCAGGCATGTCATGTAAACTTCTATTGGCTTCAAATACATACGGGTATGTATTTAGAGTGAAAAACAAACATCAATAATTCCTTAGGTCAGTTGTCTATTTTTATGTACTCCGTTTATATCTAACAATATTATTAGTACCTATCAATTGCGAGCACTTTTGGAGTGTAAAGCAAAAAGTAAGGTTTTAATAAGTAAAAAGAAATTGCATATATGTGTAATCGACATACAGCCTTTAAGAACAAAAATGTCCGATTTGAAAGCTCAGAATTCTACAGAAAATATACAACCATATCGCCAAAATAGGTAGTAAGCCGGGTTTTATATGATGAATTTGTCATTCAGAGATAAAGAAAGAGCGAGCGAGCGAGCGCGCGCGCGAGAGAGAGAGAGAGAGAGAGGGAGAGGAGAGAGAGATTTCACCTTATTCAATGCGAAATTTTTTATAGTCGTACATGTCAAGTGCAAGTCACATCTGACACGATCCCGACAAGCATTGGGATTAATGACTAGACCGTCTAGAGGATCAAAAACATTGCCAGATTTGCTAAATCCTGCCACGGAAGCCATGAAAACATCTCGGATCGACAAAAAATTGTCTCCGTGTTTCATCCAGTTATTTCTGATTACCCGTTTACTGTGCAGATTTAATTAAGTCTAGAGTGATTAGTCTACCGCTGTCTTACGGTATCGCCATTTATGTCAGTAAAAACCAAACTGAGATGAAGCCGTTTGATGCTCTGTATAGAAGCGATATAAATAGATCACGTAGCCCAATGTCCCGCTGGTCGTCCATAAACACGCTGGGTCTCCTACTGTGAAGCTTATGAACACAAAACGGATTAAGCGAGGCAAAGCAGCGTGTGAAGTGTGAATTCGTGGGGTTTTGTAAAGTAATCGCCTTCTCCCTGGGGTTGTGTTTGTCTCGGACAGTGGCCAGAAAACATGTTGCTCTGTAACTATATATAAGCCAAAATGCCTTTAGCTCATGTCGAAAAGATACATGATGTGATGTTGCCAGTGTACTTCGAGTACGAATAAACATATTATTATTATTATTATTATTATTATTATTATTATTATTATTATTATTATTATTATTATTATTATTATTGTTATCAGTAGTAGTAGTAGTAGTAGCAGCAGCAGCAGCAGCAGTAGCCGGAGGAAGAGGAGCAGCAGCATGCGCAGTATTTACCTCAGTGAAAATAGCAGCAGCTGCGAAATATGGGTGAGAATTAATAACATTAACCTGAGGTGAATCCCCTCCCTATGTGAGAACTGCCATATTGACAAGACGCGACCTAGAACCCGATTTAACCACCAGGAGGCTGCAAAGCTTAAATAGATGACAAGAGATAAAAGTGGGAAAGGTCCACATAATCCTACATGTAGATGTGTCTTAACATAGACAAGCCTGCAGGTGGATTAGTGCCAAAACACATCTATGTCAAAAAACCTCAGTGGGGTATTCGTGGAATGCTTTGCGTGCCATGTCACTCGAGGTCAGTCATTGTTTGTTCATATTGCAATTGTGAAGTTACAGAACAACTGGTTCATTATTTTCACCACTGTTCCAAGTACAGGAACGGTAGAGAATTATTTTGGACAACGGTGGTTAATACGTTCCACGTTAATGTCATTACACATCTGTTCAATTTGTGTCAATCTGAACATACAGAAATAATTTTGGGTAAGCCGCCTTCCATCTTCATTGTCGAAGGAGAATAATATGTATAAGTTAGGGAAATCTGCTCTCGTGTATTGTAAATCTTAGCATATGGGCATGTGCTCCGTTTTTATTAATGCTTTGAAAGGTACATCCTTAGAAGGTTGCAATGTGGCGTTTGCTAATTTTTTGTTATTTGTTTTTATATATTTTGGATTTCTGTTGATCTCCAAAGAGACTTTGGGAAATAAAGTATATCCCTCCATCCTCAGTGAGCTACTGTAATCCTGAATCTGGCTAGCACAAATAACAGAGAATTAAAGGAATGAACAGAAATACAAACAACAATCACAGACATGTACCCCACGTAGAAAAGGAAATTACAAAGAGAGAAAGGAAGGAAGAAACATGGAACAGGTACATAAATCGGAGAAAGAAAGAAAGTCAGAAAGAAGGAAAAACAAAATAAAGAAAGGAAGAAAGAAAAGAAAGAAAAGAAAGTAAGAAACAAGAAAAAAAAAGAAAAAATAAAGATAGCAGAGGGGATGGTATATAGAGTGAGTGCCTCGTGCTTTAGGCAGGTTTCTAAATGTGAATATCATATTTATATACATGATATAGCCGACAGAAACAGCCGCAGTTTAATGTGTTCAGATTACCGCGGTCTGGGAGACCTCAAGCCGAAGCCTTTAGTACCCACTAAATTATCGGGACCGGTGAATGGAATAAAGCAAGAAATAGCAAATATAAACAGCCGCGTACATGAATTACAGGAAAGAAAATTAAGAAAACAAAAGTGAATTATAGGTTAATTGGTGAAATATACCTTCGACTTCTTAAATATCACTCGTTGACATACTTTCATATCAATGTTTTATGCTTCAATGTATTTTTAAAGGTTTACAAGAACCGTGATGTTTATAAGTGTTCACAGCATCAAATGTAACGTCTGTATTTCTTCGGATGTACATGTAATTCTCTCGTGCGTGATATCGTTGACATACAACGCGCATAGAAATACGTACAAATTAAAATTAGAAATTTTATCCTCCAAATGTAAATGCCTTTATACTCCAACACATGTTTTACTCTGGGAATAACGGAACTCAATAGGCTATAGCATTTCTGTCATTTAATCATTTATCGAGATGAGAACTGAATATGAGAATTGACCAATCGGATTACCCAGGCATTTCGGCCATTGTGCAGGCAAACCTCTAAATGTAAATGATGCATTTACTAAGAATAAGTAATCGCAGAAACTCTTTACTCTTTATATAAAGTGCCAGCATGTTTTAGAATTATTTTTACTGATGTCGCATGCTGTTAACAGTGTTGAGACCTCGACTAGCGTGTAGAAAACCTCTCCGTTCGTGTGTCAATGACATGGTTTCAGGTAAGACAAGAGAAGTCCCCATCCATCATCCGCAACACGTGGAGATTCCTTTCAAGTGCGATGGTGGGATAACGTAGCTGCTTACACGCATGCCTCTCTATGGATATCGACTTGTGTGACAGTAGCGAAATCAAAATCCCACCATATGCGTGACACAACTCAAACCCAACCCCCCACCATGCCTGCAGCTGCTTTGTAAACAGCAGCCGAGTCTTTACTGTGGCAAATACAACAGCTTGCAACTGCGGCAACTTTTAGAAATCATATAAGTTCTCATGTGTTTTTGCAGTTGCTGGTCGGGGCCTCCGGTATTCTGTAGCAAGTTATGAAGTCTAGATAATCAAGACAGCAAGAGAAAAGTATCAGTTGTCTCCACTCTCACAAGAACGTGCACTGGTATATCTCCCTCTCCCCCCTCCCTTCTCTTCCCCTCCACCTTCGCCTCTTTCTCTTCTTCTTTTTCTTCTTCTTCTTCTTCTTCTTCTTCTTCTTCTTCTACTACTTCTCTTCCTCCTCCTCACTCCTCCTCCTCCTCATCATCATCATCAGCAGCAGCAGCGGCAGCATCAGCAGCAGCACCAGCAGCCCCAGCAGCACCACCAGCAGCAGCAGGAGCAGCAACAGCAGCAGCAATAGCAAGCAACCACTACCACCAACAGAAGCAACTACTGCCACCACGACCATTTCCAATCAATAGTACCATATAACGTATGTCACAACTACATCATATCTCCCTAACGAGATAACAACTCTAAATCCACACTGTCAACATCACCATTATAAACAACGCCGTTGTTTTCATGGTTGACCTCAGAAGATTTTTGTTCACAAGCTCATCCCGGCAATAATTTCCCTTGGAGGGACGTGACTAGTCTTTTTTCATACATGCAGGCCTTGTGCGCCAAGTAAGTGAATGAGAGAGTGAGTGAGTGAGTGATTGAGTGAGTGAGAGTGTGGGTGGGTGTGTTGGTGTGTGGGTGGGTGAGTAAGTGAATGAGTTAGTAGATGAGTGGGTGGGTGGGTGAGTGAGTGAGTGAGTGAGCGAGTGAGTGAGTGAGTGTGTGGGTGGGTGTGTTGGTGTGTGGGTGGGTGTGTTGGTGTGTGGGTGGGCGAGTGAGTAAGTAAGTGAATAAGTTAGTAGATGAGTGGGTGGGTGTGTGGGTGAGTGAGTGAGCGAGAGAGCGAGCGAGCGAGTGAGTGGCCGAGTGAGTAAAACTTAAACGTTGACACACAAACAATAGACATCAGTACAGGGTACTATTGACCGACGTAACATGATGATGATGTACAATATGAAATACGAGGCAATTTGATGGTATACAAAAGGCTAGATGGGGTGACTAGATATTTACCTAACATTTACCTAACAAGGAAAAAGGGGGTTTTCTGATGTATATGTAAGAACTACCGTAAAAAAATAAGCTTGTGATTCAATTTTGGTGCTATATGTACATTATTACGGCACTTTTACCGTAATTTTCCGAGTTCTTTTTGTTTTAACCGAGTTCCTAACTGATAACCAGTAAGATCAAAGGAAGTTTAAATGAGCTGTTTATTAATTATATCAAACGTCCCTGAACAGTGAATCACAATGAATCACAATACAGTATGTACACAATTTCCACAGTATTAGACAAAGTAACCCAAATACATGTACAATTTTAACACATTAATATCAAAAGACACAGTATACACGAGTTAGGTACTTACAAAGAAAGATACAGACCATAGGATGTTCGCAATGACAATATCGCTATCCTCTGGCACAACCTGGTGTAGCTCGAGGTTCAACGACCGCGTTAATTGTCTTGTCTAGAGGATGAATTTCGTAGAACGAGTTCCAAACAGTTCTTGAGTAACATGGCAACTGCGATGGAATTAGCAACTTCTTGCGACGTCTTCCCGACTTAACCACGAGATTCTCTTCTTCAAGGCTATGGAGAACTTCCAGCTTCCGGCGACTTCCCTTTGGCTACACTCACTGGCTTCCGTACCAGCTTCTCGAAGCGACCAAATC
>JAAUYG010160158.1_pt1 | contig 10414 bp, 7 predicted proteins | sample 7278091 | NCBI WGS metagenome assembly JAAUYG01 (sample SAMN14350201, study PRJNA611818) | marine sediment metagenome | isolation source: surface marine sediment (0.6m) | place: French Polynesia: Moorea | collected 2018-08
CCCCCCCCCCCCCCCCCCCCCCCCCCCCCCCCCCCCCCCCCCCCCCCCCCCTCCCCCCCCCCCCCCCCCCGCCCCATGCGGAAGACACAAGAACGGAAGAACGGCATGGCAAAAGAATAGCTTAACTTAAAATGTTCTTCTGCTTACACAGGTAAGATCAGAACAATGGTGCCCCAGGGGTATCACTTCAAGACTAAGACAGTATTCTTGAATTAGTTCAAAAGCCAATTGTATCTACTTTCGTCAAATGCAGCATGTCACCACTTACAAACTTTTATAATGCTGATGTTTCTATCATAACGGACAGATTATCGTTCAGTGATGGCCATTTTATGTTTAGACGAAAATAAAAACGCGTGTCCCTTACCATCTTCGGTCTCCTCTGTGTTGCCGGACGATTTGCCACCATAAAGCCAGATATATATCCAACTAGGGGTTACTGAGGCGTAAAGCAAGAGGCACGGGGATATCATTGATCTGCTTTAACACCGGCCGTTCAAAAGACAGAGCCATACACAAGTTTTGTGTTAACTGGTATACAGGTATATATGCGAGTTGCGCGGCCCTGAATGTCACACTGTCCTTTATACATGTAGCTCCTCTGGCAAGACTGTGACGCAACACATGTGGGTAGCCTAACAGGCACAACAACGGTTTATTAACAAGAGGCACTCAATATCATACATTTACCTGATAAAATAGAAATATTTTAAACTAGGTAGACAAAAGAGTCAACGCCACAAAAAGGTATACGCATGCAGCAAAATGCTCTGCTTAAATACCTTAACTGACAGTGCGCACATGTAGTTTACACAAAAAAGTTAAGGATATTTGTCAATATCTGGATTTAAATACTAAAATTAAGCCCAATTCATGAAACAGCACAAGATGTCTAAAAAAATTCAAAATATCCTTAACTTTTTTGTGTAGTGTATATATTCAGATGGGCGAACAATTAAATGAAGGATACATAATTTTAATAACTCTAAAATGAAATCCTTGGTGATTTCAAAATGGAGGATTATACTGATATTTGCGATCTGCAGTAAATAAATAGGTCCACAAATTGGGCCAGGTGCTGCTGGTGACTTCGGTCAACACTACCTCAAAGTTCAACGAATTGATATGAGTTTAAACCATTCACAGACCGAGAAGAGGTATTTTGAGTAAGCACAAACAGCCAATCCCTGGGAAAGCAAAATTTGAAGCCCTAAAAAGCCCTGGTACCAAATTTGATTGGCGTTTCAAGAAGCCCATTCATGTAGCTTCTTGAAATACCCCCCACCCCACCCCACCCCCACCCCACACACAATACGAACCCATTTTCCTTTCAACTTAGAGCAGCGCCTTATACTAACATATTCAAATGTTGAATAAAGGCAGTTCACACTCACAAAAGCTTGTCCTGCACTAGGAACATTAATACAGTTATCATTGGTAGGGAACATTATCAACCTGACGATTTACGACCCATTGGTACGGTGAGCATATGCAAGTCATAAATAAAAGTACCTATGTGGCTATGGTAATTGTAGTAAATACAATTTTCCTGAAGTAAGTCAATACTCACTTGCAAGGAGGGGTAAATAACATTCTGAAAACGAAACGTAAGAGGCAGTCACAAAAATTATATATAATAATTATATTGACTACACATTATGCACGGGAAAGGATTTATGTTCATTAAGGCATTATATGGGCAAGAAGCAATTAAAAATAAATGTCTTTCTTTCTTCTTCTTTATTTCTTTCTTTCTTTCTTCCTTTCTTTCTTTCGTTTCTTTCTTTCTTTCCTTCTTTCTTTCTTTCTTTCTTTACCAATATATTTAATACTGGGTGGGCCAATTACTATAATACCTATGTATGCTACCTTGGCACCCAGTTACAACATGCATAAAATCATAAATAGGAAATCACAGTTTTGACGAAATGTGGCAAAAACCTCTTTACATCAATTTCATGTGTCAAAGTACCTATCAGCAGAGAAGCAGTTCTTAAGATCGTCTGGTAATTTTCCCGCACCTAAGGTCCCTGACAAGTTAGACATTTTTTAAAAAGTTCTACTTTGGAATATGGACTACTTAGCTGAGCAAAACCTCTGCACGAGTAGATACACCATCATAATGTAAACCAATCTTGTAAAAATGGTAGCCCCTACCCAGTTGCACTTTTGTACATTAAAGCACATATAAAATAGTCCATTCTTTCGCGTACAGATTGACAGCCAAGCAGATTAACAATATCGATACCATTCAAAACTCCAGTCATACACTCCAGAATCTACACGTACTCTCCGGAGAAGCAACTTTATTAATATAGACATCTGAGGGATATCCCCAAACAGTAGTCAATATGTGGCTGTATAATTGCATGATACAAAGTAAACAAGGATGACCGAAGTACTTTGTGTTTTGTACGTGTTAAGACGGCAGTCCTTTGATCGAGTTTACCACACAGTTTAGAGATGTATTGACACGAAGGTAAATGATACAATAATTCAACGACGGAATAAGAGATACATTCATATGTTGTAAAAGTTCACCATCTGAACTAATTTTGGTATTTTAGGTATTGTGAAGCCTTTGATGAGTAGCAAGCAACATACATTACGAGTTGTGATTATTGAGACTAAAATGTTTGTAGTGGTTCTATCAGGTAGTTGCATCATACACAGTCATCTAACTGTAAATGGTTTTGATCTTCATCAGTGCTAGTACATTGTGCAAAGCATATTGTAGCATCACTAAACATGTTACCTTGTGACTTTCATAAACATGTGCAGAAGTCATTCACAAAAATGGTAAATAACAAGCGTCCAAGGACGGCACCCTGGGGAAAGCCCACTCTTGGTGGAAGCAATATACAGACACTGGACTCGTCTTCGCGCTATGGCCTATACGTGAGATTTAGACCATGAAAGAACGTTGCCTTTTACACCATACTTTTCCAAATTTTATAAAAGTATTAATACATTTTGGTAAATCAAATAACATAATAGCAGTTATTAGACCTTCATTCACTCTTTCTAGAACATCAATGGTCACTTTATGTAGAGACGTTTCTACAGAATGATTGGGTCTATATGCTGATTCATCATCTGTGATAAAATTATGTTTATGCAAATGTGTTTTAGTTGCTTCTGTATAAAAAATTTCCACTACCTTAGCAATGTGAACTGTACAAGACAGTGGTTGGTAATTACTGTAGTCTGAGGTAGAACCTTTATTTTTATATTTTGGTATTACCTGTGCGATTTTTATCTCTGTTGGGAATTTTCCATTTGCAATTGACATATTTATGACTTTGGTTATACATAGTGCCTGAACCGAAGGAGATACCTTCAACAACATACCATCATATCATGTACATTGAGGTTAGAATAGGAATACCGTTTCATTTACCTGACACACGGGCAACTTCAACATTGAGTAGATACTTTGTGATAAAAACAATTCATACATTTAGTTTTTATGCTATTCAGGTATAATTTCACCAATGTTACTAAAAATCATTTAAAACCCCCACAGTTACTTCAGCTGGTAAATGACTAAACTTATTTGACTTCAATAAGTGTCTTAGACTTTTCCGCATACCATCGCGGTTGTTTTCATCAGATGCGATTTCGTAGTTACAGTAAGCCTTCTGTAAATCATCGCAACATAGCGACGTTACAGGGACGAGACGTCCGGGTTAATTTATGGCCTTTTGGACGAACGCCGTATTACAAAGACTAGAACGCCACTTGTATGTGTCTTTATCAGACAGTGCCGAGAGGTGCTTGACCAAGGTCCCCAACACCGATATTCTTGTTAACAACTCCGGTAGATGGCTGCAAACGTTGAGCGGCCAATTTTGCAGGCATCGTCTGGCTATACTTGATGAATCCTATAATACGGCTTTTTTTTAAAGCGCAGGCGTACGTCACGTCGTTTTAATGAATCGTGGGCATTTAACAAAGAAATTCCCCCTCCACACCCATGTCTTGCACAGTACTATTTGTAACAAAACTTTGTTTTTAGTGCGTCTTGTTTCTCTTGTAGCATATTCACCTCGAATCTTCAAGTATACTTGATGCATAAGTGTTTCTTTGTAACTGTAACAGTTACAATATAACACGTGGTTTAGTTCTCCAGATCGATATTGCCTGATAATTTTAAAATGGGTACTTTTGAGATTAAAGGTAATAATTCCAGAGATTCGTTGGTATAATTTATGTATATTAAGCTATCGCCATGCTTAATATTTGTCCAGGGCGTTATGACAACCTTAATATGTCTATGCCCAAGAGTTGGGAAGGCCAAGGTCATCAAAGTGATCGAAAAGCCTCAAGGTGTGACAGCACCATTTCAAAATGTTTCAACTCAACCCAGTGTTATCATGTGCACTGTTGACATGTTCTCAGTAATCAACCACGATGCACACTTTTGGCAGTAGGCGAAGGGATGCAAGATATCAGAAGATTCTGATGTTCATTTAATCCATGTCATTATAATTGACAGCCAGTCACCATGCCGATGAACAATACATCAAAGTTATCTTTTACATGATAAGAGGAATGATGCACTTAAGGTGGAAGTACCTCGTTATCACTAATCTGTAACACACAAGACCGGCAAAAGCTTAAGTCAAAATCTTCGTATTTGTCGAACAAGGCGAGAAATAATTGATTATTTCTTTGTAAGCCCTGTCCTGGTGAACATTGTTTGGCTTACCTGGGTCCATCTTCGACGGCTCATTGAGTGTATCACCAGAGGCAAGAAATTTGAAAGGAAAATAAACAGCACATCAATATAAACAAGCATTCAATAGTTTCATGAAAATTGCAACACGTGTCATGTGTGTTTTCTAATCTCTGTAAGCCTGATTATGGGTCACCATAGCAGTACGAGAGAGAGAGAGAGAGAGAGAGAGAGAGAGAGTGAGAGAGAGAGAGAGAGAGAGAATGAGACTTCCGTATACGCCTGTGACGACCTTTTTTCTAGAGCGTGCAGCCTACAGCCGGAGACACATTTTGCATTATCCAAACGGGTTTTAATGTATGAGACCCGTATACAGTTCCGTACACACATGTACGTCTCACGGTAGCATGTATATACCTATCAGATGACCGAGTTTCACGAACACTCTCGAGGAGGTCCAAAGACATTAAACAATACATGTACTAACCGGTGTTGATTAACTTGAGAAATGGCGTATTTATGGTGTGTCTACCTAGTGGTAGACAACACTCTGTCACCACATATCACTACTTAGAGATAGCAAGATGTACGGATTTCTCATATCGCGTGGTAACGCACATCATTGTTTAGAACTGCTTTTTAGGCGAACCTTGTGAGATTAGAAGACAAATGCATACAAGTCTGGAATGGGGGGCTAACCATGAAATGGACTTCGGCGCACTTGAGTAGGCACTATGCCATAATTTGTATAGTATTAGTTTCTAGTATATAGGCTGCATATGATATGATTCGACATGGGTCAGATAAGAAAACTCAGTTAATCAATGGGAGTCGACAGACCTTTCAATGACACTGCATCAGTTCACTACTTGCTCTGCCCTCTTGCCGGTCATCACCGATGAGAGTTATCAGTACGATCTATTTCACATATAGCCGAAATATATAGTGGTTGTAGGTAGAATACGGTTACAAGTAGAAACCGAAAGTTCTTCTTTGCTCACAACGTAATTAGTCCCACTGTACTCCCCCAGGTAGCGCTACTGTCGCTCGCATGAAGCGCTGCCACCTGGCGGGGTAACAGTTAGGATTATGTTGCGTAGTTAGCAGTTTACAGTTAGAAGAAGAAAAGCAACGTGAAAGGCACCAGCAAAATGATACAACTCTTGGCAGTAGCATGCTTTTTGATAACTGTTTGCATCGTCGTTTTGTTCATATGGGACAAGTGGAAACATAAAGAGGTAAGTCTCACTGAGCATTACTGATTTCATTACTAAAATGAAACTTAGAATAGATTAAAAAATTGGTAGATCTCGAAACAATCCAGGATATGAAACACAACTTGCAAAACAAGTACAACTAAATCTTGATGCACGTGTTCTTGCAGATCGTTCTTGCAGATGCTGTATATAGGCAGTATATTTATTCCAGTAAATTTATAATTTTTTAATTTAAATGTAAGTTGTAATTTTAGTTCTAGGTCGGCACTTGAATTTCTGTTCCAGTTACAGTCAATGGATTTAATGCAGTTGGGCTAGATCAGTTACATTTGTACATTGGATACACACTGCACAAAAAAGTTAAGGACATAAAATATCCTTAACTTTTTTGTGTAGTTCAGATATGCTATGCGTGCACGTATAGAATATATCAAGTACACAAAAAGTTAAGGATATTTAATATCCTTAACTTTTTGTGTAGTGTAGTTTCGAATGTCTGTATCGCAGGAATTTAAATAAGCATATGCACGCATACAACTTACTTTACATTTAAATTACGTATGTTTGGTACCTAGAGTGTTAAATATTTTTTTGCTTCTGCAGTGGCGCAAGTTTGATGGAAAGGATGGCTTCCTCTTCTTTGGGGTAAGTTCGTTTGAACTGTATGCATTTAAACTAAATAATAAATCTGTACTCCACAATCTGCGAACTTCAAGTACAATGTCCAAGAGGACATTTTAAGTACACCGGATTTTGCTGCGCATCTGTAAATGTATGTATCATACACAATGACGTCATTTCTGTTGTGGCAGGATAGGTTACCGTTAACTTCTTCACTTACATTCTAGATCGAAGGTCAATGACAGTATGGACCAACACTTTGACTGATTTATCAGGTTCTATATCTGTTTTGCTATTTCGCTCTTTCATCTTTTGGTATAGCATTCAGTAACACTTCATGGTTCACGGCAAATTGTTAAGCGAAAGGCTCCGGTTTTGATGAACTTTAGGCTGCTCTGCCACAGGTAACAATGCACTAGACTCCTGTGATGCTGGGTACAAACAATCATTAGCACAGACACGCTTCCTCTGTACAGTGACCGCCCCTGCGTAGCACAGTGGTTAGAGCGTCCGCTCGGGATGCGGGAGGCCGGGGTTCGATCCCCGTCCGCCTCACACCAAAGACGGAAAAAATGGGAGGTTTGCGCTTCTCAGCTTGGCGCTTGGCATTAACGAGTTAGGTAACCGACTGGGCGGCTCGGAGTCAGTATAAATAGTCTGAGTGATTCCTTTCTGCTTACCTGTGGCGGAATTGAATCGGTGGCTTGGCACCTAAAAACTGTCGGGCGTAGATCGTTCGGCCCAAACAAGACAGGTCCACATTAACTCACACGCATACACCCGCATATACCACCGAATCCAACTTGCAGTCGGTGATATCACCATGAGTGGTTGAAAGCCGACTATAAGCCTGATTCACCCCCCCTCCTCTGTACAGTGTCCGAAATCAGGGGAGTATGGACAGAGCACTTAGCTCAGACTGTACGACGCGAAGCAGAGATACTAGTGACTTGCGATTCGATAGAGGTAAAAGCCAATTCATGGTCATTCACATACCACAGAAGCCGAAGTCCCTTGTGTGTCTCTGGAATTATCACCTGATAATACATGGCTTTAAGATCAGAATGTATAGCGTTTTGATGATGACGGAATCTCAGAAACGCATGCATAAGTTATTTTTAGCTATTTCACTAGACCTTGTACACAGTACTCATTAAGGGATGTACAATGCAATTGCCCGCACATTTAAATCTCACTTTAACATTGTCTGGTTGCTTTAAGGGCTTTACAATGAAACTTGCCCTCAGAGATAAATCCCACTTTATCATTGTCAGGCTGCGTTGCTGTGACAACAGCATGATGTGGCAGGTGCCAGGCTTTCTGACTTTCTGATCAATCAACCCGATTGACAACTTGGTCCGCATTAGCCTTGTCCGACTCATTATTATTGACAGCAACTACAGTAGAGCGTGCTGTCTCTCCTTTCCACAGCAGATACCTCTGCATATTAATATATTATCCACATAGCTAGATGATAATGATATACTATTTTGCCATTTTTGGTGTTGTTAGGGAACACTTGGTGTTGTTAGGGAACATTTGCTTGTTCTGGTTATTTTTCTCTGTGTAAGATATATGTATTAAACATGAAACAATACAGATATAATTATAGGTGTTCTGGAGCAAAACCAACCTGCCGGTCCACATGGTATAGTGTAAGAAATCTGCAGTTAGACTTTGAGACTTGCCCTGAACTTTTGATGTATCCAGACATAGCAGCGTTAACTTGTAGACAAGGGATAGCAAAGGGCACCATTATGCCAACAACCCACCTCCACCCACAACTTAACGATTGTCTTCTTGAAGGCGTCATTAATCATAGCGTAACATGGAAAGAACAGCAAGCAGAAAAAAATGGATGTGCTGATTGGTCTGGATCACTATTGGATGCATCGTCGATTTCATATGTAATTGTTACAGTCACAAACTGCAAAGGACATAATTTGATTGGCAGTGTGCATGTTGCGTTCTGGGTTTGTTTTATAGAAAGGTGCGTTCTTTATCAGCACCAAACCATCGCGTTGATGTTAGATTGATTGCAGAAAAGATAACCCATAAACTGCTCTATCGTATTTTCTCTTAGACGGCCTATCGGAGTCAAGCTACGTTTATTGTCACTGCATCCAATCAGCCATAAATGTCACTTAATGTCAAGTGACTCACTGACATCATCCCGTATAAATTCTAAGCGTGTTTGTTTGTTGGGGAGGGGGGGGGGGGTGCTTGTTAGCGTACAACCTTTAATTAGGGAGCATACAGTATGCGTACACTACACGACTGGCTTTTTTCATGAACATTCACGAAGAGTGGAATTTTAGGCACGTTAAACTCTTATAGACTCTGTGGAAGTACGTGTAAATTGTGGAAGCCCCAGGGGCTGGATCAACAAGGGAATTTCCCACAGCTAATGCAGCCTCACTGTGCAACAGTTGTTACGGATTTATATGTACAGGAGTTCATCGAGAACAAGAATAAATAATAAAGTTTGATGAAGTTGAAGCTTGGATTTCCTGCATTGTTTTTCTAATTCCACCGGTAGAGACCTGAGAGGTGCCAGAATAGTTTATATATCGCCCAAGGTTGCAGTATGTGTACATTAATCCTGAAACAGTTGCTCTTGTCCCATACTGGCAGACGTAGCAGAGTTTGCAATCCCTGGCCCTAGTTGTAAAGGGAAGGATAAAAGGTCACACGAGATAACACATGTAGACATAAATACAAGTTCAATTTATTAGACTGATATTCACATATCACCTACCTACCTGGTATCACTGATCATTTACCACATGACAGCAGTGCTACATAAGGTGTATTGAGAGAGATACACTGATCAACGTATTTAAGGGAACAGATTTTCAAAGCCTTTAGAAATATATTGAAAAAAATCTTTAAAGATTGTGGTCCTGTTTAGTTGAATCATTTTGCTTAATAATGCAGTTGTTTCAGATAAAAAGTAGCAAAACTCTATTTTTTATATAACCTAGAGGGGAATCACCCCCAAAACACAAGTGTATCAGAGCAATTGCGATCATGACCTTTATCCTTTCAAACACGTTCAAACACTATAACACTGTTTATTGTTTATTATCAGTAGCTGGTATGGCCACTGATTGTTCATACTGTGATTTACCTTAATATGGTGCATGTGCATACATATTAAGAATATATGTCAATATATACATGTCAATATATACATGTCAATACAACATTACATATGGGTTTACCATGTCTCACAGCCCCGACAATGAGAAACGTGGGGATATTATAAAAGACTGGGTTCATATAAGAAGCACCGCATTTACAAATGTCAAAAATGATTATACGCCATACATGTTCTTTTCCGTTGTCTATACAGTGTACTTATACGACGAAATGAATGATATCTACAGATTGTCATGTAAATGCTTCAATGAATGACTTTTTTCCGCATTACTTGCAGCTGTATGCAAATTTTCTTTTGGATAAAGCGGGTTATATCAAGATATATTTATATAATTTAATTTTACACTGTTTGACGCAGTGTCTTTGTGTTTGCTGTTGGAAATTTATAGGATTTAACTCTAGGAAGAAATCATATTGCGTGAATAAGAAAGAAATGCGGGCCATCACATAATTTGTGTAATATCACCAAAGAGAATATTCATTTTAATCTCGGCCAGCGCTGGGAGAGATAAATGTTTATTTCTTTAACGAGGTTAACAAGCCCAAAGGCATTTAATGTTCACCTCAGTTACTAGGAATGGTGCACCCGATCCAACATTTTCCGTCAGTGGACCACTGGCGGAAAAGTACCCTGAGCGCCAGTGCTCCACTGGGCTGTTATATATCACGGTATCACAGGATATCTGCCCACCAATGGAGCATTGAGGAATCTATATAACCCAACATGCACGTATAC
>JAAUYG010194170.1_pt1 | contig 10414 bp, 5 predicted proteins | sample 7278091 | NCBI WGS metagenome assembly JAAUYG01 (sample SAMN14350201, study PRJNA611818) | marine sediment metagenome | isolation source: surface marine sediment (0.6m) | place: French Polynesia: Moorea | collected 2018-08
CCCCCCCCTCTTAATATACAAGTTAAATTGACCCCCCTAATCTCCCACAAATTTTTGTTCACTTTAGCTGACGGTTCCTCTGATCTGAGGGAGCATCATATGCATTAATTTTACTTGCTGCTGACAAGATTATAAGTGTCCTGACTCTAGAAAGAGGGTGTCCTTGCTAGTAGAGAAAAGCCTTTAACAGAAGGACTACTGTACTGGTACACTGCTACAGTAACTATAGTCCCACTGCCCTAATCATGATATATATACGAGTATTACCAGTCCAGGTTACCAGTTGGTGTACCAGAAAACAGGATCCCGTCGTGGTGTCTAGATTACATGAAAATGACATCCTTACAGATTATCCTATCATTATACAAGTAAATATTAACCTACTTTACGAGATACACCCGTTTATATATACTATTAGACTCCTACCATGACCCAGATTTGCACTCAACAATTACAGTGGTCCCTCTATTTTAAGACCACCCATGGGACCAAGAAAATCTGGTCTTATATTGCAGGTGGTCTTAAAATAAAGGTCATTTAACACAGAAAGGAAAGTTGCCCTTTGGGACCAAATCAAGCAGTCTTATAATCAAGGGTGGTCTTAAAATAGAGGGTTGTAAAATAGAGGGACTACTGTAATTTGTATTCTGAGCTACCAGCGCAAACCCCACCATACTTTATTTACAGCCTACAAGTATTGCCTACAAACAAATAAAACACAAGAAACCATTTTACAGCCAGGTTGCAAGCCAGATGCCGGCATTTTTTATGTTGAGCCAGAACCAAACTACCCTCAAAGGAGTCTTCTTACATCCCGGTATCTATGGTTTCAGAGGTGCTGACGATGTTCCCTGATGGAATTTTATGGGACCAGAGAGAGTCCTGTGCCTGACAGTGCGAACCTGATGGCTTCCCACGGGCTATAGGGATCTCATCAGGTGATATATTACCCCTACGGTAAACCAGCGTCCTTGGTCCAATGGTCCCCGCTGCCTTGACAAGAACACAGAACAACAGCATGGTAGAACCCATCTAAGCCTATCTGGAGCTAAACTAGCCAATCCCGCCCTAAGTCGTTGCATTGCGTTGGCTCCTTGCAAAAGCCAGAAAATTTTCCGAGTAATTTATCAGTGAAAATTGGCTCGGAAGACTCGAAGTGCCGGTCACTAAGTAATGCTGGGGTCAAGTATACCGCTTGGCATTAATTGATTGCCTTTGTATGTAATCAAAGACGCGCCTGCAATCTATATTCTCATGGAGTATTTATGGCTTCTGCAATAAATTACTGTTGGTATCTACACAACACAGCGACAAGACAGCAATCTGACATATGTGATCAACAATTTTTTAACATTACATGTACGTTCTTTTTATGGCAAACCTAACCTTTGCAATTTTGGAGATGAGAAGATGATTGCATGTACTGTACATGGAAATGTGAAAGCAATGTAACGGTTTACACGCAGACAGGGATATGATGAAGGATGGCAATTTTACTCCAAAAAAGATTACATTTATTATAAAAATATTATGACACAAATATGGTGCAATACATATAAATCTATCAATCTATCAATGAATATCAACACATCACCCAGTAACCGTAACAGAAATAACAGCCCATGCTAAATACAGATTTTATAGGGACTATATCATATAATAAAAACTTTTCCCTTTCAGAAGAAAAACTTGTCTTTCTTGGTGTATACCGAAATGTATAACAATAATATAAATACAACCGTTAGGAATGACATGTACAACATGTACTTCCAACAAAAAGTGAAGATCATATAATCACAATGATAATCTCTTGCTGACTTCAGTAACTTAATTAGACTGGGTAATTTTTGATGGCTTTATATACCATTAGTCCCTTTGCAGTCTTGTTAGGCTAATTCTCATTGGTAAACTGCTCATCGCCCAGTCGGCCAATTGAAAATCTGCTTTGTAACAGCTGACCAGCTGAATTAGCCACACAAACCAGGTACCAGCAGACTGGTACCTGCGGTGATGATGAATGAGGGTATGGCACCCCAGCGCAGCTGTAGAACAGGAAGTTGTTGATTACTGTGGCAACGGGGCCGCCACCTTCCCAAGGTTCCATTGCATAAGAACGCAATGCCCCGGAGGAGCAAGGACATTAACAATGTATTAGCGGTGGGCAAAGGGACGTGTCTCCCAGGCTCGCAGGCTTGGTGACAACTGGGTCATGGCAGACTTTGACGTGCCACTGGAGGTCAAAATCCTGGATGTCCCGCAAAGACGACAGGAGAAGGCCGAAAAGGTGGACAAGGCCAGCAGCTTTTCATGATAGGCTGAAAGATCTTAAATGAGTGCACAAGGAACACAGTCACGCATGCCACAGCGAAAAAATAACGACAGCAAAATTCTGAGGCAGCCGAGGCTCACGCGTTCACACTAACAGGCAATGGCTTGAATCCCAAAGTGGTCCATATCACATACAGTATATATACTACACTCTTGTAACCCACAGGAAGGTCAAGGATTAGCTAATCACTGATCAATCTCCAACCTGCTACAGAACAGCATTTCACAGCTCCATTATCCATACACTAAGAACCACGCTATTTTACCATGAACTTTATTTTTACCACAACTCATTTTAAAACATCAACCAACATCGTTAACAACATCTGTTTTCAGTACCATCAGTTTTAACAAATCGCTTCGTACAGCTGCACCTTTGGGAGAAACAGCCACCAGTGGTTTAGTATTAGACGGTTCTTAGAAAGCAAGCATTATTCAGACCTTTTGTAATATGCCAGCAAGTGCACAGATAATAGAAACCTATATAACACTTTTACACAAGAAATTAAACCATCAACACACAGGAGTTGAAGTTGTGAACGCCATCAGCAGTCTGGTGATAATGGACAACACCACGGCATGTTGTGACCGTTTTTTCAAGCAAACAACCAGAAAAAATTTTAATATTAGCAATTCTATGGCTTTCAATACCAGCAACTGTAGAATATATTAATATATTTTACTCTGAGGCCCATGTACTAAGTTGAACTTGAAAAAAAAAGGTTACTGTTTACTCCATGCAGCAATATAAAAGTCTTAAAGACAATAACTTTACACAACAAATAAAACATCAGGTACAAAAGATATGCATACTACTGCAGGCTTATTTTATGAGGATATGAACCTTCAAGAGAAGAAGATTTAGAACCATGCTTTGTTTCCTCACAGTTGGGGCTCAATTCCTCACTGTGAATGAACATGTCCCAGAGGGCAGCAGGGCTCATAACGTGAGCTCTATAGATATAACGCCTATTATTATGCATAGAGGCATATGACAGTCCTCGTCAGCCTCCGGCGATTCTGGCGGACGCCATGTTAGGGAAGTAACATGGAAGGAAAGGGAAAGGGGCAGGTCGGGCAGGGGAGGAGGATGGGGGGTACCTTCCACAGATACATATTGATTTCATAATGGCCACTTTCTGGATATTATGCATTAAATGATGGATCACGCCACAGGGGTAGGGGACCCTTTATTGAAGCCATTAGGAAAGATTTTCCTCTACCCCCCCCCCCAAAAAAAAAAGTTTTGCCCTACCTCCTCAAATAAGAATGTGTAAGAATTTTTTCATCAATTTTTATTTGTAGATAGGGCGAGTAATTTCTTTTTGCATTTTTTTTTGATGATTTATATGCCCGAGATTTTTGATCAGTTGCAGTGTTTGGCATGTTTTTATAATACAGGTTGTAAATGAGAAAAAAAAAGTGTCCAAGAATGATGATGAACTGCTTTTCTCAGCACAGAAATATGGGGAAAAAATCTGAGAAGCAGCAAGGTACAAGATGACTGAAACGGTTCCCTGCAAGTATACATGATGTTAAAGCCTTTACAAGGAAGAGAAAGTAATGGAACAATATGCATTGTAAAGCAATCTGAGCACATAATCGAGCTTCCGTTGAAACTTGCTACACACATTACACAGCTGTTTTCCAGCTATGGTGTTGTACAATACTGTTTCTGAATTACCTGAAATGTACTTGCCCTGACATTAACCTTATTATCTATAGCAATTAATGTTCTGATGCTCATGGTAGAAGGCAAATGAGGTAAAAAAACTGATAACAGTGATCCTGCCACAATTTGGACAAAGCCAACTGCCCACATCTAACTGTGACTGGGAAGGGGAAAAGTCCTTTGGCTGTAAGCTGGCTATCAAATGAGATGTAATTCACACACAAATTCTCCAATTTGTATGCCCCGGCCGCTCTCATTTTGAGTCCACCACCACTGGATGATGGTTCACGGTCAGCTCTGTCCGATACTTCAAAGCACTGTGGTTCATGTTTCTACTTCCATGAGACGCTGTGGAACTTCCATGGAGTGGCAAATGGTTTGCATATGATAACTCCGACCTGGCCAGCAATTAATATAGATCAAGTGTGGGAATCATTTAATGGTTTTCCGATTATATTTGACCTTTCTGATGGAAAGCGCTGGCAATCATTACAAATGGTTCATACAATGAAAACAGAAAAAAACAAAGATTTAGAATAATGTGTCGGTAATCTTGGACAATGTGTACTGGTGCATATACCGTAATGTGAAATTTTGTTTTGTATGATTGTCAATTTTCACTTTTGGTTCAAAGGTTCATAGACCTAATATCAGATGTCATCTGCGGCTGTATTCCCGGAAGCACATATATTGCTCACTGTAATACCTAAGTCCAAACACTCTGTACAAATATACATGTATACATGATGAGCATGTCGTTGGGTGATTCTAGTAACATCTTAGTTTCATATATACATGCAGGTCATGTTAGAAGACCTTGAGCAACATTGAAACATACTAACGGACACAATCTTAGATTTCATCGCACAATTTCCAAGGGTTGACTGCTTTTTATATCACGCATATTACAGATCTGTCAGTATCCGGTCCAGACAGGTGTTGTCCACTCGCAGACCCGTATATCCTGGCTGGATTGTCCTTCCAACTGTTCCATCTTCTCCTGTACGTGTGACACTCGACTGCCGGTGGCATTGCTTGTTATTGTTAACACAGCACCTGCTACATGAGCTGTCCCACGCTTTCCGGGGTTTTATCCATTTTGTCTTTCTCAGGATGGAGCGTCACTGATGGATGGTGACTCCTGAGTCTGAGCTAGAAGAATGGTTACAAATCTCCATAGAGTTTACCATACATGACTCCTGTCTCGAGTAAATGACTTAGGTGGTTCAGGTGGTTCAGAACTCCTGTGGTGAAAATGCTTAGGTATACCTGCTTACATTTGAACAGTGATGTATATCTTTTATGGGTGTAAAGTACCGGTATATTCTATTATTTGTTGCATGTATGAAATCCTGCATAAAGGATTCAACAATCACTTGCTCTAAAATAAGCTCATGTAAGATCCACTAAACAAGTATGGTGAGTTATAACGAATTAACTTCAGACTATACATTTGTAATGATTTCAGAATCTTCTATATTCCTGAAAATGGGTTTTAGTGTCATTTTGTCTTGCCTACCATAATTTGTATCTGTCATACATTGTATTTTTTTCTGCTATTGTGGCTTAGAGTTTGCTGTACGAAGTCTAGTCCAAGGCGGGAATACATTCATTGCACATACCACATACATCAAAGGTCAGGGTGCGTAACTAAGGAACATGCTAGAAATTCCAGAATGGGAGGTTATGTAATGCTTTAATGTCACCCAGGACATTACTTTGTAGGAAGCCCCTCTACCAAATGGTAATGACCTGAAGTGTCTGGCTCTTTCGGAGGGTTTCCAAGCAATCTGGGCAGGTGTTCCCGAAAGTACTCAAGTTTTGTTGAGTCAAATTCCCTTAAAGTCTGTAACAACACTTCGAATATTGAGTTAAGCGTGAAAACACCAGTTACAACTTACGACTGTTTTTTTTTTATACATATATATCATATATTATAAACTCATGCCCAGCTGAATGATAGCTAGACAGTTTCTTTTGTTAAAAGAGCAGATGCGCGCAAATTAAAAATACAAATATTTACTGACATATAATTAATTGCCTTTTGTGTTGTTGAACATTTCAAATATAGTGATAAGGCTAATATTCCAGGGGATGTACAGTTCTAGTGGTTATATCGCTTCAAAATATATGTATAATGACCATTCCTAGTCTCTTCTCTACAGTCTAGCCAGTACATGTAGATTCTACCGCAAATACTCTTTAAGAGAAGAGGAACCTTGCTCCAATAAGCACTTTTTGCAAAGAGTTCAAGGATTCGTTTCGAGGAATCCATTAATTATCTGGCAGAGAGGGAGGGCACTGGCAAGTTGAAGCAGCAGAGGATTTGTCTAGGAATACAAAATAAATCCTTCTGGGAGCTGGGGCAGCCTTTTATAACAATACGTTCATTAATCAAGCATAATCCTCATGGAATTACTAAATGCTAGTGCAGTATTTATGTGTCCATTTTCCTGCGTAAAAAATACATACTGGCTAATGTCTATATTACTTTCAGTGATAAAAATATACCACAAAACAAGCTCTATTTATTTAACACACTAAAAAAAGCTCTGAACGTATTTCTGCTGCCCCAAGAGGAAACTGAAAATTGATCCTAGATATATGGTAGTTGTCTATTTAAAGTCTATTGTATAGGTACGTGACAGAGTAAGTCACAAGATGTACAATGTACCCAATTTTGTTGAAGAGTCCTAACAATAACTGTACCATATATGTCATTATAGAGGCATGATAGATGCACAAGTCCCTCCAGAAACAAACATACCACAATTGTTAAATGACAAATTCATACCAAATGCCTGATAAAACATCAAAAGACCATCAAGATTAGAAACAGTAAAATTTGTGCGATATATTCTGCTCGGTTTGGCATGCACAAATCGCCACATGTAAACGAAAGTCCACATGGTTCCTGTTTAACACATGTACTGTATATACGAGTATATACCACTGTGTTGTAGGCAGCGGATGACAGGCTTTAGTATTGAAGTTTTTAGACGCGCACCCAAGCCCATGCACTCGACTACTAATCTTCTATAAGGACATATAAGGTAAGCACAAAACTCCAGCCATACATATATTTATAGTAATGCTAGCAAAGCATATGTTAAATGATATCCAGTGCGATCACAAGCATCCCATCATGTCCCTTTTATTGTTAAATGGATACATAAAATCCCCTCAGCCCTAATCCCACACAAATCTATAAGTGGGTATATAAAAATAAATTCTCCCAGGTTTTCTCCAGCAGAACTGGGTTGATTTATTGAGCCAGAGAAGCATAAGCATACTGCATCATGTATTGTATACACAGCAAACACTGAAGCTGCCGTGTCCTATATATGCGGACATGCTATATGACGTTCTCCGCACTCGCCTCTTTGTTTGGCAGTTGAGCCTAGGAAGCGTGTATGGTTGGGATCAGTAGGACCAGCGCTAGTACATGCTGGCTTATTACGTGCATTTCCACAACATACTTCCATGTAGCAATAAAGATATCAACCAATGATGCCCCCCCCCCTCCAAAAAAAGGGAAAAATGCAGCCACTAGTTTTGTCAGATATTATGCAAGTGATGCATTTGCTGACATTTACAGCCACCTCATACACTATGCGCATTGTACTTGGCAAACAAAACTTCAGCAAGAGTGATTTCTGTACTAACCCTGAAATCTGCATGTGCACAAATGGCCTGCGTTTTCTTTCATTTTGTTCTTTTTAATATACAAAACGTGAATGAGGCTATTTGAAAAAAGACAACTAGGAAACAGGTTACTCATCAGCCAGAGGAAATTTTGTACCAGACAATATGCTGTATAGAATCTAAAATACACTATTTTACCAAGAAAGATCACTGATCGAGGCATCTGATCATGGAAAGAAATGCCTACCCACAAAATGGTAATGTTCCTTGCTAACAAAGATACAAATGCATTGTTTAAATTTCATCTCCTAATATCCTCTTAAAGTTGATTTTTCATGGTAGTGTAAAATGGGTTTTTCATGGTTATTCATCAGCTGTAAACTCCCAATATATAATGACTTCCTATTAATATCCAACAGCAAAACTATTTGCTCTTACTATATTCCTGTCCCGGATACATGAGCTCAAAATACGACCTAAAACTTGGCATTTCAAGGTTTACCCGCCCAAGGTACTGTAATGGTGCAGTTGGATTCTCAAGATAGCTTTCCATTTAGGGTTTAATAATAGCATTATGTTCCCCAATTCTACTCGTTCCTGAGATATGACTCAAAATAAATGGCCTTGATTTCACCTTTAGTCTCATTCGAAGGCAAATCTAATGATGCGATTTGACTCTGTATATGACTTTTTGTTGTCATTGTGTTGCCTGTATGGCCCAACTGTTCTCATTTCAGAAATTAAGCATTGAAACATCAGTGACCTTCAAAATTTAAGCTTTGAGGCTCATCTCAGTTAGAATCTCCATAGGACTTCACTTTAATATCTATTTGTGTCTCTAGCATGGTTGAGCTGTTATGACCACTTGATAATTTTTTGTCCTTCTCTTGTCACTGGTCCAAAATTTTGAACAGCCCATTCACTCTACCCCTTGCCACAGAACAGTGTTTCCCAGAATTGTGTCATCTCTTTTTGGAACTATAATGAAGTCTCCCCAAAAATGAAAATGGAAGTTCATGAGTCAAACAGCTGAATAGTTTTGAGATCTCTTCTGTGCACAGACAGAGACACACACAGGTGCACAAAGTGAAAGACACCATACCCAACAGAGCTACCATAGGTGGGGTTTAATTAACATACAGAGTTGTGTTTATTGTTACAAGTTATTGCTTCACATTTGTACATATTCAGTAATTTAGGTGTACACAAACTATCTGTTGTCATAAGGGGATACATGAGACATATTTCCAACCTAGAAATTTCAACACCCTTGTAGTTCATAAGCAGTAAATAACATGTCAATTTGAGTCAGGAAATATGCTTTTAGGACACAAGATGTCACCAACTCCTCAGATATCATTTATTCTGAAAAAGAAGCTCATCATTACCGGCTTCCATATATCGCAAAGTGTATAAAACAAGATCATAACTCGTGGATATACAATGTATAAGATTGTACAACATACAGCATATTACTGTTTATATTTCTTTATACGAAAGAAATAACCAATAGTTGCCATGCCTACCAATAACGTCATAACTTAAGAAAAACAGTCATCATGTGATGCATTTTTGAGCAGTTTATTTCAATCAAACAATCTGATGTGCACGACTATGCAGCTAATGTGCTTCAGTTTTGCCGCAACCGTCTTTGTGCAGCCTGATTCGAAAACAAAAGCACATCTCTCACTCCCCTGTGTTTCTCTGAAAAACTTCCCGACTAAAAAGTCAGAAAACTGCATCAGCTTATTTACTGGAGACCCAATCCAGTCACGGTGGCCCAATCAATTTTCACTAAGAGTATACATGGCTTACCATTTTTGCACACACAAATGCACCAGACAATGGGCCATAATGAAGGAAGGGTTTTACTTGGAAAAAGACTTGCGGTGTGCGTTCATGGCCAGCCGAAAGTTGGGCCCTTTCACTTGCCAGAAGATCTTACTTTGTGTAACGAATAGCATAAATTGACTCCTTCCATGTCATACAAAACATACTGTGCAATATACAGGCATGGTGAATTATCTCACGGCTTTAACATTGTTTAATCCTTGCATCAATCGTTGTGCTAAACACAGTCATAAAGCTCTATCAATCAACATGTTCCTTCTATTGTCAGAGTTATACTTCTTATTTTCCTTCTTTTTAACTCGAAGGCAGCCTTCGTGCTACTTTTCTGCAATCTTTTCCCTAATTTTCCAGTCTTTTTTTTTTTCCATGTTTTCTGTTGGTTTTTATGTTTCTTGTTCTTTCTCCTTGTAGACATTCCATGTTTTTGCACTCTCCTTTGTTCTTCATCTAATAAGCATATTTTTCTGAATATTTACATCCGTATTCAGTACAGGTCCATCAACGGTGGCAATGACATAATATGGCTTTATTTTAGAAGTTGTACAATGAAAAAAGTTTCGTCAGTGTTAGATGTCTTGAAAATTTGCAATTTGTTGGTATTGCAAAGTGTTAAATTTGGTTTAGCAGCCATGACATATTTTTTTCTATATAAATTGTGTTTTTTTCTCTGTTTGCATGTTTTATTTAGTATTCTTCTCATATCTTAATGTACTTGATGTTATGTCTTTTCAATAGCTTTTACTGGTATCAGCTGTGCGGTAAACAATGTGCATTTGTCATATATGTCTATATATGTTGAGGGGGGGGGGGGGGAAACCGGCTAAATTATAGTCGGCTTTCAACCACACATGGGCATATAACCCAATGCAAGTTGTGTTCGGTGGCGTAGTGGGGTGTATGCGTGGTATTTAAGGTAGA
>JAAUYG010228461.1_pt1 | contig 10414 bp, 6 predicted proteins | sample 7278091 | NCBI WGS metagenome assembly JAAUYG01 (sample SAMN14350201, study PRJNA611818) | marine sediment metagenome | isolation source: surface marine sediment (0.6m) | place: French Polynesia: Moorea | collected 2018-08
CACTGACATATTTCCACATGCCACCCCCACCACCCCCTTCCCGCACAGTGCAAGGCAATGGCGGCAGCGAAGTACCTTGGCTTTTCGGGCCAAATCTCTTGTTTCCAAAGGGTTCCCCCCCCCCACACAGAGAGAATTACAGACGGAGGGAAAGAACTAGCTTTTGTAACTTTTGGACAAAACCGCAGGAATGTGTGAAAACAAGTTCTGTGGACGTTAAAAGAGAGAAATGGCCTTCTTGCCAGGTATACTTCCTGTTGAGCCTTGAATTGTACTTTGACATCAAAATGGCAGCTTGTTTTTGTGAAGTGTCTTTTTCTACTCACTAACAAGACAATTCATTCGCCACACTATATGCAGGAAAACCTTGGAAAACTTGAAAACATGCCATCAACTCCTCTGAGGTCGTTAGTGGAGAGCAACAGATCAGATTTTACTTCCAAGTTGGAATGCAATATGATCGTCCTTTTATGATTTTCGCCATGCATTTTTTCTGCAACTTGAAATTTTTGGACAACGACATGAGTTACAGATTATGTTTTCCATCCTCCGAGCTCATCACTAAGCAGATAAATTAGGCGGCAAAAAGCCTGGGAGTGTTGTCACCTGAGATATTTCAGTGACGCCAATGGAGATTGCCTCTGTGCACTTGGTACCTTGTCATATCGGGAGGTTGCTTGATGCAGCGGTGAACACTCATATCTTTCTGCAAAGTTTCACGTGGACGAATTTGTAAGTTAAAAATAAGTGCGTTGTGGACGATTTCAATTGTTGCAGCACAATTTTTGACCTAAACCGGAAAGCTTGGTTGGAACAGCGGTTGTCAAACTTGGCAACAGACGACCGCTTCAACAAACACTAAGCTGGATTTGGCTTTAAAGCCATGTTTTCCACATGCAGGCAATGTCCTTCCCGGTGTGGTCTCGCCTTTTTGCACTGAAATGCGCAATTGATTCTGGACGGCGGTGGCCAGCACAGCCAACAATGTGTATGCAGCTGTAATCTTCTGGGATGTTCTTTTGATCAACACCACAGAGAGTCAAGCAACCAAAATGCATGTCCTTTGATGACAGTAGTTTTTAAGAAAATGAGGAAAAGGAGAAACACAGGAATCGGGGGCTGGGTAAATGTTAGCCGGAGATCCAGAAATGTGACTGGAGCCGAGAGGACCAGACGGGTCAGACCCTGTTGCAGAATGACAACTATTTGGGAAAATCTTGAATCCGTGAGAGCACCACCAGGTACATGGCATTGATGTAGCTTGGTCTCTAAACTTGAGACTTTCTGACGTTCTTTTCTCACAATTGTGTTTTCAGCTCCAGATGCGCGGAAGGCGACGGATTTCACAGCCCACAACGCACCACCACGTGAAGTACGCCCGCGTGTAGAGCGCTCTACGTCTGGATCTGTGACGTCATCAGCACCGTCTGACGATATGCCTCGATGGAAGAACGAGAGCGAGGCCACGTCGGCGTACATGCCGGGGATGGCCGACAAGAAAAAGAAGAAAGGACTCTTCGGAATGTTCAAACGCAAAGAAGCCAAATTTAGAGTTGTAAGTCTCAGTCCGTTCTCTTGCATTAGAAAAAGAACGCCTTTAACATTCAGTCTTCTTTCTTGCATCCAAGAGTCATGTACGTGTTCTTATGATTGACATGTTCTTTTGTATCTTCTGTTCTCTCTGGCCTACGTTTGAGAAATTCTTGGCGGCGATTTTGGTGAGACAACTGATTGCAACGGTTCTTTTTTGTGCGCAAGTCTGTTGATTGCAATTCGATTTGACTGTTTGTAGGAAGGTGCTACGGTCGGAGAGTCGACGACCACTCCAGCGGGAACAATGACTCGCTCTGTGTCCGCGTCAGTGGGACCAATTCACGCAGAAGCTGGTGCCAGTTCGACCCTACCGCGTTCACAGTCGCACGGGGCCGCGGCCGGCAGCAGCTTGAGTCTCCCGAGACCCTCGTACCCGGCTGAGCCCGAGGGTCAGGGCGCGAAGATGCCCAGCAAGCCGCCGCGCACGAAGCGGAAAGCACCGGCGCCTCCGCCCCCTCCAGGAGCAGCGGCAGCGGCCCACAACACCACACAACAGCTCACGGTTTCAGTGGCAAATGAACAGCAACTGTCCACCACCGCCTCTAAAAACCGGGATCATTCCCGTAACAGCTCGCATTCCAGCGGCTTCGACGAAGCGAACATGTCTCCGCTTGAATCCCCAGGAAACTCATCGCGGGAATCAACCAAGACTCAGGAAAGTGCCAAGACGAAGACGAGCATAGATGCCTCGTCTATTGACAGCGCGGACTCGCGGGGCGGGACTGGGGTCGGGTCCGCGGGAACATTGCGGGCGTCCGCGGACATTCCGCCTCCCATCGCCGAGGGGAGCGTCGCATCGTCCGAAACGTCATCCGGTGCAGCGGTGTCGCTCAAACCCAAGAAACGCAGAGCACCTGCGCCCCCTCCTCCTCCAGGTCAGTTGGACGTTTCCTTTGCTTTGTTTTGTAGCCTGTCTACACGAGGGTTGAAAACTTACGGCATTCAACTGCAGCGATAGTCTTTTCTTTATGTTTCATGGAAGAGGAGCACATCATTCCTGTCTTATGAGACACGTAAAGTTTTCTTTCGTTGAAATTCTGTGTGCTGTTGTGACAATAATTTGTGTGACTGTTTATTGAACAGGTGCTGTAGGAGGAGCGGTAGACACCAGGAGGCATGAGGAAGAGGAAACGCTGCCGCCTCCCCCACCCCCAGAGCAGTTCGGTGAGCAATACGACCAATCAGACTTAGGCGACATAGCACCACCTAGTGAGTTTAGAACGGTGACGTCATCAGCTGATGGTGGCGAGGTGGCGGTGGAAGGACGGCCACAAAAAGAGGAGGAAGAAGGCTCCAAGTCTGCAGAACTGCAAGCCGCGCTGATCGAAGAGTTCAAACAGGGTAGGGTCACACTTAAACATAACCCGACTCACACCTCCCACAGCACGATGTTCCACGCCGCAGAAATGATCTATTGACCAACCAATATGTGTGCTTATAAGTGTAACCAATAGCTTGTAGGACAATGACCAGGGTGTGCGCATGTTTTCAGCAAAACTGAATGTGAATTTTACGGAATTGCAGCTTTTGGCAGACACTGTGCCAGAAGTTTTTGTCTGGCAAAGTTCTGAAAAAAAAACAACAATCTTGTGACATGCCAAAGAATAGCAGAAATGCTGAAGACAAGCAGATGAATATCCCATCCTAACCACAAAACAAGAACTTGATGGTGCCCAATCCCGATGTGCCTCTGAATAAGCCAGCCTTCTGATCTAGCAACCTGGCAGTGACATGTCTCGGAAGAGGACCCGAAAAGCAATGTGGGTGTCTCAAAATTTTGTGATGCATCACAAAACCAGAAACTGCCAGGTTGAGGAGATGGGAAAGCATGCTTCGGTTTGCTTCTTTGGAAACCCGTGTACAGTTTGGTTTGGGGTTCTTTTTGGGTAAGTTTTATGAAATGGCACGTGTGTATGCAAATGATAAATGAAAGTGCAAGAGACCTCAGAGACTCGCTCTTTTCATCTGTCTGAGGGCTCAAGAACAACGTTGCGTCCATGAATTGTGCAGACCATGACACAAGATGGGGGAACCAGAAATGTGAGACATTGTCTTGTGACACTGTCCACCAGAAATGAAATATCCATTGTTACCAGTTTTAGCATGGTCATTCTACGGAGAAGAATCTCAGTGTGACGGGAGCTCCAGAACAATTTACACACAACAATTTACATTTTTTGTCACCAAAGAAAACAAGGAAAAGACCAGTCACGGGTTTCACATGAAATTCCAGATTCTGGCAGTTGTGTGACGATTCTGTGATTTGGCAGCTGACAGAATATCAAAGGTCCATCTTCATTGTGATTCCTCATGAATTTCTCCGTAAAATGCATGAATGACAAGTGGAACCCAATCCAGGCCTCGCACTTCAGTTGCACGACTGGCCAGTGAGACGGTCCCAATGCTTGCTTGTGAATTTATTCTGTATCAACACAAGACTAACATCTGTGTCGTTCAAATTTTTTTACCTTGGCATCCAGAAATTGCTCTGTCCGTTGCTTTCATTGTTTGGAAAAAATTTTTTTCGTGCTTTGCAAACTTGGAAGTCAGAACATGAACCGTCCCAGTTGTTTATTTCTTTCTGTTCGTGCAATACTCAAATCTCTGTCATTTAAATTATCTACTAACTCTTGGTGATATTTGACATTAGCCTCGGTAGCTCGTCACTGACGCAATCTTGGATGAAACGAAAAAGGGATTATGATGGTGTATGTGATGCCAGTTATACGCGTTTGTATTTTTTGAGAATTCTGTTTTTGTCTGGGGAAAAAGGTGCATCTTTTCAAATAGATTTTCGAAGACACATGTAAATGTTCGCTCGAACTTTATGCAAACCATGATTAGATATAGATTTACACAATGAACGTGCCAAAGAAAGAAGACGTTTTCGCAGGGATCTGCTATTGTTTGACAAACGTTTTACAATGAAAGACCAGTTTGCTGGTGAGTCGCCCAACTAGTGATGTCACAGAAGAAAGGTCTTCCAGCGGTTTCAAGACGCAAGTCAGTGGCCTCATCAGATGGGACTGAAAATCAAAATTTATCAGTTTCTATTCGGGTGATTGTTGGAAGCTTTAGCTCCGAGTGAAAAGACGTTGGAATCAAAATGAAGCGTTTCGCACAATTCTGACCCTTTCTGCCTTTTTGTAGCCAGCGCGGAGTCCACCACATTTACACTCTCACGTAAGCTCCCGCTCCTTTTGCACATTCAAATGTCAGAAGAAATTTTGACAGAAAACTTTTGGAAATTGTTGCTTTTGAAAATTATCCCTTGTTGGACATTCGACATGAAAAGGAGCGCCCAGTTTGCTCCCCAGTTGCTTTGAAACGGACATGTCCCAGAAATTATGGTTAACTCTTGAAGGGAAATGAAAGTTCTGAATTTGGAAGGTGTTATCTGTAGTTTTCAGTTTTTTGAGATTTTCTACAAAAACAAGCCAAAGTGTAAATAAGTTGGCCTTTTGCACGTATTGCTTGGCGCAAATGGATGCTGGAAACATGGACTTTTTTGCACGCGAAGTTTTCACATTTGAAGTACAAATAAAACGAACTTTTCAAAAAACAATCTGAATGTGGTTGTACATCATCAAATCCCTTTTCGTTCCTGCAATCGTTTTAGTTCGCACTGTTGGTGGCTTTGAAGTGTTAGTTTTGTTCACATCATTTCAGGGTGGACTGATTTCAACAAGGACGTTTCTGAATCGCATTATATACCACTAATGTGGATTTCTTCTTCGGAGGGCTTGGTTTGAAAGTTCATCAAATCATTCCGTCTTGTTGAATGAGTCCACCCGTCTGAAAAAATACCTTGCACACAATTAGATTTGGGTCACTGTATTCGTTTGAATGTAATTTACTTCTGGTGAATGTGTTTCGTTGTTCCTGTCAATTTTTCGAAAGCCTTTCTTTTGTATAATTTTTCGAGTGGCAAATACTGTTCGTGTGCATGATGTTCAGGTTTGCTTGTGTACTTTTCATTGTAAACATCTCAAATGGAAACTGGTGGAAGTTCAGAACTCATGTGCAGTGGTAACTTGCCAATTGAGAAATCTCCAACTTTATCAGTCTATTTTGAGATGGTACAATGCTGGTAAATGCTTTTCTCTATTTCGGGTGTTCTTTCTAGTTTGTGATATATCCAGAAAGTGGTTTGATGCATTTTCTTTTGACACTGGAATTTGTTAAAAGCAGCAGCAGGAATAATTCTCGAGTGGATTGTGATGATGCCAGTTTTGAGCCCATCGCCCATCACTGCTGCTTTGTGCAATTTCGACTGCGTCTCTCGTGGCTTTCCATTGGGCTCACCCACTGGCTGTGTAGTGAAAACTTGTGTGTGTATTTCACTGTGATCCAAGCAAAGTTACAAGTCTCAATTGTTTCTGTGAATTTCGTTTGGTCATTCCACTCCCAACTTTTCTGCTCTCCCGTGTTTAGGTTTAGAAAAATTTGTGAAGGTAAAATAATGGCCAGCTGCGCCAAGTGACCTTTTTAAGGACAGCTTGTACTTTGTGCGAGGTCGTGGTGACTTTCTTTTGTTAAGTTGTGACTCGTGTTGTTTTGGGCGTCCATCCAATAGGTGCTAGTGCAACCGAGGCGTTGTCATTGGAGGCGAAGAAGCATAGCAGCGCGTCTTCATCATCGTCTCTTAGCAGCGAGAAAGATGCGATGGGCAGCACTGATTCGCTTGGCAGGCCTCGTCCCCCAGCCCAGTTCTACGCCCCGCCCCCTCCTGATACCCCACCCCCGCCCGAAACCCCAGTCACTGCCCTCAGGTCCTTCCACTGGGCCAACAAGGGGGTCGAGGTGGCGGATGAATGTACCCAAGTGCATGGCAACTCTCCTCCCGTGGTTGCAGGGCAACCGCGCAGTTTCCTGGGTAAGCATGCTTCTGCTTGTGCTGCAAAGGCAACACAGACTCGAGACCAGGCTTCCTGTTGCTGTTGCGATCACGAATCCTGGCTTGAAAGTGATGCCTAGCGAACTGTCACTGCTTCTGCTTTTGCTGCCTGTTTTGGTGGTTTGGTTCTTTTTGCACTGTTTCAAGTGGCTTGTGCTTGCTTGCTTGCTTGCTTGCTTGCCTGCACCATCACTGGCGCCCGAATGACGTTCACATTGACTTATGACTGTGTCCAGTTGGTTTCCAATCGCAAAGAATGGTTGAATGTGATGAACGAACCCGAAAGGTCCCCAAAGCGATGATGCACACGTGTTTCTGCCTCGTGTGCACTTTGGGGCTGGTGGTCATTACTTCCAATGGAAACATGGTCCGAGGGTTGGATTGTTGGCCCCTGGGCGGGTCACACACGCTCGTTTTTTTGTTTGTTTTTTTTTGAGAAAAAAAAATCGATGTTTGTTTTGAAAATGATCGAAATTTCAAAGAGAGATGCACCTCTGTACCTGTTTGATGCAGAAAAACTTAAAATTGGAAGTGAGGAGAGGGCTGGTGCAGAAAGTTCTTTGGCTGAGACCTCGCTTGAGTCTTTGCTTAATTCGTCCCTCCCTTGAATCGTGTGGCTTTGTGTCCGAGAATCCAGACACGAAAATTGGCTGCTTGTACGTCACGTGATGTCGCTCCCCTTCCCATCTTGGTGTTTGGCCCGCAACTCGTGATCGTGATGTGACAATCCGCCCAAAAATCACCCAATTCCCTCAAGTCATTAAGACTTCGTTGGCAAGTTAAGTTGATCTGAATTGTTTCACTAATTTTTTTTGGAAGCTTTGTACTTTTGTTTTTTTATCTTTCCAAACAAAGTGGTCGAACACATTCCGAACTTTTGCTTTCTCTTTACTCATTCCTTTGGAGAAGGATAACTGTTGTTCATGGTAACTATCTTTTTCAACAGTTCTTTTGATGTTGTGCATTGTTGGTCGCTGATTCAGAGACACTGATCTGGACTCTTGCGAGTCCAAAACAACAAGCTCCACATTTTGCTGCTATCCAGGGGCCGATTTCCCCAAGTTGGCGAAATGGGCTTGCGAATGCGATGAGTGTGGTCTAGAGCCTTCAGAAATTTGCCAACACTCGTAAACCCTTCGCAAATTTTCAGGAAATCGGCCCTCGATATCACCCACGCACAAGAGCCCATGGTCGTCCCTGAATCGGCTGCTAGCTTTGTTTGTACTTTGGCCTTTACCGTGGTGTTGTTTTGTTTCACTCGCAGAACCTCGTAACGTGAGTGTTTTGTCGGATGACGTGTTCTTGAGGTCTTCTGAGTCGTCTGTGGCGTCTTCGTCATCAGACGGTGACGTCGGCATGGCGTCCGACTCCACGGCGCGCACTCCCAGACTCTCGGCGTTTAGCGATTTACGTGTTGACACGTTCGAGAGCTCGGATTCTGAAGCCCACGAAACTAACAGCTCTGCTTTTACTAACAAACCAGTCCATTCTACTGATGTCGGGCAACCAGTTCAGGATCCAAAAGGCGACTATCAAACTGTCAACCTTGTGGAGGAGACAAGAAGACCTCAGCCACGTTTGCCTCGCAAAAAACAGCTGCTGTCCTCAAGGGAAGAGAATGAAAATGGTGAGCAGCTTGGAGAAAGTGACGATCTGAACGCGCCAGAACTTCCACCTCGACGCTACAGAACGACATCTTCGTCCTCCGAAGGCTCCTATCAAGTAGAAGACACAGAAAACCGTGAAACAAAGGTCGAAGAGAAACCAAAGGCAATTGACGATGGTGAACCCACTGAAAGGACCCAAGCCCAAGATGATGGTCAAAGGGCAAAGGACGCAGCTCAGGAAGAAAACAAAAAGAAGAGGTCAACATCAGGCAGCACCAGTGAAGATGACAGCAGGAAGTCGAGTCATAGCCGGAAGAAAGGTCAGAAAAGGAAAGTCCAACCAATTGGGAACAACCGAGATGACAACACAGAGGACAAAGCAGTCGGAAAGCCAGTCCCGATGCCCAGGAAGTCGACGAAGGATTCTCGTAGTCGCAGCACGGAAAAAGAAGAAACAGGAAAGAAAGCTGCGGAAGCCAACGAAGAAGGGAAATCTGTTGAAAAGCGTAAGAAACAAAAGGAAACACCAGAAAACACAGGCAGAAGGAAGTCAATAAGTTCCAGCGACGAAGGGCGCCGAAAGGCACAGAGTGTGAAAAAGAAAAAAACTCCTGGCTCTCCAAAGATTCAACCTGTTGAAATTTCTGTCTCTGAGCACACTGAGAGTGTGCGCCTCCAACCTGTGATCATCAAGGCGGAAGAGACCGAGGAACGCGAGCAAAAGAAAATGCAATCAGTGAAGGATGAAGCTGCTCGTACCGCGAAAAAGTTTCTTGAAGACTCCTTCAAAGACGTTCTGACAAAATCCAGCTCTTCCGAATCCAGCGAAAGTGACGATCACAAAGCAGTGAAGGCAAACGAAAAACCGACGATTGCCCCAAAGCCGCAACCCAAGATGAAACCCGCGGTGGACAGAAGTACAAAACCAAAGTCAGTGAGGAAGGCGGAACCACCAAAAATAAGTGAGCCTGAATTGGAAACGATGAAACACGCGAAGAGTGAAGCAGCAACCAAGCCGAGCCCAGTGAACAAACTCGAAGTGGAAGTCCAATCCAAACCGAAGCCAAGAGAGAAGCCCCAGAAACCAAAGCCAAGAAAGAGCAAAATCGAAAAGTCAAAGAATCCTGACGTGGGATCAGAGTTGAAACCAAAGAAGTCAAATGAAGAGGAGTCCATGTGGGCCAAACTGGAGCTGGCTTCACCCGAACGACCGAAGTCGCGAAGAGAACCAGAAAGGCGAGCATCATCATCGAGCAGCAGCAGCAGTTCTGATAGTGAAAGGGATTCAAAGACGAGGCAACCCCAAACAGTTCTAGCCCCAGCCAAAACGAACAAGTCACTGAAAACGTCAACACCCCATCAAGAAAAGTTGAAATTAAACCAAGACGTAGACGTTCCCAAAAGCAAGAAAGCAAAAGAAAGGGAACCGTTGAACAAAAGTAGGAAGAAAGCTTCCACCAGTGGGAATAACATCAACAACAACAACACCAACAATGTGCCAGCAGAGAGAAGCAAAGAAGTCCGCCAAAGCTCCAGCAGTTCATCTGATGTGGGTGACAGAGCAAAGGACTCGAGAAGGAATAGGCAAGACAAGAGACAAAGCGCCAAAGTCACCGGGGAAATTCCAAAAGCCAGACCGGGGGATTTTTGCATTCGTTCTGCTTCACGTGGAGAGGCGAGACCGTGGCTCCAGAGACAAAAAGCCATGACTCTTGCGGAAGATTTCGGCATTGTCTTCGATGCATCTCCAGAAGAACGGAACAAGGAAGGCAAGAGAAAGGTTCCAACCACTGAGGATGATGAACGGCTAAGTAGGTCGAAACGAACAGGTGATGGGGCGTTTCTATTTTGGTTGTGTGGTTGGGTCTCTGTCCTGCGTGTTTCCCATATTGAAAACTAAGGGTGGTGCTCTTGTGGGCCGCAAACTGAGAAATGGAGACCACAAGAGCATTTCCCTCGAAGTATCCTTAATGTTTCTGCTCTCCTGCACCCAAAAAATAGGTTGGCTTGTGGTTCTGAACGGGTCAGTGTGAAAGCAGCTTGTCCTGCACACCTTCATGGTAGGCTGTGCGTATGGAGTATCCAGTGTCATTGTCTCATTCAGAACAAGCAGAAATGAGGTGGTGTGATCTTGTGACTTGTCTGTGGAGGTGGAATGATAGTTTGCCTTGAGAAAAATCAAGCACATGTTAGTTGGTGGTGAGTTAAAATGTGCTTGAACAAGGGGGCCTTGTTCGGTTTAACCAATCTGTGTGTGGTGTGGTGGGTCTCTTGTGTCCGTCAAGTTTGTCATGTTGCAACTGTGTCTGAATGAATG
>JAAUYG010007970.1_pt1 | contig 10413 bp, 12 predicted proteins | sample 7278091 | NCBI WGS metagenome assembly JAAUYG01 (sample SAMN14350201, study PRJNA611818) | marine sediment metagenome | isolation source: surface marine sediment (0.6m) | place: French Polynesia: Moorea | collected 2018-08
AAAATCAGTGACACTACTTGTATATTTTCAGTATAAATATCCCTCTATTTTAAGACCACCTTCAATTTAAGACCATATTTTGCTGGCTGAATGGGTGGTCTTAAATCGCAGAGACCACTGTACACAAAAAAGTTAAGGATATTTAATATCCTTAACTTTTTTTGTGTAGTGTATTTTGTCTCTGAGCCCATGAATCGACCTGTGTAAGACTAGGAAGGATAAATTGTTCCTTACATACGTCAGAGAGCAGCCTCCCCGTGGCGCACCCTGGGTATCAGGTCTTGTTAGACATTTTGTTCAGACTTGGCCTGATAGCGAATGCTCTCACACAGTGCAGTGCTTAGACTGTAGCGACTGAATTGACGTTGTAATCGTTATCACCTGTTTTGGTACGGTATGACCCTTTTGGTGTTGATGTGCCGTTAAACTTTGATAACACTCACACTGGACAGTTGCGGGTAATACAGTTTGCGTTGAGCGTATAATGTGACTAGATGTTCGTCTAATGTGACTAGACGTTCCTGATAGAGGGACTACTCTGAGTAAATGTAGTCGAGCAATGGACTAATCAAAAAGTGTGGAGATTGTGGTATATTGGTATCTATTCATCATATAGCCTTTAAGGCTTTCAGAGTGCGACTCAGATCCGAAATTATGTGTCTTTTAAACGCCACTGATTTTATGATGTAGATGAAATGGAATGCTATGTACTCCGGATCTGAATAAATATAACCTGTCAGACGTTATGCAGTGTATCATATTGTTCTCTATGTGACACTGCAATTTATATGCATTTAGACTTATTGACAGTGCTGACCTCGAGTAAAATTTGCCTGCTAATTATTTACCGACTTCAAACATATTTTCTTTTTACAGACAAAAAAGTAGCTAAGAAAGGTATGTTCATTCTTGAATCAAGAATGTGCTCAATTAATACCTGCACTTCAGAGTGTCCATACATTTGATTCTCCGTCTGTAAAAGGGTAAGGGAATATGTTTCGTATCGGCACAGCCAGTTTCCGAACCGCACATGACATTTCACGGTTTTCATACATTTGATTGTCAGTCTGTAAAAGAGTCAAAAAATATTTTTCATTTTGGTGCATCCAGTGTCCAAACCGCATATGCCAATTTTGTGTGTGATTGTAAATATTTTAATGTAAAATGTTCCGTTATGCAGTTGTGTTACAGTTCCCACAGGAAATGCTCTCTGTGCTGCCATTTTGCCTTCTGGAAAACAGGAAATTATGTTACACATACGATATGTGTGCAGGGTTTCTAACTCTTCGTTGATTTCCCACGGGATGGAAATGCTATGATCTGGCATATAAAAGCACATGTGAACCCGGAAAGAAGGTTCTTGTCAAGTATATTACGAGGTAACGTTTATTACAAATGCATATACCGTGTGTCACATTGACAACCATATAGTAAACATGTTAGTAAAATTGGAAATTTCAGTATAACTATGATATGCAAAAAAAAACTGTTACTTGGTAGGCTGACTAGATAAACAGTTACTAGGTTCTGATTGACAATGTGGTAAATATTACCATTATACGGTTCGATAATCACCTTTCTAGGCTATGAGAGAACTCAAATTTCCCAGTAGCTTTTGAGTCTGCAACTGACCAGAAGTGTCACTTTTCTTCTTCTAAATGATATACTGATACGCCGAGAAATCACCACAATGGCACTGGCACAGGCAATCGAGGAGGACTGATCACCGAAGCGAATTAACCTTACCCTATGCATATTCCCACTTTCTGTCCTTCAACTATTTATCTCGCTCTGACAGATCACTCTTCTTTCTTCTTGCCCCACTGCTACTCTTTTTTCTTCTTCCTCTACAGCCTTGGCTCAACGCCAAGTGCTTAAAAATACAGCTTCTTCAATAGATAACCACCATAACCCCCTTCCATATATAAACATAGGGAGATGAATGGCAGCAGACAATCTAAGTAAACAACTTGAATCAAATCCTTCAAGTTTTCCAATAATCCACCAAAAGGACGTGAGTAGAGGACACCGGACGACACGTATTTATATCGATCTCTACTCACATAGACAGGCACTGAGCTAAAAAGACATGATGTAACTCTGCAAAAATAGCTTGACATGCTACAGTGGTATCATTTGGCGAAACACCATGTCAGTGGTCGCTAAAAGAATGTCGGTACATATCTGGACTGGGGTTCTCAAAGATACTTCAGTCATCAATCTTAGCAATGCGATTGGCTAAGGCTCTCACCTAAGTCAAAAGTTAGGCTTAAATAAATCGCGACCCGTCATTGTAAGCTTCCCTCGAAGTGCACATGTAGACGTTCAGTAAGAAGTGTTAAATGTCACCATGGCTTTTCAAAATAGCATTAGTCGGATGGAATATTTACACATGTGCCGCCTCTTCTTTGGATTATCAAGATAAACAAGCAACAATAACAACTGTTGAACAAAGAGTGTTATTTGAGTCTGGACTCTCCTGGACCTGGTTTAATTTGTACTTTCTTTCGGCAGTACCTCAGACAGCTGAGGACCACATAGTCCATGAGTTCACACAGAGTGAGGACGCTGGCTCCCAGCAGCAAACCCAGGAATCCCCCAACCTCGCTCAGTAAGCTGAACAACTCGAATGCCGGTCGCTGTCGAGTCAGCTTGTAACTGAGTTCCTTGTAGAAGATATCCATCTGCAGAAAATTCTCACTGGAAATTCCATCATTTATATTTGAACACAATGGTGTATATAATGAAACTTGTTCTTAAAATCGTATGCATTAGGTTAAACTTTACTATTCAACTTTTTTTATAACAACAATGAGATTATGTGACTGAAATACTCCAGACCTCGATGTAGAGAAGGAATATTTTATCTATCCTTCTTTGTTCCTTCCACCTGAAGTTAACCTTTCTTATGCATATACATTTGGACTTACAAGAAAAAACTAACAAATACTTACAGTCAATCTAATGAATCAACGCTATTGCACTGGTGCTTCGTTTGATCTATGCTATACAGTGGTAGTTGTTTTTTTAACAAATAGTATACTCACAGATAAAATTCGTTGTCAATTTCCAATTCTTCTTTATATCCTTGCAGATACTCATTGTATGCATTCACTGCATCAACGAACTCCGTATTCACATTGTCAATTACTTCCGCCTGAGCATACGGGTAAGACAAGAATGGTTCAAACAGACTCTCAAACAGATCATCAAACGGCACCGTCCAGTGTTTGTGGTTTGTGATGTTATAGATCAAACCCTCTAATGAAATGTTTGGGCTTGGTTCCAGTAGTTCTTTCCATAAAGGAGACTCTCGTAGCAAAGTGTAATTGTAAACTGGTAGTTTCAATTGCTCTAGCATATCATAAGCACTAGCGTAATAGTAATGAATTGTGTTAATCGCTGTCTGCATTTCTTCAATCAGGTGGAAAAACACAGACACAGTGAAATCATATTCAGTCACAAGCTGGAGATTGGGTCCTGCCAGGCTGGTGAAGATGTCAGTTAATTCGAGCTTCGTTATATCCCTTGCTAAGTATGACATCAACAGATCAACCAAGGGGACGATTTCCTGCTGACTAAAGAAAATAGCACGCAGTTCATCCAGATTGCGTTCGTACTTGTTTACAGCAAGCTCGTGGTAGCTCATAGCAGTCTCCATCAGATCAAAAGCGGATTCCTTGACTAGATACTCCTCGTTGCCATCCACATACGTAACCTCTGCACTGTATCTGAATGGCCACTTACATACACCAGTGTAGCTGTTCAAGGACACTTTATATGCATAGGTGACCTCTTGTCCATGAAACGTTTCCTCCATATATAATGCAAATGCCAACATCCCTTCAAGTGAGTCTTGTTCCCCAAACTTTGTAGCATTTACGATCAGTTCTTCCAAAACAGTTAGAGCCCTTTTGGATTCATTAATGCCAGCCAGGCAGTCCCAGTATTCTGCGAAATCCTGTTGTTCAATGCCGGTCTCATTAAATATGTCACTCAATCCAGATTCATATAACAATAGTGAATTCGCAAAGTAGCTGTCCAGATTTACAAATTGATCTATAGAATTATGCGCCCTTGCATCAAAGAGCCCGATCTTGTATGGAACCAAATAGAGGCAAAATGTCTCATTGGTCACAATAGAACTGTTATATTCTAGGATATCGTTATATGGAATGTCCATATTGTCCCTCAAAGCCTCCATGCTCATATTATTTTGCAAACAATGCTGAAGAGCTTCCACTAGTGTGTAAGTCTCTAAGTAATCTATCAATGGTTGGTCTATCCAAGAAATATGCAGGGTGTTTATTAGGTCCTCTAAGTACCCATAACCCCACCTAAAGTGACCTAGATTGTGGTACGGGCTCCTAAGCTGATACAGCAAGTCTAGGTGTCTGCTAGCAAGTAGCTGTCCATATTCGTTGTACTGGTCTCTCATCACGTGTTGCCCCTCCACAAGCACGTCCCTGACACCATATAGGCTGGCCAGATGTGTTGATGATCCCATCGTTTGGTACATACTGTACACCAGAGAGATGCTTTCGTTAAGCAGCTCAGACACCAACATTATCTGTTCTTCGTCGTGTGTGTATATTTCTCGAGTCACTCGTTGTTTGGCCTCACTAGCCAGGTGAAAGTTCTCTGTCATGGTGTCAAGGTTACTCTCGACGTCTGACATTCCATGAAAGAGAATCGACTTGGTGTTGTAGCGTGACAACGAGGCATATGACAGACTGGGCTCAAACAGGGTGCGTTCGCATGGTATAGGACAAGGTTCGTTGTAGTCAAGATCCCCTGGAACATGACACTTCAGATATTAACTGTTGGATACTTATTTCTTGTTTGCCGTAACGGAATTACTTAAGGGCAAACGTATAGAGGGTAACCTGCCGTGATTCCAGATGCTCGCATTGCTAGGTGAGGTGAGCATTTGGATCCGTTGTTTTATATTTTTGACATGCACGTATACCCATATCAACGCTATATAGGTATATATCAAAAACTTTAACGAATCTAAGCGTTCGTGCTAGCTACCCGCACGTTGCAAGAATTCTATAATTTTAAAGCGCGTGACCGTTTGTAGCATTGTTAATTAAGCCTACGCGTACTGGTTTTTCTTACCGGTCTCTGTGTGGATACAGAGGAGTTCCTGTGTCAGATTACATGGTATGCTCCCTGATCCTGGAACAAGAGACGATATATACCATGTATTGCTGGAATTGAAGGCCGGTCTATACTGTCAAAGGATTAACAAAATCAACCACAATGTTTCCGCAATACGTTAATTTTACATATCATTGGCCATTGGGGAAATACTAGTTTAGCCATATCAGCGGTTACTGGATTACTTTCATCAAGCACAATATGAAGTTTAATTGAACCTTTTATTGATATCTGTGTGATCTATATCACCCATTTAGGTGTGACTATATAGTCAGTTGAATTATTTTGTATCTATAGTGTGGATGTAACTTGTTTTGCATGTTTTATGTAAAGCGCCTTGAGCACTTTTTTGTTAAGCACACTATACAAGAACTAATACTAATACTAATACTAATACTAATACTACTACTACTACTACTACTACTACTACTACTACTAATAATAATAATAATAATAATAATAATAATAATAGTAATGGTGAGTGGGGCTGGGGGCCTACAAAATATTTTTTTATTAAGCAAGTTTTACTCATATTGCTCAGATTGGCGACTTAAATCAAAACTTAAAGTTGAGTATTTTCAAGGATTCCTGCCCCGGCATGTAAATGGCAGGACATTAATTTTCTGAAGCGACAGCGGCCAACGACCAGATTGCACTGAAATAACAGGACAATATACTCCCTGTCGTTGTTCGGTAAATATTATTGTTGCCACTTGTTCAAACGAACATGTATTACTGCGAATATTTAAAAAAAATATTAATATTTTCCAAATGTATTAAACAGATGAACAGATTACGGGAATTGGCTTGCTGTATTATGTGAAGTGATAGTGTTGTTTTTAATTTTAAATTCTGGATTCAGTACATGGCAGCAATGGCTCCATCGTACCTAAGAGATGTTTACTGTGCCAAGCTGAACTAAAAAGGAATTCTACAAAACAACTCGCGAAACAGCGTTAATTGGTCCTGAAATTTTAAAAGCAAACCCGGACAGGCGAATCCCCCAGGTTACAAAGAATACCCATATGGTATCGTTACGCGCTGAAAAAAGTTCCTTCTTCTAGCAAACATAAGGTTTTCTTCACAATCCCCCGGGCATTTAAGCTTAAATCCGTGGTTACTTGACCTAAAGATTAAGACATTTGGTAAAAAAAAAAAATGTTTCTAATTCCAGAAAGATAACAAGGGTCCTTTGTTGCCGCCTGGCGCCTTTGTTGTGCACCTTCACGATAAATCAGCTTCACAAAGACAAGCAATCAACACAGAGACCATAACAGATGGATGGGAACAGATACACCCTAATATAAACAGGACAAGAGAATGGGGCTAAGGATTCATGTTCCAGCGCCATCAATTTTGAGACATTTCCCAACTACTATACTACAAACGTTTTAGGTTACAAGTAAAATTAGTGTCCCTGAAGCAAATAGACTGGTGTTTTGATGGTCCCGAGGCCAAGGGAAAACGTATATCCCCAGATATTTTTAGATGGAGCTGCTTAAAAATTGGCTTTGTAAGTTTCGTGGCAAATGTATTTTCCTTTTTGTAATGTATTTTCAGAGTTTGAGATATTTCTCAAGAAAAAAATATTTAATTTAGAAAAACAAATTTCGTGCATGTGTATGAGGCCTACGGGATAGAGAATCTTAAGCTCTTATTGATATCTCATTCAGACGCAAATGCAATTTCATGGAAGTTTTTTTTTATCAAACTGACAATGACTGGCAGATCGTCAAGGCCACATGGGCGTCTTGTTAATATATGAGCAAGTTAATATATTAGTTGTGTCCCCACCCCACCCACCTCAACCCTTTCCCCAGGGCTTAAGGTCTTCCCTGTTGCCCGGCAACGTGAAGCGGAAGCATTCGAATTCAACTTCGTAAAAAGCACGTGGGATGGGTAAATTACGACAGTCCATTATAACTGACCCTGGCAAAGAAGGAAGGCCGTCTTCCGCTCGGCGGAGCATTCCCATTCGTCTTTGCTTGGGACCAGTCATGCCTGTCAGTCAACCAAACTGTGTAGCTCCCAAGAGTCAGGGCATCGGTTTTCTTAAATTATGGGGCGATGATCACATGAAAAATCTTGGCAAGTCACCGATAGTCACCGACACACAATATATGTTTTTCGAGACTCATTTCCTTGAAAATCGAAATTTAAACCCAACCTTCTTTGCATGGAGTAGTTTAGATTTGATAGAATCGATAGACTCGAAACCGTTCCAAGAAACCAAGGTTGGAGTTGTGGAAATGTAGTTGAGCGAAAAATTCATGCGTAGTTTAATCCGTGTGACCATGCAGTCCCTTCACGTTTTAGCTCAGCTTGACTTTGTCAGCGGAGCTACTGTCATGGCACAGGCGTCAGTCGTCCGTCCCTCGCCCGTCCGTCCGTCCGTTAACTCAGGTTTCTCAAAAACGGCTGCATGGATCCAGGCCAAATTTTGTGGAAAATTAACTATCCGCCATACCCCAGACGTTTTTTTTTTCAAAATTCATAATTTTCTAATTTTTATGATTTTTTGTTTCGTTTTCGTTAACATGGGACTCTATGGGAGCCAACATTTCAAAACGCTACTTCTCCCACAGTTTCGGTCCGATTTCAAACAAACTTTATGATAAATATGAGAGTCATGGGTGAATATACTTTTTTTTGCGATGTGTCAAAAATTAAAAATTTTATGGCACTTTGAAATTTTTAACACAGGACCATATGGGGCTGGAAATTTCGAAACACTACTCTGCCAAAAATTAAAAAAAAAATATGACATTTTGAAATTTTTCTTAACACAGGCCTATATGCAGCTGGAAATTTCAAAGTGCTATTGTCCCACAATTTTCATTGCAGCCCATCCAAACTTTATGACAAAATTGGTTACCATGGTAAATCCAAATGCCTGTTAGAATACTGCAATGAGAAGTTGGCATCTAGTACCTATAAGATAACATATTCTAATTAAAACTTTTCAAAACATTCTTGTGTATGGGGTCTTCAGTTCAAGCAGAGTGTCACGGCCCCTGGGCCTCTTGTTTTAGGTTTGCACCCTCATTTTTGTTGCTATTTCACAAGACCTTACGCTCGATCCAGTAACGTCCACTGAACGTGTGGAACATAAAATCATGTGTAAGCTTTCTCAAGGCACCAACGCTGAAGTTGTGATAAAAAAAGCTTGAGCCCAAGGCCAATAAAAGGTTTTAAGTAGGCTTAGGCTGTGCCAGCATGAAGTTCTGTTCTACAACTCAAGTCGTTGTGTTTCTTTTTATTTTAGATGCCCAGCAAGGAACAGTTATGCCAGTGCAGCTGATCGCAACCGCCCTTTTTAAAACTTGATTCATTTTATGAGATTTTTATGAGATTTTTGACATGCAAGCAATTGCATATTAACGATCACCGCAAGGCACATTTTGGGGTACAAATCTTGCCCAAGGACTTTAGGCACAGAAGACCTAGTGTATGGCGGGACTCGAATCCACGATCTCGTGGTTGAGAGTCCAGTACCTTAACCACTTGGCCATCCGCACCCGCCCTTGTGGATTTGGGTCAATATGGACAGTGTTCACAACTATTGTTACAACTATGATATTCCCTGCTTCTATATTCTTGGACATGTTGAGATAGATATAGATTAAGATGGCATACTAGTATTATATTCCTAAAGTTTCCAACATCTGCTCTGACGCACGAGGATCAAGGCCCTGCGTTCGGTTCCACTTGCTGCGCATATTACAGAAATGTACATGTTAAGTATAAAAGGTTAATACATACTGATTATAGACATTTTACTAGCTTGCAGTAAGTTACTTTTCCTCACTAGAAATCCAAGCAGAGCCAACGGACGGTAGTACCCAAAACAGCTGCAGTTCTGACTCGGACAATCGCGAGTCTGACAGAGGACTGGATATAGAGGTTCAATAACATGAAAAGTATACCCCAATGGATATAGGGGTATATATGTATAGGATATATTTTCGCTTCTTTCTGGTATCCTTTGGAATAGTTTCCCGCCAAGGGTTTAAAATACCCCCTATTAGGCTTTACCATATGGTAAATAATGTACGATTCCTACAAACTATATGCCAGAATACCTCGGGGTGGTTATCGCGTGTATTTCCTCAAAATATACATTATCTCACAATGAAAATATTTTTTTTTTATCCCTGGGCAGCAGATATCCTTCTCACTCGCCTACTGCATGTAGTGGAAGGCGGCACAATAGAGCTAGAGGCGCATACTGCACGGAAGACCCCCTAAGTCAAATTTATCGATTTTGTAGTAGATCCTCTGTCCGTGTATGCAATTCATCCGATAGGTATCTCACAAACTTAGCAATATCAGTACAAATAAATCGAGAGGTCTGGTACCAGTCACATTTTGAGTATTTAGCTGGGTATACGGATACAGTTATTGGCAGATAAAAAGTATAACATTTGAATGGAAGCTACAGTTCAGTGAAAAACAATGGATGACACAAGTGCCAACTTCAAGGGGAATAGAACCACCCCTCCCCCCGTACTGTACTACTATAACTTCATACACGTATATCATTATGATGGACTAGCAATGATGATTGCAATTCATTTTACAAATGCCATATGCAGAATGCCATACTGTTTAGTATATCACACATGTATATTCCCCATGTATTTGCATATACCACTAATTAAGCCGCTCTTACGGTCTAGATTAAAGACCAGACCCATTGTGATCGTAATCATGATAATAATCATCCATGACCATGATTATAATCATAATGGCCCGCTTCCTCAAACGGTAGGGCCATACAGTTGCATGAAAAGTCATTCGGAAATCCAATAAGACCATGGCAATCCGCATATGGTTGATGAGGCCAAAATTTACGATGGACCAAATGTCACACACACACACACACACACATACACCTTTTCAAAGGGTGTAAGTGTGTGTGTAACACGGTTTGCTACACACGCCTACACCTCTCTTCCTCGTAAATATTGGCGTGAAAGCCCCTTCCACGGGTTTGGCACCACTGGGTGGGGGCATGTCTGCAGCATTTAAAGCTCAGCAAGGCAACTAAAGTAAGGCAACTAAAGTAAGGCAACTAAAACACAGATTATAATAATATATCTTTATTCGTACTCGAAGTACAATTGATAATTAAACGTTAACATATTATTTCACACTACACTGTATAGGACATGGCATGATCCATCATCAGACATATAGTCAGGCATTTCGTTGGACATAATTTGAGGCATCAGACCGTGACGGGTTTCG
>JAAUYG010043010.1_pt1 | contig 10413 bp, 8 predicted proteins | sample 7278091 | NCBI WGS metagenome assembly JAAUYG01 (sample SAMN14350201, study PRJNA611818) | marine sediment metagenome | isolation source: surface marine sediment (0.6m) | place: French Polynesia: Moorea | collected 2018-08
AAAGGGCTCTACATGGGTCCAAATAATTTAAGCTGTGTCACACGTCACTTTTTATTGTCTTTTTCTGTGTCCCATGTCACTTTTTATAATAATTTTACTTCGTCACGTCACGTTTTATAAATATTTTATATATATGTTTATAATGTAATTATATCTTATAAGACTTTTATGTCAATCTTCATTTTCTATAAAATTTTAACATCGATTCTACAATTTTTATAAGATTTTGACGTCATTGGCTATAGTTCTTTTATCAAGGCTCACGTCGGAATCTACAACTTTTAAAGTGGCCATGTCGCACTTCGTTTTTAGCCATGTGGTAAACATTCACCGTTACGATGTGCATTTGCCAATACATCAACTTCGAAAACGGTTGTCATAGAGCAAAACGGTTGAAAGTTGGGACTCGGGAGCTCCATTCACACGCGTATGGGGTATATTTAACTTTGGAGTGTCCAATCAATGCCACTTTGGGACCATTCGGTGCACGTGTCTCAGAATGTCTTGCAACTCAAGAACGGCTGATCGTAGAGCGAAACGGACTGAAATTTGGGATACGGTGATACTAGCAACACATGATAAGGGATACCTTTGATATTGTGTGGTGTTCAATGTCATATTGGTATCATTTCTCAAAATGGCATTCAACTCGGCTGGTCGTACAGTGAAACGAACTGCCATTGGAGACACATGGCACCCGTAACACGTATAGGGGGTATGTGTGACCCCGTAATGCTGAGGGTCATTTTGGGGTCATTCGGTCCTCTTGACTCAAAAATGGTCCTAACTTGAAAACGGCTGGTCGTAGAGCAAAACAGAGTGAAATTTGGGACCCGAGGACACTAGTAACGCATATATAGTGCACGTTTGACCTTGAGTGTTCAAGGTCATTTTAATTTATTTAGTGCACTCGTCTCAAACTGACCTGTAACTTGAAATGGCTTATCGTTCAGAATAACGGTGCGACATTTCTAACTCAGGAATACTGGTAACACATATACAATATACCTTTGACACTCTTTTGTTCAAGGTCAAATTTGGGGCAATTCGGTGCACTTGTCGCAACGTGGCGTTTAATTGAAAAACAGCTGGCGGTAGCGCGAAACGGAATGAATTAGGGATCAGATCACTAGTAACCCATAGATGAGGCACGTGTAACCTTGTAGTGTTCTAGGTCATTTTGAGGTCATTCGATGTACTTTCTTTAAAATAATCTGTAACTCGACACGGTTCCCCGTAGAGCAAAATGAATTGGAATTTAGAAGTCATGAACACTGTTAGCGCATATATATGGGATACATGTGAGCCTCGAGTATCAGTGTAGAGGGGCACATTTGCTTCAGCCCATGCTAATCAAGGTCATTTTGCCCTGCAAATGTCAAAATTGTGATTAGCCACCTCAGCTACATGGCTGTTAGGTATAAACCTAACTCCGTCCTATCTGGCAAGCGGCCAAGCAGAGCGACATGACCAACGGACCTCTTGTTTTCAGTTTTTTAAACATGGGACTATATGAGAGTAACATTTTCAAATGACATCTCCTCTGGAACCCCTCACCAGATTCACTTCCCCAAATCCATGTATACAACTAAGGCTGCCAAATTTTGGATCCTTTTGTAGTTTTCGTTAACATGGGACCATAGAGTATGAGGGCAAGATTTTTAAATGATATCTTTAAAATTGCACGCCAGGTCCACTATCCAAAATTCATGTATAGTCCTAGGGCGGGTCCCTACCAAAGTTACTGAAAGGATTATAGCATGTCAAATTTTGTAATTTCTAATTTTTTGTGATTTTCGTTTAACATGGACCATAGCATTTGGAATACATTTGATCTCTACCAAAGTGAGTAAAACCTTTATTTAACAACAATTAAAAACAATTTGTTTTTCCTTGTATATGTGTAATTTGTTAAAATGTACCCCGAGTACGAAATAAAGATGATGATGATTATCCCATATGGTCCCATGTTAACGACACGACAAAGATTTCAAGTTTTGAAATGTCAATTATTCAGTGCATTTGTCTCAAACTGGCCGGTGACTCGAATATGGTTGGTCGTAGAGCAAAATGGACTGAAATTTGGGACTCTTGGAACTAGTAACACATGTGGGGCACCTTAGACCTTGTAGAGTTTAGGTCTTTGGACGGTAATTTGATTGCTTTGGTGGAACATAACACAATGTTTAAATTACCATATGTACTGTTGTGGCCAAGCAAAACGTCAAGATCCATGGACTTCTTGTTTTTTAGCTCGTATTTGGGGATGACGGTTATCTGTATGCGGGTTTTGGCGACGGAACAATTCTAGGAGACTATAATGACAACGGTCAGAACACGTGAGTAACGTTACCGGAACTAATTCATTCGTCAAATCGATGAACTAATTCTCTTCATATGGCGTATCTTGGCGAACCCATATTCGTTGCATGAAAGGCATTGACAAGCTCACTCATGTGGAATACATTTCGACGAACCCGTCACTGCATCAGATGCATCTTGACGAGCTCCTTAATTCATTGTTTTCATTCCCTCTTCCTTCCTACCGTATTACGAACTTTGTTTTTCGAAATACAATTTCCGGAAGGAACTCATAAAGCCCGAGTAAAATAGCACGACCTTTTCCAGAGTTAAGGAACTATTCCGTATTGCTTTCTGGATTAACAAAAATTGAGCAATACACGCTGAAAATAGTTCCTCATATAGGGATCGGAAAACAGGATTTCTATACGGTACGAGTAACATTCAGATGATAGTGAATAGCACCGGGGTATAAGACAAGACGTACTACGGCAGAATGTACCCGGTAAGGTAATGTAGATCAGTGAGTGAGTGAGTGTTATCAAAGTTTAACGGCACATCAACACTAAAAGGGTCATACCGTGCCAAAACAGGTAATAGTGATTGCAACGTCAATTCAAGTCGCTACAGTCTAAGCACTGCACTGTGTGAGAGCATTCGCTATCAGGCCGACCTGATACCCAGGGTGCGCCACGGGGAGGCTGCTCTCTGCACTAGTGAGTCCCGAGTTGGAGGGATTGTTCTTGTTATCTTCTCATTGTCCATAACCTGCGTGAGGAAGCCTTGATGCCACTGGGGTTGAAACCTTTTCCACTTGAAGTCCAGTACGGCTGAGGCTTTCTAGCTCTCTCTCAACGTGGAGCCATTATATAAATTGCCAAAAGCATCCTACCAGTACCATTCGATCACACAGCCTGCATTGCTTGCGATAGCTGTATGATTAGTGCAAACAAACAGTTCAAAACAAGAGGTCCATGGACCTTAGCACTCTGCTTGACAACAGCAGCACGAATAACACAAATTTTGCACAGATGTTACTTGAAATCAAGTTTGAGACAAAGTGCATCAAATGACCCCAAAATGACCTTGAAATTACAAGGTCAACGCTACCCCATATACGTACTACAAGTATCACCGAGTCCCAAACGTCAATCCATTTTACTCTACGGTCACCTTTTTAGTTACAGGCCGTTTTGAGACAAGTGCACCAAATGACTCAAAATGACCTTGAACACTATCCGCATGATCAGATCAAACGTACACCATATATGTTGTATTAGAACTTACAAGTCCCAAATTTCAGTTCCTTTCTCTCCACGGCTTGTCATTTCCAAGATATCAGCAAGTTTCCAACTGACCACAATGTTAAATGTCAGGGTTTTTTTTCTTTTTTTTTTTAAATTTCAAACTTCCAAGAAGTCACATTTGTGTGGACAGTCACAGAGGACTGCTATAAAAGTTTGGTTGTGAAAAGAGCAACAGTTGTAAAACGTTTGGCTGGAAAAGAATCCAAATTGTTGAGGAAGCAGCATTTCGACAATCGTATTTTCAGAAAAATCGCTAGTGTACCGAATGACTCCAAAATGACCTTGAACGCTACAAGGCAAAAGGTACTCCATATATGTAATAAATTACTGACTCTGAGTCCCAAATTTCACTCCGTTTTGCTCTACGATAGCTCGTTTTCCAGATAATTGAGGTTTTTGGTTTCCCCATAGGGTACCATGGTGAATTGGAAAACTTCGGAAGAAAAACAGATAAAATCTGAAACTCAAAATTTCAAAAATCCCCAGCATAGCTTAGTGAGGACCATTAGGAGGAAAACTTCATACTTGAAAACTTTTGGCTGCGATTTGTAGTTTCACTCCCATTGGGTTCTATGTTAAGGGAAACGAAAAAACTTCGCTAAAATTTCAGTTATCAAATTTCAAAAATCCGAAATGTGGTTTTGCAAACACCGTTGAGACGAAAATTCAGGACAAGTCTGAAAACCTTTTGCAGCGATTCGTAGGAGGAGCCGTTTGAAATTTTCCCCCCATAGGGTCTCATGTTAACGAAACGGAAAAAAATCGTAAAAATTTGGAAAATGTGTTTTTTGTTTTCAAAAATTAAAAAAAAAATCCAAAAGTATTGCCCAGAGGAAGCTACAGCTAAAATTTAAAAGAAATTCGCGCATTGGGTGTAGGGATATTTGCGACATAGATGACGGACAGTTGACGGACGAATTCCGATTTCATGAGCTCTGCTGGCATAGTCAAGCTGAGATAAAAAGTCTTACTATGCAATTTCTTCAAAATTCACAAAGTCCCCCAAGTGTATGGTCCAAGGCAACCAAGAACTAAAATTTGAAAGCCGCTAATCCGCGCAATAGGTTCAGAGATAATTACGACAAAGACGGGCGGAGGACTGTTGTGTTTTCTTTCAATTATCAGCAGGGTTGCAGTTGTGACACGTTTTTTTTTTTCGCATCTAAAGTAGTTGATGCTGCGGGGTGGGTGGCATGCTAGTGGCATTCTTACTATTACGTTGAGTCTATTAATACATAGCCATGTAACCATTTGTGCACACCCACGTGACTACCACTCTAAAAATGGCTTCCAGCTCAACTCCAAGAGCTACGATCATACGTATCGACGTGGACTGTGGTGAGGATCCGTATTGCATCCCCCCGGACAACCCTTACCTTGGCGACCCGGATGTCCTGCCGGAAATATACGCCATAGGAGTCCGACAGCCTTATACCATGACGAAGGACTGGGGAAACAGAGAGACGGGTGGGTTCACGAGCTTGATCTTCCAGCAGACGGTTTCTCACTCCTTGTGTGCGAGATAATCCATTCTCGTTACATTTTCTATTTATTTTCCAGTGACTCAAATCCTATGCAAAGAGGTTCAATTCCCTTTCCAGGCACCCCAATATTTCATTCTGACCATCACAGCTCTTTGGGAATGCCAGCACATATCTGACTTTTGATTTTCGCGCAACCACCATATTGTTTGGTTTCCTATGCTAAATGCATGTAAAATCTAATGCTGGTAAAATGAGAAAATAGACCACTGCCATATTGTATAAACTTATTTTGGTAAGAGATTGCAACTGGTAACTATATTATCACGATTATCTTCTTGAGACTGTTTTCCGCTATTTCCTAACCTTGACACAAACGTGTGTCACCAAATAAGTACCTAAGGACCCTACAGGTATAGTGACACATTTTACATTTAATAGTTACTCTACCTCCGTGGTACGTTGAGTTGTTCAAGAAAAATACCTAGCTTTGTTGATGGTATATCTGAATGAAGTATTTTATTTCGGAATGTAGAACTACACAGCAAGCTTATTTTAGCCCGTCCTGGGTTGGTGAAATAATCAAATTTATGACGTTTATAAAATAATATTCTCGAGTGATTTTTGTTGGCAAAATTAGTGGGATATTTGTGTGAAGGCTATTTATATAAAAAAACGTACCTAAGGTAGTCAACACACCAAATAATTATAGTATAATTTATTTCTTTGACTTTCAAATTGATACTTTAGTTACCGATGTTTAATTAAAATCAGTAATATAACGTCTTAGCGATCGTCTGGGTAATGTACACGACGGGACTAGAACCATGTTTTGTACGTTGTCACGCATTGTTCATGAGATAGGTAGTATGAGAAACATCGTATATAAATGTTCTGTGTTGTTGCATTGTAAATGGTCAGCCAGGTTAGGCGCCACCCCTTCAAAATAGATTAAGGGATGATATGGGGTTACAGAATTACTTTAGTGTGCCTCTTCAAGTCTTTGAGGTCACTGCTTTTCATTAAGGGATGGCAGCATTACACCTCTCTTGGGATGTACATGTATTCATGACATTTTTGGTTAAAAAAACCCATGGCCGAGCTATCTTTCTTTGCTCAAAACATTTCACACAGCACCTTTGTGTAGGTTGGAATATGGCAGGAGCCGTTCGCTACGACTGTTTTGCTTTCCAAGACGTTTGCAGGATTCTGGGTCCGTCTGTTACAGGTGAGGGCAGTGGTAGGATCTTTATGGCGGACTGCGGAGCCAGCGCTTACGAGGAGATCAACCAGATACTGCCCGGAATGAACTACGGCTGGTCTGGCCGAGAGGGTATTGACTGCTACAAGCTGGAACTGTGTGGGAACACAGGTAGGGACCCTGACGGTGTTAGGCAGTTCCTGAGCGGCTGCTACAAGATGGAGCTGTGTGGAAATATAGGTAGTAATTAAGGTGCTTTACAAACCATTGACTGTTACAAATCATCATCATCACCATCACGGGCATCATCATCATCATCATCATCACCCTGTTATCTACTTTCAGAACCAGAAATGTTCCCCATAGCTTACTATGACCACACAGTCGCTTTAGATGGTAACGGACCGTGTGTAATCGGGGGTCACGTATACAGGGGCTGCGAATTTCCTGACTTTGAAGGCTGGTACTTCTTTGGCGATTATGGTCAGGGGTAAGTGTTTAGGAGAAAGAAATAAATACCACTTAAAATAAAATTGCATTTACCACTGTTTATTGAGCTTGTAGTTAAGTAAGTATCAGCAACATAAATTTACATGTGCGAAATTATTTACTGATATATTAAATTGTACGATTTTTCATAGACAAATAATGCAAACACCGACGTAAATTCTTCGAAGGGTGTCTAAAATTTAAAACAATTATAGATATATCTAGAATTTAACAGACGTTACTCAAGCTCCTTAATATTCCACCCTTCCTTTCTACCATCTTCATGGTTTAGTTTCCCTTCCTCCCTCCTTCCTTGTTTTCTTGCTTCATTCCTTCCTTCTTTACTTCCTTCCTTCGAATCTTTCTTAAGTGTCAAATGAAAGTCCCGAATGCTTAGAATACATGTAGCAAGAAAGTACACGTAGGTGCTCACATAGTCCTCATGCATTGGATACTCCTTAAATTAAAAAAAAGATACTTCGTCTTGCTTGCTCTGTTCATGATATGCCCGACAAAAAAAACTTGATATATTTGATAAAAACAAAGGATTCCCGGTTTGAAACCATGCAAGCCTGAACGTAATTCTGTATCTCTAGGTCAATATGGCGGCTGATCGAGCTGGAAGCCGGGGAGTGGGACTGGCGGCGTCTGGAGACCTGTGGTCCTGATGTCTGCACGGATGGTCTTCTGGATTAACATCCTGGAACATTGTTCTCGTTTGGCCTGGATGACTTTGGTGATATAGAGACAGCCGAAATTCACACATTACATTTTCGATTAGAGACAGCCGGAATTCACACATTACATTTTCGATTAGAGACAGCCGGAATTCACACATTACATTTTCGATTAGAGACAGTCGGAATTCACACATTACATGTACATTTTCGATCAGAGACAGCCGGAATTCACGCATTACATTTCGATTAGAGACAGCCGGAATTCACACATTACATTTTCGATTAGAGACAGCCGGAATTCACACATTACATTTTCGTTGCGTAACTACTGCGCGCCAGTAAAACCGTCTTTTATATTCTGAATCTGGGTAATGGTGGACAAGGCACTAGCGGTGCCACACAGTCCAAATTATGAAAATTTTATGAAATCTTCCGGGTATACCTCCAGCAAAATTTTCATTACACTTCAAAGGTTTTTAAATATATCTGCTCAGTTAACGGTTTAGGGTCATTTCGATCCTGAAATAAGTTCTACCGCATCACAGATACACGACTTTGCACAAGTCAGTGCATCCTCTCACACGCAAATGCGATTTTCCCCAATACTGCATTAATTACTAAAACCACAGGACGCCTGAGTCAGCTTCTATTATTCACAGTTCCATGACTGTCTTGCACTAAACGTGGAAAGGTATTGTTGCAAGATGATACGAAACACTTGCGATATTTAATTCAGCCCTAGCTCTTTAGCTAGTAGGAACCGCTTGTCATATGGTAATCTTATATTGGAGGTTTCATTATTATTTAAAGGTGGGCTGGGCTCTCGGAAAGAAGAAAACATTGCGTTTACCTTTCAAACACTCCGCAGCAGATATTGTGTGCGCCCTCAAGGAGATCATTTCTTAAATTAATATTATTTTTTTTGTACTCCCAGGAGAGATTTATTTTAGTTCAAAGGTGTACGGGAACGGATACGACGGGTTCATATACAAAATTGTGGACCCAAACAAGTAAGTATACCACCATTCGAGTTCTAAAAAAAAATGCTAAATGTTTTTATAAGGATTGCTGTTCGATCAGTTTTAAGCTTGTTGATATTACTTTCGCCTCTCTTATCTACTCTTACACTTCTTCCTTACAGTCGTCAACAGCCGTGTACCGAGCCACCCCCAAGATACCCCAGTCAGCGTAAGGTCAAGGTTAAATGAAGGCGGATAAAATAAAACTCACAGAAGAGCTGCCGTGACAATAAAATTGCATTTTGGCAAGATTTTACCATATCATGCATTTATTTTTGTTTTATTAATGATGCTCATTATTACATCTCAACTGGAATCGGTGTAACCACTTGTCGAAGAAACCTCTGGGATAGAGTTCGGTATGGGCACTAATAATAATATGGGCAATAATAATAATAATAATAATAATAATAATAATAATAATAATAATAATAATAATAATAATAATAATAATAATAATATATTTATCCGTTTTACAAAAGTGAACCATTATATACAGATAGCATATAAAATCAAATGCCTGCACAATTACTAATAACACAGTTCATGCTGTACATAAATAACTTAAAATAGCATTCAACTCTTCCTTGCAAAGACTATAATCGGTGTAACCTCTCCAAGGGCTACAACATGCATTGTCGTAGCGTGGGGCATTCGTTCGAAAGCTTTCATTATAAAACAATCCCGCCAACAGTTGTGAAAAAGAAAATCAATTACATACTGATCGACGACGAAAAAAAGACAACCGACGAAGACCCCACTATTTATGCGTAAAAATGATTTTATGTAAAAAAAAAGCTTTTTGTGCATAAAAATGGATAAAAATGTTAAATGCTTTATATGCATAAAGATGTTTTAAGAAAATAGTTTTACGTGCAAAAATTTAGAAGTAAAATACCTCGTGTGTGGTAAAATAGCATTTATGCGTAATGCATCAAATTATACGCATGAAATGGGTTTAATTGCATAAAAATCTTGAAGTTTTTAAATATCTCAAATAATAAATGTTATCGATGACACATATAGAAACCACTCTACACCCACAGCCTCAACTGTGGGGGTTGGGATATTCTTGCCACTGGTACCACTAAGAAGAAATCCTGCCCTTCCTTTACTTGAAAAAAAAAAGAAGAAAGAAAGAAACAAACAACAACAAAATACATGGCTCTTGTCAGAACGAAACAAAAAGAAATGTCCGTCCCTTTATTTCACCAGACAACCATTTTAGAGACATTTGTTGGTGTATAAGGCCTACTCCAATAACAAGATGATCTGCACGCTTCAATTTCTAATGTACGAAAATCCCAAAAGCAATATATCCTTTCAACAACCCGTAACCGTCCCGGTATCGAGCATAACACACACACTCAATCCTATGGAAACGGCTGGCAGGCCCAAGGACACGGCCGTAATTTCGTTTTCTGTTAAAACAAATTTAATGTTTTCTGAAGAATATTTCGTGCTCCGTTTACATCTCTGTCCGTATTGTATCCACAGTTCTTGCAGTTAAATATCTCGGCCGACCCCAAATGGCGGTTAATTGTTTTGCATAACCCACACGTTTTCAACGTGGAGCTCTCGTCCTGAAGTACGAAAAACGTCTGAGTTCCTAGCCATCGTTCTTCCAGTCGTTTGCGGAACGCATAGTGTGACCATAGGTGCAAGTCATTTTTCACTGAACTTTTCAGGACACCGTTGGTATTAGACACGATTGGATACCTTTTGTTTTTGAGGTGGCCTAAACTGATCAGGGCGTAGTAGATCGACACGAGATCACGCACGATAGCCTGATGTAAACTTTGTCGTATTCCGTCTATTTTAGTCCACAGTTTCCTGCAACCCCGAGAATAGTCTCGAGCGGCTTGCTGTTGTTGCTTTTTGGCTTTCGTCGCCGCCTGATCGCTCAACGTTTGTGCCCGATCCCGTAACTTACGA